>Ga0123337_10003803_pt1 | contig 15768 bp, 11 predicted proteins | sample frozenSSSSmetaG_FD_89792 | JGI IMG/M metagenome (GOLD analysis project Ga0123337, IMG submission 89792) | Glacier valley bacterial and archeal communities from Borup Fiord, Nunavut, Canada, to study Microbial Dark Matter (Phase II) -... | ecosystem: Environmental > Aquatic > Freshwater > Ice >... | reverse complement strand
GGTTGCTGGCCTCCAGCACCGGCGCGCCGCTCAGGCCGCCGGCCTCCTCGGCATGGCGCAGGCCCTTGACGGCGTCGCGGCTCAGCGTGGTGTTGGTGGCTACCACGCCGTCCATGGCGTGGCGCTGGAGCGTGGCGGCAATCACCTCGACCTGGGCTTGATCGAGGTCGGGCGCGATCTTGACAAAAATCGGCACGCGCTTGCCGTGCCGGCTGGCCAGCGTTTCGCGCCGCTCGGCGATGCGGCTGAGCAGGGCGTCGAGCGCCTCGTCGCTTTGCAGCGCCCGCAGGTTCTTGGTGTTGGGGCTGGAGATGTTGACGGTGACGTAATCGGCGTGCGGGTAGACGCCGTCGAGGCAGACGAGGTAGTCGTCCACGGCGTTTTCAATCGGCGTGGCGGCGTTCTTGCCGATGTTCAGGCCGAGCAGCAAGGCGTTCCTGGCGCCTGGCCGGCGCACACTGGACTTCTGTACGTTGGCCAGAAAGGCGTCCAGCCCGTCGTTGTTGAAGCCCAGGCGGTTGATCAGCGCGTTGGCCTCGGGCAGACGGAACATGCGCGGCTTGGGGTTGCCGGGCTGGGCCCTGGGCGTCACGGTGCCGACCTCGACAAAGCCGAAGCCCATGGCGGCCAGGCCGTCGATGCAGCGGGCATTTTTGTCCAGACCCGCCGCCAGGCCTACGCGGTTGGGGAACTTCAGCCCGGCCAGCTCGATCGGGTCGCTCACCTTGCTGCTGCAGTAAGCGGCGGACAAGGGCGTGCCCTGGGTGCGCGCCAGCGAGCTCATGGTCAGTTCGTGGGCGGTTTCGGGGTCAAGCCCGAATAAAAAGGGACGGGCCAGGGCGTAGGGGAACAGGGACATTGGATAATTCGGGCAGATGGCTGTGGATTGCTGCAGCGCCTGACGGGCGCCGCGGCCCGCAAGACATGAGCCCTGATTGTCGCAAAACCCCGTTTCACCCCAACCCTATTTCCGCAAAACACCCCCATGACCCAAGACGAACTCAAAACCCTGGTCGGCCAGGCCGCTCTGCAATACGTCGAAGCCGGCAGCATTGTCGGCGTCGGCACCGGCTCCACGGTCAACAAATTCATCGACGCGCTGGCGACCATGAAGGACCGCATTGCCGGCGCAGTGTCCAGCTCGCTGGCCTCCACCGAACGGCTGCAGGCGCTGGGCATCAAGGTGTTCGACGCCACCGAGGTCGATGAACTGGCGGTGTATATCGACGGCGCGGACGAGATCGACCATGCCGGTTACATGATCAAGGGCGGCGGCGCCGCGCTGACGCGTGAAAAAATAGTGGCCGCCCAGTCGCGCCAGTTTGTCTGTATCGCTGATGCCTCCAAATACGTGGCAACGCTAGGCGGTTTTCCGGTACCGGTGGAGGTAATCCCGATGGCAGCCCGGCGCATTGTGCGCCAGTTCGCGGCGATGGGTGGCACCGCCACCGTTCGCTATAAAGACGGCAATCCGCTGGTGACTGACAACGGCCAGCACATCCTGGACGTGACCGGCCTGAAGATTGCCAACCCGCTGGCATTCGAGTCCGAGGTCAACCAGTGGCCAGGCGTGGTGACGGTCGGGGTGTTTGCGTTCCAGAAGGCCCATGTGTGCCTGCTGGGGACGGATGGGGGCGTCGAAACCCTGGTGTTTTAAGCCAGGTTTCCCGCCTCGAACAAAAGCTCAGAACCTGATGCCTGCAGGATTGTCGCGGGTCTCGGCTGGCTGCACAGGGCGTGCGGCTGGTGCGGTCCTGCCGTCTTTTGCCTGCGTTCCCTCACTGGCGGGCGCTGCCTTGATCGCCACCAGCGGCGCGGGCGCAGGCGCCCGGTAGCTTGCCGGCAAGACTGACGACTTCGGATAGCCGGCAACATTCAGGAACTGCGTCCACTCGGCATCCGAAAAGCCCTTGAGCTGCTGGCTCCCGATGGTGAGAAAAGGCAGCGAGGTTTCGCCGCTCAAACGCTTGAGCGCATCGTTGTCTTCAGTCGTCGTGATGGTTCGTTCGCTAAAGGGAATGCCCCGGCTGGTCAGCATGGAACGGCCCGCACCGCAAGGGCCGCAGTTGTCAGTGGTGTACAGGATGACCGGGTACTTGAGCGCCACCTGCCGCAACTCGTAAGGCAGTCCGGCTGAAACAGCGCTGCCCGCCGCGCTTGTACTGGCTTCGCTGACTTTGGCATTGCTGGCGGAGGGCGGCGGCGCGCGGTCGGAAAAAGTGACCTTGCCGTCAGGGCCCACGATGCGATAGACCTGCTGGGCCTGCAGCAACGGTGAGGCCAGACTGCCGGCAACCACCACCAGGGCCAGCAAGGCCCTGGGTGCCAAAAAATGCAATGCGTTTGATTTCATGGGTTCCCATCCAGTCCTGGGGATGCTTTGAGCAGGGCTTTACGCCATGCCCTGATGGCGCAGCAGCGCGTCCAGTGAGGGTTCGCGGCCCCGGAAGGCTTTGAACGATTCCATGGCGGTACGGCTTCCGCCTGCTTCCAGAATGGCCTGGCGGTATTTCCGGCCGGTTTCCACGTTCAATGTCGATTTTCCGGCTGCTTCGCCTGTTTGATCTTGATCTGCGGCCGCCGCCGTTTCTTCAAACGCGGCATAGGCGTCGGCAGACAGCACTTCAGCCCATTTGTAGCTGTAATAGCCGGCTGCGTAGCCGCCCGAGAAAATATGGCTGAAGGTGTGCGCCGTGCGGCTGTAGGCCGGGGCGGAAATCACCGCCACTTCGCGGCGAACCTCGTTAAGCAGGCCCATCAGGTCTTCTTCGGGGTTGTGCGATGTGTGCAGCAGCATGTCGAACAGCGAGAACTCGACCTGGCGCAGCGTCTGCAGTCCGCTCTGGAAGTTTTTGGCTTCCAGCATTTTTTCGAACAGTGCGCGCGGCAGCGGCTCGCCAGTATCGACATGGGCCGTCATCTGCTTGAGCACTTCCCATTCCCAGCAGAAGTTTTCCATGAACTGGCTCGGCAACTCGACTGCATCCCATTCGACGCCGCTGATGCCCGAGACATCGTGCTCGTTGACCTGCGTGAGCATGTGGTGCAGGCCGTGGCCGAACTCGTGGAACAGCGTGGTCACGTCGTCATGCGTCAGCAGGGCCGGCTTGCCGCCCACGCTGTCGGCAAAGTTGCAGACCAGGTGCGCGATGGGTGTTTGCAGCTTGCCGGTGTCCGGGCGCAGCCAGCGGGTACGCACATCGTCCATCCAGGCGCCGCCGCGCTTGCCGGTGCGTGCTGGCTGGTCGAGGTAGAACTGGCCGACCAGTTCGCCGTCGCGTTCGATGCGGTAGAACGCCACGCCGGGTTTCCATACGGGGGCGGAATCCTCGCGGATTTGCACTTCGAACAGGGTTTCGACAATCCCGAACAGGCCCGCCAGCACCTTGGGTGCGGTGAAATACTGCTTGACCTCCTGCTCGCTGAAGGCGTAGCGCGCTTCCTTGAGTTTTTCGCCGATGTAGGCGTAGTCCCAGGGCTGGGGATCGGCTTGATTCAGTTTTTCAGCCGCGAACCTGCGCAGGTCGGCAATGTCTTTTTCGGCATAAGGGCGCGCGCGCCTGGCCAGGTCGCGCAAAAAGGCGACGACTTCTTCGGGTGACTTCGCCATCTTGGCGACCACCGAGACTTCGCCGAAATTCTGGTAACCCAGCAGGCGGGATTCTTCCTGCCGAAGGGCCAGGATCTCGCGCATCACGGCGCTGTTGTCGAACTGGCTGAATTCGGCCGGCGCCTGATCGCTGGCGCGCGTGGTGTAGGCCTTGTAGAGCTTTTCGCGCAGTGCGCTGCTTTCGGCGAACTGCATGACAGGCAGGTAGCTCGGCATTTTCAGGCTGAGCCGGTAGCCGGTCTTGCCTTCAGTCTCGGCCTGCGCCCTGGCGGTTTGCAGCACATCTTTTGGAATGCCGGCAACTTCTTCATCGGTGGCGAAGTAGGCAAAGGCGTCGGTGGCGTCGAGCGAGTTTTCGCTGAATTTCTGGCTGAGTTCGGCCTGGCGCTCCTGAATTTTTGCGAAGCGCTCCTTGGCGCTGCCTGCGAGTTCGGCGCCCGATAGAACAAAGTTGCGGATGGCGTTCTTGTGCGCCTGGCGCTGCTCGTCATTCAGGCTGGCGACGTCGATGGCCTTGTATTTGGCATACAGGCGCTCGTCGGCGCCCAGGCGAGTCCAGAATTCGGTCACGCGGGGCAGGGCAGCATTGTAGGCTGCGCGCAATTCGGGTGTATCCGCCACGCTGTTCAAATGGCTGACGGCGCCCCAGGCGCGGCCCAGGTTTTCTGTCGCCACATCCAGTACGCAAGCGATGCCACTCCAGGTCGCCGGAAAGTCGTCTGCCGTGACTTGCGCCAGTGCCGTTTCGGCTTTTGCCAGCAAATCATTCATGGCCGGGCCGACATGCTCGGGCAGGATACGGTCAAACAATGGAAGGTCGGAAAATTCAAGGAGTGGATTGGTCATCACGTCTAGCTATGGGCGGGTGGGGTGAATCTAAAGGCCGCAGGGTGTTTTAGTCCTGAAAACGCAAAACCGACCAGCAAGGTCGGTTAAGGTGTTGGGGGCAAGTTCAGTCTTGTGAGCGTTTCTTGACGCTGACTTGCTGCCTGGGTTTGGCGCGTTTGACGGTGCCGCCCGGTGTCAGGCGCTGGTTGCCGAGCACTCGCAGCATTTTGACTTCGGGCCGCTGGCCGTAGCGAGAGCTGTTTTTCAGCACCTTGACGTCGCGCGGTCCGGCCATGCGGTCTTCGCTGACTTTTTTCTCCTTTTCCGGAATCGGCCGCCAGAACACCAGCAGCTTGCCGATGTGCTGGATGGGCGCAGCGTCGAGTTCCTCGGCCAGGGACCGAAACATCGCTTCGCGGCCGGTCCGGTCGTCGGACTGAACCCGCACTTTGATCAGCCCGTGGGCAGTCAGTGCGGCGTCGATTTCTTTCTTCACGCCTTCGGTGAGGCCGTCGGAGCCAATCATCACGACGGCGTTGAGATGGTGCGCTTCAGCGCGGTGGTCTTTGCGCTGGGCAGGGGTAAGTTGTATTTGAGCCATACCCCAATTATCGGTGGAGTCGGGAAGACGACAATAGGCCCCATGAAAGTAAATGCCAAGCCAGACCATAAGCTCCTTCCCAAAGCCACCTCCAAGGTCGTTGCCAAGGGCGATGCAAAAGGTAAAAAAGTTAACAAAGCGTGGTTGCACGACCACATCAACGACCCTTATGTCAAGCAGGCCCGCAAGGAGGGCTACCGTGCGCGGGCTGCCTTCAAGCTGAAAGAAATGGATGAAACGCTGGGTCTGATCAAGCCCGGCGACTGCGTGGTGGACCTGGGCAGCACGCCGGGCGCCTGGAGCCAGTATGTGCGCCGCAAGCTCTCGCCGACGGGGGCGGCCGTGGGGGCGCTCAATGGCCGCATCATCGCGCTGGACCTTTTGCCCATGGATCCGATTGAGGGCGTCGTGTTCATCCAGGGCGATTTTCGCGAACCCGAGGTGCTGGAAAAGCTGGAACTGGCCCTGTACACCGACAAGGGGCCGGTAAAGGTCGATCTTGTGATTTCGGACATGGCGCCCAACCTCTCAGGCATCGAATCAGCAGATGCAGCGCGTATTGCCCATCTGGTGGAGTTGGCCGTGGAATTTGCCCAGACCCGGATGAAACCGGACGGCGCACTGATCGTCAAACTGTTTCACGGCAGTGGCTATGATGATCTGGTCAAACTTTTCCAGTCCAGTTTCAAGGTTGTCAAGCGCATGAAGCCCAAAGCTTCGCGCTCCAACTCTTCCGAAACCTTTTTGGTTGGCCGGGGTCTCAAAAACTTGACATAACGGCAAAACGAAGCGTTTGACACCCTAATATTTTGGTTAATTCCTCTTTAAGCCTAGGGCTGCAATCCGTTCACTGCGGTTCCACCCCTTGAAACGCCTAAAATCAGGCGCATGTGTCAAGCTATAGGCTTAGGTTTTTTAGATCGGAGTAGTCCTTGAATAATCAGTGGTTTTCCAAAATTGCAATATGGCTGGTGATTGCCATGGCGCTTTTTACCGTTTTCAAGCAATTTGATACGCGCAGTGGTGCCGGCTCCAATTACTTGGGCTATTCCGAATTCCTCGACGAGGTTCGGGGCAAACGCATCAAGACAGCGACCATTGCGGAAGGTCAGGGCGGCACTGAAATTGTTGCCACGACCACCGACGACCGCAAAATTCGGACCACGGCGACTTACCTCGACCGCGGTCTGGTCGGCGACTTGATTGCCAATGACGTGAAATTCGATGTCAAGCCGCGCGAAGAAGGCTCCTTGCTAATGACCCTGCTGGTCAGTTGGGGCCCGATGCTGCTGCTGATTGGCGTATGGGTTTATTTCATGCGGCAAATGCAGGGTGGCGGCAAGGGTGGCGCGTTCAGTTTTGGAAAATCCAAGGCCCGTATGCTCGACGAATCGACCAATACCGTGACCTTTGCCGATGTGGCCGGTTGCGATGAAGCCAAGGAAGAAGTCAAGGAAGTCGTCGATTTCCTGAAAGACCCGGCCAAATTCCAGAAGCTCGGCGGTCGCATCCCGCGCGGCCTGCTGCTGGTTGGCCCTCCGGGCACGGGTAAAACCCTGCTCGCCAAGGGTATCGCCGGCGAAGCCAAGGTTCCATTTTTCTCGATTTCGGGCTCTGACTTCGTTGAAATGTTCGTCGGCGTGGGCGCTGCCCGGGTTCGCGACATGTTCGACAACGCCAAGAAAAATGCACCCTGCATCATCTTCATTGATGAAATTGACGCCGTGGGCCGCCAGCGTGGCGCGGGTGTCGGCGGTGGCAATGATGAGCGTGAACAGACCTTGAACCAGATGCTGGTCGAGATGGACGGCTTTGAAACCAATGTCGGCGTGATCGTGGTGGCAGCCACCAACCGCCCTGACATTCTGGATGCTGCGCTGCTGCGCCCCGGCCGTTTTGACCGCCAGGTCTATGTCACTCTGCCCGACATTCGTGGTCGCGAGCAGATTCTGAATGTTCACATGCGCAAGGTTCCGCTCGGCCAGGACGTGAACGCCAGCGTGATCGCACGTGGTACGCCCGGCATGTCGGGCGCTGACCTGGCGAACCTGTGCAACGAAGCGGCCCTGATGGCTGCGCGCCGCAGTGCGCGCACCGTGGAAATGCAGGATTTTGAAAAGGCCAAGGACAAGATCCTGATGGGTCCCGAGCGCAAGAGTATGGTCATGCCCGAAGAAGAGCGCCGCAACACGGCCTACCACGAGTCCGGCCACGCACTGCTCGGCAAGATGCTGCCCAAGTGCGATCCGGTGCACAAGGTCACCATCATTCCGCGTGGGCGCGCCCTGGGCGTCACGATGAGCCTGCCGGCGCAAGACCGCTACAGCTACGACCGCGAATACATGCTCAGCCAGATCAGCATGCTGTTCGGTGGCCGTATTGCCGAAGAAGTGTTCATGAACCAGATGACCACCGGCGCCAGCAACGACTTCGAACGCGCCACGGCGCTGGCTCGCGACATGGTCACGCGTTACGGCATGACCGATGCGCTGGGCCCCATGGTCTATGCAGAAAATGAAGGTGAAGTGTTTTTGGGCCGGTCTGTGACCAAGACCAACAACATGAGCGAAGCCACCCTGCAAAAGGTTGACAACGAAGTGCGCCGCATCATCGACCAGCAGTATGCCCAGGCACGCAAGCTGATCGAAGACAACAAGGACAAGATCCACGCCATGGCCAAGGCCTTGCTGGAGTGGGAAACTATCGATGTCGAGCAGATGGACGACATCATGGCTGGCAAGGAGCCACGGCCGCCGAAAGACTGGACGCCGCGCAATCCATCCGTCGGCGGCGGTGGTAGCGGCCCCAGCGGCGGCAGTCCTGCCGTGAATACCGACCCGGCACCTACCGTGGCTTGATTGACCAGTAGTTTTAGAGAAAATAATGAAAACCGGGGCTCGTCCCCGGTTTTTCTTTGCCTGCCAGCATCTGGCAGAAACTCGAACCGAATGAAAAGGCATTTTCGTGATCTGGCAAACCTCTCGCTTTGAAATTGATTTGTCGCGCCCGTGCGTGATGGGCATCGTCAACGCCACACCCGATTCGTTTTCTGACGGCGGCAAGTATTTTTCGTCCAGTGACAGTTTTTCCGCTGTTTACGAACACTGTGACCAGTTGCTCAAAGATGGCGCCGACCTGCTCGACATTGGCGGCGAATCGACCCGTCCTGGTGCGCCGCCCGTGCCGCTGCAGGAAGAACTGGCGCGCGTGCTGCCGGTCGTTCGCCATGCAGTCAAGCTCGGTGTGCCGGTTTCTGTGGACACCTACAAGCCGGAGGTCATGCGCGCCGTGCTGGACCTGGGGGCCGACATCATCAATGACATCTGGGCGTTGCGCCAGCCCGGTGCAACGCAGGCAGTGGCCGCGCATCCACGTTGCGGGGTCTGCCTGATGCACATGCACCGCGAGCCGCAAACCATGCAGACCGTGCCCATGCAAGGCGATGTCGTGGCGCAGGTGCTCTCTTTTCTGGAGCGTGCAGCGCATGACCTGCAAGCCGCTGGCGTCGAAAAGGCACGCATCGTGCTGGACACCGGCGTGGGGTTCGGAAAAACCGTGGCGCAAAATTTTGAGCTGCTCAAAAGACAGCCTGAGTTCCTGGCGGCGGGCTATCCGCTGCTGGCGGCCTGGTCGCGCAAGTCGTCACTGGCCGCTGTCTGCGGTTCTCCCGGTGCAGCGGATCAGCCGATGGACATGGCCGAGCGCATGGTTCCCAGCGTGGCGGCTGCCTTGCTGGCGGTGGAACGCGGCGCGCGCATTGTGCGAGTTCATGATGTGCGTGAAACCGTGCAGGCACTGAAGGTCTGGTTGGCTGCGAGTTGACACGTCGCCATTAATGTTGCACTGCACAATACCTTGCACATTAAAGGTGCACAGGTATAAACCCGACCATAAAATGGCGGCCATCCGATTGAGAATCAGCATTCCATCAACCCAGCAGCAGCTTTAAAAGAACAGCATCCATGACAAGACAATACTTTGGCACTGACGGCATTCGCGGCACCGTGGGGCAGGCACCGATCACACCCGATTTTGTGCTCAAGCTGGCTCACGCCGTTGGCCGCGTCTTACGCAAGACCGAAGCGCGGCCGACGGTCCTGATTGGCAAGGACACCCGTATTTCAGGCTACATGCTGGAGAGCGCGCTGGAGTCCGGCTTCAATTCCGCCGGTGTGGATGTGGTCCTGCTCGGGCCGCTGCCTACGCCGGGCGTGGCCTACCTCACGCGGGCGCAGCGCGCCAGCCTGGGCGTGGTGATCAGTGCCAGCCACAATCCTTTTGCCGACAACGGCATCAAGTTTTTCAGCGCCCAGGGCACCAAGCTCAACGACGAATGGGAACTTGCCGTAGAAGCGGCCCTGCAAGAATCACCAGTCTGGGCGGATTCGGCTTCACTGGGCAAAACGCGTCGCCTCGAAGATGCGGCAGGACGCTACATCGAATTTTGCAAGAGCACCTTCGCCCACGATCTGACGCTCAAGGGCCTGAGAATTGTGGTCGATGGCGCGCATGGTGCGGCCTACCATATTGCGCCCATGGTGTTTCATGAACTGGGCGCCGAGGTGATTGCCATTGGCTGCACGCCAGATGGTCTCAACATCAACGACGGCGTCGGTGCAACCCATCCGCAGGCACTGGTCAACGCAGTGCTCGCCAACAACGCCGACTACGGCATCGCGCTTGATGGCGATGCCGACCGTTTGCAGATAGTGGATGCGCAAGGCCGGCTGTTCAACGGCGATGAAGTGCTGTATCTGATGGTCAGCGAGCGTCTGGCCCGGGGCGAAAAAGTCCCCGGGACCGTCGGTACCCTGATGACCAACATGGCCGTTGAGGTCGCGCTGAAAGCCAAGGGCGTGGAGTTTGTGCGCGCCAGGGTGGGGGACCGTTACGTCCTTGAAGAACTTGAAAAGCGCGGCTGGCTGCTGGGTGGCGAAGGTTCAGGCCACTTGTTGGCACTGGACAAGCACACGACCGGTGACGGCCTGATCAGCGCCTTGCAGGTGTTGCAGGCCTGCGTGCGGGGCAAGCAAACACTGGCGGAACTGCTGGAAGATGTGGTTCTGTTCCCGCAGACCCTGATCAACGTGCGGCTCAAGCCCGACCAGGACTGGAAGAACAGCGCAGAATTGGCCATGCAAACCAATGCGGTGGAGATCGAGTTGGGCGATAGCGGCCGCATTCTGATTCGCGCCAGCGGTACCGAGCCGCTGCTGCGCGTGATGGTCGAGGCACGCGACGCCGAACAGGCCAGGGCCTGTGCCGAGCGTGTTGCCGATACGGTGCGGTCCTGATCAGTGACTCGGTGACTTATCTTCAACGAAGTAGGTCGCCGGGGCCCGGTGCACTTTAGCCCGAATAGCTATGGTTTTAATAGCTGCTTGTGCTCACCGTTATTGCGCTAATGGCCGATTTAATCAAGAATTTAGAGATTCCGGCAGACTGCGGGGACGTTGCCGGGCTTATTTGCCAGCGCGTTTGGCGTCCTCATTCATCTTGCTTATGAACAGGCGTATGAAAAATATGCCCATGCCTATCGTGAACGTAATGCCAATGATGCTCATGAGGCCGTAGTCGGTTGAAAAAAGATCAGTCAATAGTTTCATGCTCATGGCTCCTTGGATTTGTTACAACTATCACGCATCCGGGAGCCGCTCGCCATGATCCTCGTCAACATTTGGCGTCGGGCGCAGCTTTCAGCCAGGCTTTGACTCGAAAGAAAAAAGCTTATGACGCATGGCGCAATCAGCATGGGCGCAATACGCTACCAAGAACGTAGCGGCGATGCCCCTGTTAGCGTCATTGCCCCGCCTGCCAGCCGCCGCCCAGCGACTGGATCAGGGCCACTGCGGTGGTTTGTCGGTCGGCCATGGCCTGCACCAGCGCGCGGCGTGCGCTCAGGGCCGTGGCCTGCGCGGTGATGACTTCGGTGTAGCCGACCTGGCCGCTGCGGTAGCGGTTCAGCACTTGCTGCTCGACCTGGTCGGCGGCCTGCGAAGCCTGGCGGCGCAGATACTGCTGTATCAGGAGGACTCTTGTGGCGGCGAGCTGGTCCTCGACCCCCTGGAACGCGGTCAGCACGGTTTGCCGGTAGCGTGCCACCGTCTGCGCATGGGCCGCTTCGCTGCCCTCGACGCGGGCGGTGGTGGCGCCCGCATTGAACAGGGCCTGCGCTGCCGACAGGCCGAGTGACCAGACGCTGCTGGATGCGCTGAACAGGTCGGCTACGCTGCTGGCGCCGAATCCATACGAAGCGCCCAGCGACAAGCTGGGGTAGTAGGCGCTGCGGGCGATGCCGATCTGTTCGTTGGCCGCGGCCACGGCTCGCTCGGCGGCGGCAATGTCGGGGCGGCGCTGCAGCAAGGTGGAAGGAACGCCGACCGGAATTTCAGGGACAGACGGCTTCCAGGCTGCCGGTGCAAGCGAAAAATTAGCCGGCGCTTCGCCTGTCAGCACGGCAATGGCGTGTTCCAGTTGGGCACGCTGGCGTACCAGTCCTGCATCGTCAGCCTGTGCGTTGGCCAACTGGGTCTGCGCTTGCAGCACATCGGTTTTTGCCGCAATGCCGGCGCTGTAGCGGTTCTGCGTGATTTCGAGGCTGCGCTGAAAACCGGCCAGGGTGGCTTGCAGCAGCGCTTTCTGGGCATCGACCTGGCGCAGCGTCAGGTAATTGACGGCCATCTCGCCCTGGGCTGAAAGCCGGGCAGAAGCCAGGTCGGCGGCGCTGGCCTGGGCGCTGGCCGACGCGCTGTCAACCGCGCGGCCCAAGCGGCCCCAGACATCGGGTTCCCAACTGCTGCCCATGCTGAGCTGGTAGCTGTTGCCGGTGCGACCGCCGCTGCCGGTGCTGCTGGAACTGCTGTGCGAACGGTTGGCGCCACTGTCCAGCGTCACGGTGGGGAACAGCGAAGCCCGCTGTTCACGCACCACGGCGCGCGCTTGCGCATAGGCCGCCACGGCGGCGGCCACGTTCTGGTTGGAAACATTGACCCGGGCTGCCAGCTGGTCCAGCACCGGATCGTCGAACAGGGACCACCAAGGGCCGCGTTCCAGCGCATCGGCAGGCGCGGCGGGAACCCAGCCTTCGGCTTGCTTGAAGCTGCTGGCGTCTGGCGTTGCGGGGCGCTGGTAATCGGGGCCGACGGCGCAGCCGCTCAGCATCAGCGCCAGCACCGCCGCCAGAAAAATCGGAGGGCGGGCGGGATGAAAACTCTTCTTCTGGTGCATGGCATGCCTTATTGCGGTTGCAGCGGCCGAGCGGCGGGTGGCTCGTCTGACGGATCGTGGGGATGGCGGCTCAGATGGCGCTCTGATGGATTCCGGCGGCGCAGCTTGTCAAGCAGCACATAGACCACCGGCGTGGTCAGCAGCGTCAGCAACTGGCTGGCGATCAGCCCGCCGATGATGGTGATGCCCAACGGCCGGCGCAACTCGGCCCCTTCGCCAAAGCCTATGGCCAGCGGCAGCGCACCGAGGATGGCCGCCAGCGTGGTCATCAATATCGGCCGGAAACGCAGCAGGCAGGCTTCGCGCACCGCTTCAACCGCCGACAGGCCGCGCGCCCGTTCGGCATCGAGCGCAAAGTCGATGATCAAAATGGCGTTTTTCTTCACGATGCCAATCAGCAAAAAGATGCCGATCAGCGCAATGATGGACAAATCCATCTTGAACAGCAGCAGCGCCAGCAGCGCGCCCACGCCGGCCGACGGCAGGGTCGATATCACCGTCAGCGGGTGAATCAGGCTTTCGTACAGAATGCCCAGCACGATGTAGATCACCACCAGCGCCGCCAGGATGAGCAAGGGCTGCTCGCCCTGAGACTGCTGCGCGCTGAGCGCCGTGCCGGAAAAACTGCCGCGCACATTGTTGGGCAGGCTGATCGCGGCTTCCGCTTCCTTGACGGTGGCCTGTGCGTCGCTGAGCGTGTTGCCGGCGGCCAGGTTGTAGGAAATGGTGGTCGAGAGTTCGCCGTCCTCATGACTGATCGACGCGGCGCTGGCGTTTTCGCTGAAGCGGGCAATCGCCGACAAGGGCACCATGGTGGCGCTTGCTGCGCTCAGCGCCTGGCCCGATGACGGGTCGCGCAAGGCCGGATTTACAACGGACGATGCGGCCGTGCTCGCCGTGCCGGTTGCTGCCGCGTTCCTGGCCGGCACATAAATGTCTTTCAAGGCCTCGGGGCTGCCGATGTAGCGCGGCGCCACCTGCATGATGACGTGGTACTGGTTCAGTTCGCCGTAAATGGTGGCGACCTGGCGCTGGCCAAAGGCGTTGTAAAGCGCGTTGTCGACATCGCGCGAGCTGACGCCCAGCCGCGCCGCGCTCTCCTTGTCCACCGTGACCATGGTCTCGACACCGTTTTCCTCCTGGTCGGTGTCCACGTCGGTCAGCGTGCCGGACGTTTTCATCTGGTCCGCCAGCCGGGTCGCCCATTTTTTCAGGTCGGCGGCGTTGTCGCTTTTCAGGGTGTACTGGTAGGTGGAGTTGCTCTGGCGCCCGCCGCCGCGCAGGTCCTGCACCGGGTTCAGGAACAGGGTCACGCCGGTCACCTGCGCCAGTTGCGGCCGCAGCCGCGCAATCACCGCCTGGCCGGCATCGCTGCGTTGCCCGGCCGGCTTGAGGTTGATGAAGATGAAGCCGCCGCCCGCGCGCGAGCCGCCGGTAAAGCCGACCACGGTATCGACGGCCGGGTCGCTGCGGATGATGTCCACCAGCGCCTTGAGCTTGCCCTGCAGGGCTTGAAAGGAAATGCTCCGGTCGGCGCGCAGGAAGCCGCGGATCTGGCCGGTGTCCTGCTGTGGAAAAAAGCCCTTGGGCGCTGCGATATACAGATAGACATTCAGGCCGATCACCGCCAGCAGGATCACCATGACCAGCAATTTGCTGCCCAGCGCCCAGTCCAGCGCAACTTCGTAGACCCGCAGCATGCGTTTGAATGCGTTCTCAAAAGCCCGCGCAATGCGTCCCGGCGGCTTGCTGTCGGCTTGGGGTTTGAGCAGCCAGGCGCACATCATTGGCGTGGTGGTCAGCGAAATGACCAGCGAGATCATCACCGCCGCCGACAGCGTGACGGCAAATTCGCGAAACAGCCGGCCGGTTTGCCCGCCCATGAACAGCAGCGGAATGAACACCGCCACCAGCGACAGGCTGATCGACAGCACCGTGAACCCGACTTCGCGCGCGCCCAGCAGCGCCGCCTTGAAGCGGTCCATGCCGGCTTCGATGTGGCGGCTGGTGTTTTCGAGCACCACGATGGCGTCATCGACGACAAAGCCGGTCGCCACCGTGAGCGCCATCAGGCTCAGGTTGTTCAGGCTGAAGCCCATCAAATACATCACGCCGAAGGTGCCCAGCAGCGACACCACGGTCGCCACGGCCGGAATGAAGGTGGCGCGCGCGCTGCGCAGAAAGGCGCTGACCACCAGCACCACCAGCGCAATCGAGATCAAGAGCGTGACCTCGATTTCACGCAGCGAGGAGCGGATCGAATTCGTGCTGTCCGACGCCACCTGCAGCTGCACATCCTGCGGTAGTTGCGCCTGCAGCTCGGGCAGCAGGGCGCGCACGCCATCGACAGTGGCAATCACGTTGGCGTCGGGCTGGCGCGTCACGAGCACGATCACGGCAGGCTGGCCGTTGAACAGTCCGATGGTGTTGGTGTTTTCCACGCCCTCGCTGACCTCGGCCACGTCGCTCAGGCGTATGGCCGCGCCGTTGCGCCAGGCAATGATCAGCCCCCGGTAATCGGCGGCGCGCAGTCCGCCCGACGCCGTGTTGCCGGTGGCGTAGATCTGCAGGCGCTGGCCGTTGCCTTCAATCGCGCCGCGCGGCCGGTTGGCGTTGGAGGCCTGCAGGGCGGCGCGCACGTCTTCCATGCTGACGCCGTAGCGGTTCAGAGCGAACGGCAGCAACTCGACCCGCACGGCAGGCAGCGAGCCGCCGCCCAGCTCGACATCGCCGACGCCCGGCACTTGGGCGATTTTTTGCTGCACCAAGTTTGACACCTCGTCGTAGATCTGACCGGGCGAGCGGGTCTTGGATGTGAGTGCCAGGATGATGACGGGCGACGAGGCCGGGTTGGCTTTTCGGTAGGTCGGGTTGCTGCGCAGCGTGGCGGGCAGATCGGCTCTGGAGGCGTTGATGGCGGCCTGGACTTCGCGGGCGGCGGCGTCAATCTTGCGGTTCAGGTCGAACTGCAGGCTGATGCGGGTCGAGCCGGTGCCGCTGTTGGAGGTCATTTCGTTGACGCCCGCGATCACGCCCAGCCGGCGTTCGAGCGGTGTGGCGACGCTGCTGGCCATGGTGCTGGGGCTGGCGCCGGGCAGGGATGCGCTGACCGAAATGACCGGGAAATCGACCTGCGGCAGGGGGGCGACTGGCAGCATGAAGAATGCGCCTATGCCTGCGAGGGCGATGGCGATGGTCAGCAGGATGGTGGCGATGGGGCGGTTGATGAAGGGGCCGGACAGGTTCATGGCCTTGTTCCTGTTGCTGGCTTTGTCTTGTTTGTGGCTTCAGTTAGTTTTGCCTGGTTTTGCTGGCCGGGGGTTGCCCGGCGGCAAGTAACTTTCTTTTGCTTCGCCAAAAGAAAGTCACCAAAGAAAAGGCGACCCGGCTGCCTGGGTCCCTGCGCTACGCTGCGGGCAGCCTGTGATGAGCGGCAAAAGCGGGGGTCCGCGCAAACTCGCCTGCGGCTCAAACAGCGCGCGGCCCTGATCCCGCTTTTGCC
>Ga0123337_10003801_pt1 | contig 15771 bp, 16 predicted proteins | sample frozenSSSSmetaG_FD_89792 | JGI IMG/M metagenome (GOLD analysis project Ga0123337, IMG submission 89792) | Glacier valley bacterial and archeal communities from Borup Fiord, Nunavut, Canada, to study Microbial Dark Matter (Phase II) -... | ecosystem: Environmental > Aquatic > Freshwater > Ice >... | reverse complement strand
GCGGTGACCAACCAGGGGCCGCGCATGCTGGCGGGGAGCATGTGCGACGTTGGTGGCGTGCTCAGCGCCGAGACCTCCGATGCGGGCAACACCTACACCTATCGGTTCACCCGCTACCGGCCGGGCGAGGCCGTTGCCTGCCCGGCCGGTAGCCCGTTCCGCTTCGCGGCCGGCGATGCGCTGCGGGAGAGGGTACAGTGGATCTGGGCTGGTACCAACGGCGCTGCTCCCGGCCACACAGTTGTCGACGACATCGCCGCCATGGCGGCGTCGCTGGGCCATGACCGCTTCCTGATCGGCGCCATCCCCTCAGGCGCCGATCACTCGGCGGCGCGAATCGGAACGGCCAAGGCGATCAACAAGACGCTCGCCGAGCGCTACGGCGAGCGGTTCGTGGACCTGGTGGCCGCGCTCGCCGCCGCTGCTGACGGGTCGGCGGAGGATACCGCCGACGTCGCGGCCGGGATCACTCCACGCTCGCTGCGGATCGATCCGCTGCACCTCAATGCGCGGGGCAATGCGGTTGTCGCCAAAGCCTGGCATGACGCGACGCTGCAGATGGGGTTCTGAACTTACCATCCACGGGCACCGATTTCGGTCGCGACTGCGGCCGCGACATAAGCCATGGCGGCGGAGGAGAGGTGCGCCAGGTCTCCTTGCAGCAGGCTGGTCGGGATATAACCTGCGGCGATGTCTGTATTGTCGCCGGGTGCGGTGGCATGGGTGGCGAGGATAGCCTGCGCATCGACGACGTGAGCCGGGTAGAGGCTCGCGAGTGCAGCCTGCACCACCGACACGTTTGCATTGTCGGCACCCGACTTCGAGGCCCGGCGGCAAGGTGGCAAGACAAGGTACCGGCCATGGGGTATGCGCGTGATGATGTCGGCATAGGCCTGGAGTTGATCGGCGACGACAGAGCCGGTATTCATCTCGCCATCCCAGATCACCACTGGACCGCGTGCGAGACCTGGGATGGCGGCAAGGCGAGACGCGACGTCCATCGGCGTGCCACCGCCGACAGCGCGCGACACGACCGGCCGACCGGAAAGCGCGGTGCCCAGCGCAGCGCTGAGGCTGACGCCGCCAGCGCCTGCCACATAGCTGTCGCCCTCGGCAAGGATCAGGTTGTCGGGCAAACGCTCGGCCGCAAAGACCGACAAGCGGGAGAGTGTCCCGTCCCAAGCTTCGCCGGTGTAGCTGCGCCCTACCCACAGGCGGCCAATACCGGGTAGCGACACGGTAGTGTCGAGCTGGGAGGCGCCCCCATTCAGGCGGGCGGCGACCCGGTTCGGGCCGAGGCTCGCCTCCAGGCTGAACGGGGTGGAAACCTCGACGACACCCAGGTCGAGATTGGCCTGTTCTGCGTTGTCGGCGGTGACGATCAGCCTCAAGTGCTTGCCGGCGTCCCACGCCAGGCGGACGCGGAAGCGCTCGCCGTCGGTACCCCATTGCAACGCTACCTTGTTGCCACTGGCTGCGGCCGGCGTAGCGGCCGCTAGGCGGAAGGCGAAGCCGGCGGGCGAGCAGCCTGGATAGGGCAGCACTTCGCGCAGCGAGAAATTGTCCAGCGTGGCGCTGGCTGCGGTGTTGGCGCTGACGCCGCACACGAAGCCAGTGTAAAGCGTCGTGCCGGGCGCGCCGGCAACGACTTCGAGGTGCTGGGGAATGCTGCCGCCAGCGCTGAGATCGGCCAGGCGACCATCCGACCCGCCAAGCTCAGAGTTCTGAGAGGCATTGAGGCTCATCGAGTTGAGCGGCGGCGTCGGCCCCTTGGCAGTAAGGTCGGCGGCCAGGCGGTAGGCCCGGCCGGCGGTCACGGTGTTGGACTTCGCGGCGCGATAGGCGCCCGTTGGGCTGTTGATCGCCGCGACGAGCTGGTTGGCGACTACCGACACGCTGCCGCTGCCGGCAAACGCAGCGATGGTAGCCCAGCCGTCGATGAGCCCGCCCGAGAAACTGCCGCTGGGGATGAGCTCTGCGCCGCTGACATAGGGGCCGAGCAGCATGGCGGCGCCGACAGACACTCCGCCGGCCGCAGCAAGGAATCCCGCCTTGCTCGGATAGCTGCGGCCGGCAAAAACGTAGCGGCTGTGCTCGAAATCCAGATCGATGAGGGCATCGCTGCCGGTAACCCGAGCGACGTTGAGTCCAAGGCCGATCTGCATCAGTAGAGGCCCACCAGTTGCGTCGCGGTTGTGCCGGTGGCCTTAACCCGCGCTACCCGCAAAGGCAGCACCGAACCGCCGACAGCGCCAGCGAGGGTCACCTGATCGCCTGAGGCGAGCACCAAGACGAGGTCGCCCGAAGCGCCGACCCAGAGGCCGCGGGTTTCGGCGGCAAGGTCCGCCACGTCGGACGGGGTGATGGCAAAGCCGCGTTGGGCCGGGGCACTGATGGCGTCGGCACGGCCGGTGTATCTGGTCACTGAACTGCTCCATGCTTGTTCGGACACAGCATGGGGCGGTTCTGAAACGCGGGGATAAGTTCGTCAGGCCTCGGCGTAGTAGCCAGCGTAGCGGCCCTTGTAGGCGGTGGGATTCGAGCTCTGCTGGTTGAGCAGGACCAGCATCGGAACGTCCTCGTTCTTGGCGGTCGCCAATGAAGCAATAGCGCCGCGCACTTCCTGCTGCGGGGTGGCTGACCATTTCACCACGAACACGATCGCGTCGGCCATGCCCGCGAGGTAGAGGCCATCCACGACCGGGCCGATGGGTGGCGTATCGAGGATCACCACGTCGAAATTCTTGCGTGCAGCGTTCACCAGCGTGGTGAAGGTGCGCCCGGCGATGAGCTGATCGGTCGCGACGTCAGAGCGGCGGGAGCCGAGGACCACCTGCGCGCCGCTCGCATCATCGACGGTGACGATGGAGCGCAGTTCCTGGCTGGCATTGCTGGTCAGGTAGTCCAGCAGCCCCTCGGACGCATCCATGCCCAGTTGCCGATGCACCGAGGGCTTTCGCAGGTCGCAGTCGATGAGAATGGTCGAAAGACCAGCCAACCCGTAGGCTCGGGCCAGCGACAGCGAGATGGTGGTCTTGCCTTCGTTGGGGGCGGCCGAGGTAACGACAATGACGACGCCCCCCGGCGCCCTGCTGTCCCCACTGAGTTTACTTGCTTTGCGCAGTGCCTGATCGACACCGATACGCACGCGGCGGATCGATTCCGAATAGACCGAGAGTGGCGCGACCACCAGCGCGTCGGCGACGGTGAACGAATCGGCACCGTTGCGCTTCAGCGGGCGCTGGCGCGGGATGGAGGACACCACCGGCAGCTTGAGGACCGACTCGGCCTGGCCCTCGCTCGAGAATCCGCCAACAAAATTTTCGACGAGGAAGGCGAGGCCGACGCCGAGCGCAATGCCGGCCAGCCCGGCAAACACCAGAATCAGCCGGGGATTTGGGAAGGAGGGCGTACTGGGCTTGGTGGCGGCGGACGCCACCCGGCTGTCCGCGACCTGCAGGAACGCCTGGGTGTCGAGATCCTTCTGCCGGGTCAGCATCGTCTGGTACTGGGCGCGGGCGATCTCCGCCCGTTGCTGCAGTTCATAGATACTGGTGAGGATGTCGGATGGCAGGTCGCTGGACAGGATCGACGTCCTCAGCTCGCCGCGTAGCTCGCTGACACGGGCCTGGCTGTCGGCGACGTTCTGCTTGAGGTCGGTGACGAGTCTGCGGGCCGTCGACTCGAGGTCGGTCTCGACCTTCCCCAGCTCGGTCCTCAGGTCGATCGCAGCCTGGCTGCCGGTGGCGGCCTGGTTGAGGCTGGCGAGAAGCTGCTCGCGCTGCCGTTCGAGATCGGCGACAGCCGCGTCCTTCAGGCCGTCGGCGACAGCGTTCCAGTCGCGCTGGCTCAGGCCCGACTCGGCGGTCTGGATGCGGGAGTCCGCTTCGGAGCGGGTACGGCCCAATGCGTCGATCTGCTGTCGCATGGTTCCGAAATCGCTGCGGCCGGTAGCGTCGCTGATGCGTTGCAGGTTGGTGTCGACGAATTCGTCGAAGGCACGCTCGGACTGAAGGATCGTGGCGCTGGCGTCGGTGATGCGCGCGTCGATGATGTCGCGAGAGTCGAGGGTCGAGGCGACTTTGGCTTCAAGTTGCTGCTGGATGTATTTGCGGGCAATGGCGTTGGCGAGCGTCGCCGCGAAGTCGGGTCGGGACGACCGCGCATCGACCGCGATCAGGAACGTCAGGCCCCGACGTTGCACCGAGATGGCGTCGCGCAGGCCGTTGATGATGTACTGGTAGGCCTCCTCGCCAGTGGGCAACTCCGGCTCGCCCAGACGCAAGAAACTGATCACGGTGTCCCGCAGGCCGAAGCGGACACCGAACTCGGGATCGGAGGCGAGGTTGAGGTCTCTGGCAACCGCCAGCAAAGTGGTTTCGGCCTTTACCAGCTCGACCTCGCTGTCGACGCGAAGCGAGTCCGAGCCGGTACCACCCAAGGCCGCGTCAGGATCGAGCAGGTTCTTCTTGCTCGGATCGACAAGTACAAGCGCGGTGGCCGTATAGACCGGCTTCAATGCCAGCAATGCAATGCCGGCAGCGCCGACAACCACCACCGTTATGGCGATGACGAGCCAGATGCGGCGACGCAACAGACCAAAAACGTAGCGAAGATCAAAACTGTCGCCGCCCATGAAGATCACCGCTCAATCGGATAAGTAGAAATGATGCGAGGCTATTTCCAACACTATTGGTTTCGGGCCGCCTAACCAAAAGACGATCGCACAATCACGGAGGAGTGTGCCGCACGGAAATTTCGTTCGTTACCGAAAACAACACCGGGGCCGCAGCAGGCTCAATTCGAACGGCCGTCAGCCGGCCGTTCGCGTAGGCGCCCGTGTCGATGGCGATGCGATACGGCGACAGCAACGGCTCGGTGCGGGGCATATGTCCGTGCACGACGGGGCGGCCGAACTCGGCGTAGTCGCTCTCGTAGTTGTCGCGGAACCAGATCAGATCATCGTCGGCCTGCGCGGCGGGTTTTACGCCGGGGCGCAGGCCCGCATGCACGAAGATCGCCTCGGGGGTTTCGAGGAGCACCGGCAGGTGCTCGAGAAACTCGATGTGCTCGGGAGGTACGTGGCTGCGGATCAGGTTGTCGAGGACCCGCGGCGCGACGCCGCGCAACAGGGTGTCGGAGGGTAGGCCGTATGAGAGCAGCGTTTCGCGGCCGCCATTCTCAAGCCAGATGGCGCCGCGACGCGGGTCGCGGAAAAACGCCAGCATCATCGATTCGTGGTTGCCCAGAAGGCAGACGCGCTCGAATCCGGCCGGCGGGCGAGCAAGCATGTGGTCGATCACCTGCGCCGAAGCAGGGCCACGATCGACAAGATCGCCGAGCATGACGATGAGCTTGTCGCCCGGCATGCCCTCGGCATCGGCGACGATCTTGGCCTCGAGCCGTTGCAGAAGATCGAGGCAGCCGTGCACGTCGCCGATGGCGTAGATGCGCTCGGGTTGATGGTCGCGTTTCAAGCGCGGTGCGGCTTCCCGGGCACCGGTTTTTGGCGCACCGAACAGCTCGAGCAATTGCCGCAGCACCATATCAGTTTCGGCTCCGCGGGAGGCCATTGCGGCCACCGACTGCTCCCAACGCTAGCATGGCGACCAGCAGCAGTGCATCGGCGTAAATCTCGGCGCTGAAATCGACCAGCGAGTGAACCGCGAACACGAAACCGACGCCGAGGGTTGCGAGCGACAGCATGGTGCTCGATGGATCGCGGAGCGCCACCACACAGCGTCCGAGCAGCAGCGTGATGGCCAGCATCGGCAGAGTGCCGAATACCAGCCCGTGCTCGTACCAGAGGGCCAGATAGGTCGAGTGGGCGTGGCTCCAGATATTGCCGCCATCGAGCGGAGGACGCTGGAACACCGGGAAAGTCGCCTCGAAGCTGCCGGCGCCGTAGCCGAGCCACGGGCGTTCGAGGATCGCCCCCCAGGCTTCGGCCCACAGTGCTTCCCGATCTGGGTCGCCGCGCTGGAATATCAGCCGCTCGATCAGGCCGGCGCCAAACACTAGCGACAGAGCTACCGCTGCGGCGGCCACTGCCAGAACCACCAGCACCTTGCCGAGGATCGAGCCGCGGAACGTCAATGCGCCACCGAGCAGGCCGAGGACGGCACCGGCGACGCCGGCGAACGTGCCCATGCGGGAGTCGGTGGCGAACAGGGCCGCAGCGATGAAGCCCATGCCGACCAGCACCAGCAGCGGAACCATCAACCGGCGGACGAAACTGCCGCCGTTGCCGACGACGGCCGAAACCAGCAGCGGCGCCCCGATGGCAAGGCCGCTGGCGAGAAAGGTGGCGTAGGAGTTGCGGTTGACGAAGCTGGCTGTCGCTACACCGCGGTAATACTGCTTTTCGAAGCCGAGCAGCGTGTCGTTCCATTGCGTCAGGCTGACAAGGCCGAGGATGGCGTAGGCGACGACGACAAGGAACAAGGCCAACAGGATATGCCGGGCCCGCCGCCGGTTGCTGCCGACCTGCGCGAACAGAAAGAAGAAGAGCATGAATCCGGCAGTGACCAGCAGTGTAAGCTGGGTGCTGCCAGGATCGAGCGAGGCGGTGGCGCCGGGCGCAAGCGGCAGCCAGCCACCGAGCGGTGCCAGCTGGAACAGCTGGAATGCCAGCAGCATCAGCATCAGCAGGGCCTCGGGCCAGAACGACCGAATCGTTACCCGAACCGTGCCACTGGCCCAGATGATACCAGCACCGTAGATCATCCCGAGCACAGCGAAGAGCAGCGTCCAGAGCATCCAGAAAACCGGACGATTGCTGCCAAGCGGCAGCGGGGCCAGCGCCACGATAGCGACGAGCGCCACTGCCAGAACACCGTTGAGACGGTGCTGGAGGCGATTGACGCCGCCCGAGGCAAACTGGCCCGGCTGCTCCACCGGAATAGGGTCGACATGGCCGCGCGAGACGAACGCGATGCCGTCGGTGGCGTCGAGTTGCTTCAAGATGGCCCCTCAGCCTGTTGCCTCACCTTGACGAGGAAGTCGCGCTGGATGTCGACCGGGGTCGCCTCGGCCAGGGAGGTCAGCCGATCGCGCAGGTCAGGCCAGCGCAGGAAGTGCATGGCCAGCACCCGCCGCCCCTCGGCGCTACCGAACAGTTCGGCCAAGTCGCTATCGAACGCGGCGCGTCCAAGATCATCCAGCTTTTCCATCTGCTCCCGCGCCAGGATGACCCTACGGTCGGTTTGCCAGTGGACGTGCGGTGCGAGCGTGCGGGCTTGCGCCAGCGCTGTGGTGAAGGGCTCGCCAAGCGCCGCCGAAACATCGGCGTCGACCAGGTAGGGCAGCGCATAGGTGGGCATTTCGAACTGCTTGGCGCGAGCCGTTTCGCGACATGCTTGCAGCAGGCGGGACCGTTCGGCCGGCGGCCGGAGCAAACCGTCGAGCGAAGACGGGATATCGAGGCAGGAGCGAAAATATTCGTCCTTGGACACGTAGGAGGTCGCCGGTACCAGTTCTCGCTCAGCGATCGCAGCGGAGCGCAAGGACGTCGGGCGAAGGGCCCCGAGCAGGGCATCGGCCTCGCCGACCAACTGGGGAGTCGTGGCAATCAGCAGGCCGGCCGACACGATCATCAGCAGAACGGCAGTACCCTTGCGCGTAGCCAATACCCGTTTCTCCGGCAATGGCAGGCGGGTTGCCCCGCAGGCCTACGCACCAAACTGACTAGAGTAGCGTCGCGTCCGCCGGGCTGCCGTCGGCGATCGCAGCGGTGGTGCCGGTGGTGCAGTCTTCGCGAATGGTGCGCGCGACTTCCGTAAGCGTCGTGCGGGTCTCTTCCGCATCGGCTGCAACTGCCGCCGCGTCCACGGCTGCAGCCAGCTCTTCGTCACGCTTGTCGCAAATGTCGTCCTGAGTCAGCTGGGCAACCTTGCCCACCATGGCGTTGAGCGCAGCATCCTTCGGTGTCGTCCCGGTGGATGCAGGAAGCCCGCCTGGGGCAGCGGCAATCGCAGCGATGTAGCTTTGCGCGGCGGTGATGCAAGGACCCGTGCTGGCATCGGCCAGGCTAAGGTCGGCGGCCATCGTCGTGCATTGATCGACGACGGCTACATCGGTCGGCGTCGGCGCAGTAGGGTCGATCGCCGCAACCGTCGCGGGGTCGACAATCACCCCGTCGCCGACCGGCGCAACGTCAGGAGCGGCAAGGTCCTGGCCGAACGAAACGCCGCTCGTCAGGGCAAGAACAACAGCAACGCCAATGAATCTAAACATCGTACACCCGATAATCGCTGACGGCTTCGTGTCTAAATAGCCAGCTTTCCTCGTGATGGTCAACGCAAAATTAACAGAGCGTTAACCTGTAAGCCACCGGTTTACGCCCGATAGACCGCCGGTCCTTTGAATAGGGCTGTCGCACCGCAGTATATCGCGGCGGCATTATCCTTAAGAAGAGGTTATCGACCAAGTGGCAGGACCGCGGTGCTAGGGAAATTGCCGGCAAGTTACGCGACGAGGTACATGGTGCGCATCCCGCTGTTATTCGCGATATTGGTCGGCCTCGCGCTGGCTGTGCCGGCAGCGCAGGCGGCCGACCTGACGGTTACGGTCACCGAGCAGCACCCCGCCGCCGATGCCGTGACGGCCACGCGCACGACGCTCGCCAACTTCCTTGCTCTCGAGCTGGCCCGCGTGACATTCGATGTGCTGCCGGCCGAGCAGGTGGACGGCGACGTTGGCCGAAAGCTCGTTGGCTGGGGCGGTAATGAGCCAAGCGAAGCGGAGGCGGCCGAGATCGGACGTCAGCTGCTGGCCGAGGGCAGCTATTACCTGATCTCGCTGACTTACCTGATAGAGGCAGGCGGCGCGGTGTTTCCCGACGACAAGCCGGAGTCGACCTATGCCGGCGACACGCTGGTGCGGCTCGATGCGCTGCAACGGCAGCTCGCCGACGGGATCGCGGCAGGGCAGGACGTTTCGGCCGTGCTGGTCGAGGCGGAAAATATCCGGGCGCTCACAGAGGGATACGCAGTGCCGCCGCCGGACTTCGGCCCGCTGGCGCGGCATGCCGAGATGCTCGAGCGCGCCGTGACGCGTGCTCTGAAAGGCACCGCGCTTTAAGTGAGCCTCAGCTCCACTGGCGCGGGTTGGCACCCGACATCGAGACGATGCGGTAGCCGGTCTGGCTCAGCGGCCGGATGGTCGCCGTCAGGTTGTCGAGCACTAGGTCCTTGCCGTTGGTCTTCACCACCAGGATAGCGTGGCCTTCACCGCGCCGGGTCTTGACGTAGGCGATGCGCAGCGAGCTAGACGGCACGCCGGCTCGGATCAGCGCGGCGCGCTTGGCCATCACGTAGTCCTCGCAATCACCGACGGTGGCACTGGCGGACCACACGTCGGCAGCGCCGTCATTGCGCGGCTTGATCGAGCGGTTGACGTGGGCATTGACGCGCTTCAGCGTCGCCATGAGGTCCCCGGTGACCTCGACCCTGGCCTTGCCGCCGCCCTTGCAGGAGGACGGATCCTTGAGACACATCACCTGGTAGCCGAGCGGGGCATGCTTGCCGGCCTGCGCCGCCGGCATGCTGATCGCAGTCATCGACAGGGCGGCCACGAAAGCCAGCCCGAACTTTGCAATGCTGCCGCCGACACGCGTGGTCTTGGTCATTCCTACCCCCGTCGATGCTTGCGCTTCTGCGCCTTGGTGGGAGGCAAGATGCCCGGTGCGGATTTCGCGACTGTGCGGACTTTGATTACAATTTTAGACAATTGCCGCGGGTCGCCCGAGTTGGCGAAGCCGGCAATTGCCTGTCCACATCCTGACGGCGACGGGCGATGCTCAGGTCAGCTCGTTTATGGCCGAGGTGATGGCTGCCTGCACCCCGGGTTCGGTGAGCGAATGGGCGGCCGCCTCGACGAGTCGGACCGTGACATTGCCCCAGGCCGCAGCGAGTGCGTGCGACGTGGCGGGCGGACAGAGCAGGTCGTAGCGCCCCTGCACGATGATGCCCGGAACACGCGCAAGCCGATACGCCTCGGCCAGCAACTGATTGGGGGCGAGCCAGCAGTCGTGGCTGAAATAGTGGGCTTCCATCAGCGCGGTGGGTGGCAGGCGGGCGGCCGAGTTGTTCACCTCGGCGAAATCGAGGCGCGACCGGGTGGGCCGAATGACGCCCAGCACATCTTCGGTTGCCGCGTAGGCGCGGGCGGCCGGGCCGTGGATGGCCGGATCAGCATGAAGGATGCGGCGAAAATAGTTCGGCAGTGGCGCCGTCCGCTCGGCCTCGGGTAGGAGACTGAGGAAATCCTCGTGCAGCTCGGGATAGAAGGTGGCGAGGGTTTTGCCAAACGCCCGATCGATCTCGCCGCTGGTGCCGAGGAAGGTGGCGCGGAGTACGATGCCGGTGACCCGACTGGGGTGCGCTTCGGCATAGGCGACGGCAAGCGTGGCGCCCCAGGAACCGCCAACGACCATCCACTTGTCGATGCCCAGCCGGATTCGGATGGCCTCGATGTCGGCAATGAGGTGCGCGGTGGTGTTGGCGTCGCGTGAACCGGCCGGGGTGCTGCGCCCCGCCCCACGCTGATCGAACAGCACAGCGTAGTGCCGATTGGGGTCGAACAGGTTGCGGTGAAAGGGCTGGCAGCCGCTGCCAGGACCGCCATGCAGGTAAACTGCGGGCACGCCACCGGGCTTGCCGCCGGTCTCGACATAAAGCTCATGCCCGTCACCGACCGGGAGGCGAAAGCTCGGTGAGGCAGGTGGGGTATAATTCAAGGCGCGGAACCTGGAAGAAAGCCGACCGTCAGCGGAAGCCAACTTCCTTGAGCAGGCCGAGTTTTTTGGCGTCGTAGTAGTAGCCACGGGCGTAGTTGCGCACGGCACCATCGGAGTTGTAGCCAGCCACCACATAGGCGCCGCGCAGGTATTTTACCGCGTATTTGAGGTTGGTTTCGGCATCGAGAAGGCCGGCCGCCGAGCCGCCATAGCCCATCGAGCGCGCTGTATCGTGCCGGATCTGCATCAGCCCATAATAGGGACCATTGCGAGCGCGGGGATTGAAGCCACTCTCCCGCTGCACGACGCGGCGGATAAGCGATTCAGGCACGCCGTAGACCGAGGCGTATTTGCTGATCAGGCCATCAACATTGCCGGACGAGCGCGGCTCGTCGGCGAAAGCCATCGGCATGAACTCGTCCACCACCTCGGCCTTGACAGACGGACGCTTGGCCGGCTGCGGCGCAACAGCCGCGGACAGCTGCACGCCACCCGGCCTGTAGCCTGGAAAATTCGCCATCGAGCAGGCGCCAAGCGACACTGCCAGAAGTGGCACTAAAATGACGGTGAGCGCGGTGCGCTGAACAAAGGAGCCCCGTGTCATGGGGCTTCTCTTAACAGAACTTAATGATGCGCGAAAGCGGCACAATTTGCCGCGGCCTGTCAGGCCCGCGTGCGCGAGAACACCAGCGCCGCGACGCCCGCCATTAGCGCCGCACCGCCGTAGAGCTGGGTGTCGGCGCGTGAAATGGAAAACCAATGGAGCAGATGGCCGTATAGCGGCCAAAGCAAAATCAGGCATCCGCCAAGAAGCAGCAGCAGGCCGATGGTGCGCATGGGCTCCCTCATCCCCGATCGATGTGATGAGGTTACCTGCCCGTTGCGAATTTATCCCTAACGCTGCGGGTTCCTCGAGCTCCGGAGCGAGCTACCTCGCGATCCTGCCCTCGACCAGCGACTCCGATAGCGGCGCCGGGCGCTCGACGCTGGTGGAGATTTCCACCGGGCGGTTCTCCTTGCTCGCCATCTCGAACGCCTCCATCACCTCGAGCACGTGCAGTGCCAGTTCGCCTGAAGCGCGGTGCGGCCGGTTCTCGACAATGGCGAGTGCCATATCGGCCACGCCCAGCGAGCGGTAGTTCGCATCCGCATAGGGGGTGGTGTAGTCGACCGGCGTCCACTCCTTGGAGGTGGCGGGCCGGGTCTTGATCTCGCCACCGAAATTGTTGGGGTCGGGCACCAGCATCGACAGCTTGCTGCCGTAGATCTCGATCGGCACGTGGGTGTGGCCCGGCACATCGAAGCTCATCGTCATCTGGATAATGGCGCCGGAGCGGAACTGCAGCAGACCGGCGACGTGGGTGAACACCTTCACCGGCATCAACTGGCCCTTCTTGGGCTCCGAATAGATCGGCCGCTCCGTCTGTGGAGTGGCGCTCATGGCCGAAACGCGGGCGACGGGGCCGAGCAGGTTCACCAGATCAGTGATGTAATAGGGCCCCATGTCGAGCATCGGGCCGCCGCCGATATCATAGTAGAAGGCCGGATCGGGGTGCCAGCGTTCATGGCCGGGCACCCCCATGAACGCGGTGCCGCCGACGACCGCGCCGACCTCACCCGAATCGAGCAACTCGCGGGCCTTCTGATGGCCACCGCCCAGGAAGGTGTCGGGTGCAGAGCCGATACGAAGGCCGGCCTGGCGGGCGAAATCAGCGAGCTTCTTGCCCTCGGCGAAGGTGACCCCGAGCGGCTTTTCGCTATATACGTGCTTGCCCGCGACCAGCGCCCGAAGGCCGACTTCGACATGGGCGCGCGGGATGGTGAGGTTGACGACGATCTCGACCCCGGGATCTGCCAGCAGCGCATCTACCGTCACAGCCGTAAGGCCGAACTCGGCGGCCTTCCTGTCGGCGACCTCGGGCTTCATGTCGGCGATAGCGATGATGTCCAGCACCGGAAAATCGCGCATCGCCTTCAGGTACTGGCTCGAAATGTTGCCGCAGCCGATGATGCCGACGCCCACGCGACGCTGAGTGGCCATTGTCCTCGCTCCCATTGCTTCTTCTTGGTGCTTTCGAGCCGGCAAAGCCTGCATTTTTCCGAAAGCGCTTCTGAGGTGGCGCTTGTGCCGGATGGCGCGCCTTGACGCCACAATTGCCGGTTTCGGGCGGGAAGGGAAGCCCGATCTGACGTACGTAACGCAGCATTCGGGCCGATCAGGCATCGGTGAGAGCGTCGCGATTCCTCGCCCGTCCGAACGTGAAAAGTCTGCACCTTTTGCTCAAAACGCTCTATGAGCCGCCGGATGCTGAACCCCGTTCCCGCCACCTATGACTATCGCCCGCCAACCGACCCGTGGCTGACGGTGATCCATGCGGACGAGGATATCGTGGTGCTCGACAAGCCCTCGGGCCTGTTGAGCGTGCCCGGCAAGGACCCGGCTTTGGCCGATTGCCTTGAAGCGCGGGTGCGGGGCCGCTGGCCGACGGCAGCTATGGCGCACCGGCTCGACAAGGACACCTCTGGCGTCATCGTGATGTGCCTCAACAAGAAGGCGCTTGGCCACGTCGGCCAGGAGTTCGAGCAACGGCGGGCGAAAAAGTCCTACGTCGCGAGGGTGTGGGGTAACATGGAGGGCGACTCCGGCATCGTCGACCTGCCATTGGCGACCGACTGGGAGAACAAGCCGCGCCAGCGCGTCGACCGCGAGCGGGGCCGCGCGAGCAAGACCGAGTGGCTGGTGGAAGCGCGCGAGGACGGCATCACCCGGGTGCGGCTGCATCCGCTGACCGGGCGCACGCACCAACTCCGTGTGCATATGCTGGAGCTCGGCCACCCCATCCTCGGCGACCAGTTCTACTCAACAGGCGAGGCGCTGTCGGCAGCGGACCGGCTGCAGTTGCATGCCGAGGAGCTCGGTTTCAACCATCCGCAGGGCGGCTGGGTCGATTTCCGTGTGCCGGCGCCGTTCTAGACGCCGATCCGCCAGTCGCGATCCAATCGCCACGAAATGATCATGCGGCGGCCGGATTTCAGCCCGCAACGCACCAAACCGGGAAACTAGCGTTCGCCTTGAATGACGTTCAGGGAGTCCGAACGATGATGGACGACGAAACCCGGTGGCAGGATGCCACTTTGCCCGCCGACAGCCAGTTGATCGGCCCCTTATGGCCCGACGCCGCGACTGGCGATGCCAGCAACTATGACGAACTTGAAACCGGCATCGCATCGATCTTTGCCGCAATGCAGGCCGAGGCCGATGGCGACGCGGCAGACGACGAGGACGGCGACGACGAGGGCTTCGAGGACGCTCACACCTTCCAGCTGCTCAGCGAACTCGACCGCCTCTGGCAGCGCCCGAGCCCCTGAAAAGCTCACCAGCTCACATCTTGCGCCCGACGCGTCAATCGCCTATTGGCATGCAATGCTGCACCCGTAGCTCAGCTGGATAGAGCGCTGCCCTCCGAAGGCAGAGGCCGGGGGTTCGAATCTCTCCGGGTGCACCAATTATCACATTGATAATATTGATGAAAATTGACGCTGCGCGTTTATGTCTATCCGAGCGCAGAACGAAAATAGCCACCGGGTAGCCACCGCGCTACTTCTCGTTCGGTGAGAGGCACAACGGTTCGCTGCTCTGCGGCTGCTTTGCGCCAAAAGCAGCCGTACCCGTCGTCTGCGCTCTCTGACCCCGCGAGCTCCGGATCGCCCATTTTAGGTTGTGCTGGCGAACCAGTCCGTGCTGGATAGACGCGGGACAGCGTGGTCTGGTCCGGGATGGCGCAGCTTCGAGGCGCGGCCTGTGTCGCGCATCCGGCAGGTTACAGGCGCCGCGCACCGATATTGAGCAGAGCAATCTTCACTCCGAACCCGCCACCGATTTGCCACCGGCCGAGAACGGCACCATCACCTCCCTCCAAAACAACCGGTTGCGCAGATCACGCGCCATGCGTCCAAGCTTGAACGCGCCGCGATGCAACAGACTTCGGGCCCGCCGCGTCACCTGCTGCGGTGGAATAGCAGCATCGGCCTTAGCCCGCGCCGGTTCGAGTCCACTCGCCAGCGCCAGCGTCCTCTGCTCTGGCGGCAGGATGATGTCCTGCGCCACAAGGGCGGGAAGCACCTGGTAGCGGCGCAGCTTTCTGCACAGCGGATGGGCGATGCCCCACATCACGTCATCGGCGGGCAAATCGAATGCCCTTATCGAACGCACCAACAGCGCCGCGGTGTCCCGCGACAGGATGTAGGCGCCGCAGCCATAGTGCAGCGACCTAATCTCGGCGTAACGTGTGTGCGCGGGGCCGGGCAATTCGCGTCGGGTCAGCCAGACGGGGCGCTTGACCGTTTCCAGCTTGATGAGATCAGCATCCGGCGGGAGCGCCGACCGATCCTTGATCAGCCGTGCCAGACGCGGGTCCACATGCAGATCGTCCTCGAACACGGCGGCGTGGCTGCCCTCGCCCGCAGCGATAAGTTTCCACACTTCGTAGTGCGACAGTAGGCACGCGAGTTCGCCCGGCGTCCACGGCCGTATCCGCATCGGCGGAATCTGCCCAAACGCGGGATGCTGGCGGGAGCGGGGAATGTCGATGGCGTCGAAACGCTGGAAGGCAATGCCGATGCCGCCCAACACCGCGCGCATATGCGCGAGCCGTTCCGGGCTGACCGCCAGATTAATCACGTAACATTGCATGCTGTGCCCTCTGGGCTCGCCCTCGAAACAGCAAGTGCTGATAGCATTCTCCATGACGCGGCGAAAATGGTCGGCCGGACCGCCAGGGCGATTCAGGTGGACGACGCGCGGCCGCTGACGATCATCCTTGATGGCGGGCAGCATGAGCGTCCCCGTGAGCTCACCCCTGCATCCTGCCAGAGCTTCAGATACCCACGCGCCGCGACGGCTTATGCGCTATTGACTGCCCACGAGACATAGCGGAGCCCCGTCATCCTCCGGGCCGCCGATAGCGCACAAACCCTTCGAACAGCCCGCGCAGCCGGGCCAGGTAAGCGGCACGGCGGTTGCGGTCGAGGTC
>Ga0123337_10003800_pt1 | contig 15776 bp, 11 predicted proteins | sample frozenSSSSmetaG_FD_89792 | JGI IMG/M metagenome (GOLD analysis project Ga0123337, IMG submission 89792) | Glacier valley bacterial and archeal communities from Borup Fiord, Nunavut, Canada, to study Microbial Dark Matter (Phase II) -... | ecosystem: Environmental > Aquatic > Freshwater > Ice >... | reverse complement strand
TGGCGATCTCGAGCAGCGGCGTGCCGACGATGCCGCGCGTCTTCACCAGCTCGCGCCAGGGCGCCACGCCGCACTGCATGAAGAACGACAGCGAGGCGGCGTCCATCCAGCGCTGGAAGTTCGGATAGAAGACGATCCCGGCCGGATCGCAATCGCCGAACTGCACGGTGACTTCGAAACGGGTGGTCTTCGGCGGTGCGGTGGTCATTGCGGCACCAGCACGTCGCGGTCGCGCCCGACATACATCCGCTTGACATCGGCATCGCGATGGGTGAGCACGGCGCGCTGGTTGATCGAGCCCTTGTCGGTGATCTCGCCGCGGTCGATCGACGGCGGCTCGGCGAGCACAAGGGCGCGCGTCACCCGCGTCGCGCTGCCGGTGCCGCTCGAGTGCATCACGTCGACGAGGCGCTGGAAGAAGGCGCGCAACGTCGCATCGCCGACGACGATGTGGGCCGGCGCGTTGGCCGGCAGTCCGCAGAAGGCGCGGCAGGCGTCGAGCCGCGGGAACAGCAGGATGCCGACCTCGTTGCGGTCGATGCCGGCGATGACCACGTCCTGCACCATCGGGTCGCCGGCCGCGATGATCTTGGCGCGCAGCGGCCCGACCGACACGAAGGTGCCGGTCGAGAGCTTGAAGTCCTCGGCGATGCGGCCGTCGAACACGAAGCCCCTGGCCGGGTCGGCCGGGTCCATCGGCCGGGCCGCGTCGCCGCTGCAGTAGAAGCCTTCGGCGTCGAAGCTCTCTGCCGTCTGCTCGGGCGCGCGCCAGTAGCCGGGCGTGACGTTGGGGCCGCGGTAGCGCACCTCCTGCTTGGCGCTCGGGCCGGCGCCGTCGGGCACCAGCTTCAGCTCGAGGCCGGGCGCCGGCAGGCCGATGTGGCCCGACTCGACGAGGTGGGCGTTGGCGCAGATCGCGAACGGCGCCGTCTCCGTCATGCCGAGGCCGGTGAGCATCTTCACTCGATGCCCGATCTCCTGCTCGGCGATGCGGTCGAGCTTGTCCCAGACCGGCTGCGCTAGGCCGGCCCCCGAAAAGAACAGCATGTTGACGCGACTGAAGAAAGTCTTCCTCAGTACCGCGTCGACCTCGAGCGCGTTGGCGATCTCCTCGAAGCCCTTGGGCACGTTGAAGTAGATCGTCGGCGCGATCTCGCGCAGGTTGCGCAGGGTCTCGCCGATGAGCGCCGGCGTCGGCTTGCCTTCGTCGATGTAGAGCGTGCCGCCGTTGTAGAGCGTGATGCCGACGTTGTGGTTGCCGCCGAAGGTGTGGTTCCACGGCAGCCAGTCGACGAGCACGGGCGGCTCCGTCTGCAGCGAGCGGAAGCACTGGCGGATCATCTGCTGGTTGGCGCAGAGCATGCGCTGGGTGTTGATCACGCCCTTCGGCAGCTTGGTCGAGCCCGAGGTGAAGAGGAACTTGGCGATGGTGTCGGGGCCGACCTTCGCATGCGCCTCGTCGACGGCCGCGGTCGGCACGGTCGCCAGCAGGTCGGCGAAGGAGCGCACGGTGCGGTCGTCGAGCGCGCCTTCGGTGAGCACCACCGGCGTCGTTACCGGCACCGCGGCGGCGATCGCCTTCGCGTAGGCCGGACCGCTGGCGAAGACCAGGCCGGGCGTGAGCAGGCCGAGGATGTGCTTGAGCTTGCCGTGGTCCTGCGAGAGCAGCGAATAGGCCGGCGACACAGGCGCATAGGGCACGCCGGCGAGCATCGCGCCGAGGCCGAGCAGGAGATGCTCGATGTCGTTGTCGGAGAGGATCGCGACCGGCCGCTCGACCGACACGCCGAGATCGATGAGCGCCTGCGCGACGGAGCGCGCCGCCCGCAGCGCCTCGCCGTAGCTGAGCTCGCGCCAGTCGCCACCGGCGACTCGCTTGGCGACGAGCGTGCGTTCGGGCGCGGCCTCGGCCCAGTGCAGGAAGCGGTCGGTCAGTCGCGCCGCGTAGGGCTCGAGCGGCTCGTTGGAGACGATCAGCGTCGAGCCGTCGGCGCGGCGCGTGAGCGTGGCCTCGAGCGAGCCGCCGAGCGGCAGCTCGCGATACACCGCGCCGCTCACGACTTCTTCACCTTGCCGGCCTTGCCGTCGAGGAAGGCGCGCATGCGGGTCTTGGCAGCTTCGTCGCCCTGGGCGATGGCGGCCATCAGCGACTCGGCGAAGAGGCCGTCGTCCTGGCCCATGTCGGCGATGCGCGGCAGCGCGTGCATGACGGCGAAGTTCGAGAGCGGCGCGTTGGCGGCGATGCGGCCGGCGAGCTCGAGCGCCTTCGCCACGCCCTGCCCGGCCTCGACGCGGTATTGCGAGAGTCCGATCGCGAGGCCCTCGTCGGCGTCGTAGACGCGGCCAGTCAGCATCATGTCGGTCATGCGCGAAACGCCGATCAGGCGCGGGATGCGGGCCGAGCCGCCGCCGCCGACGAACAGGCCGCGCTGACCTTCGGGCAGTCCGTAGAACGTGCTCGGCTCGGCGACGCGCACGTGCGCCGACGCCGCCAGCTCGAGGCCGCCGCCGACGACCGCGCCGTGCAGAACCGCGATCACCGGCACCCGGCCGAACTGAATCTGCTGGAAGGCGGCATGCCACGAGCGCGAGTGCAGGATGCCTTCGGCGACGCTGCGCTCGCCGAGCTCGGAGAGGTCGAGCCCGGCGCAGAAGTGATCGCCCTCGCCGCTCAGCACGACCGCGCGCGTCGCCTCGGGCAGGTTGACGAAGGCAGTGTGCAGCTGCGCGACGAGGTCGTCGTTGATGGCGTTGCGCTTGGCCGGGCGCGAGAGGCGCACATGCAGCACGGCGTCGTGCTGCTCGATGCGCAGCAGGTCGAGTGCTGAAAGCAGCGCCGGCAACGCTTGCGCAGGGAAAGGCGTTGTCGTCATTTCGTTCATGTTAGTAAACATGCACGCCTCGCCGTTCAGGGTTAGTCCCGTGGCGGCCACGCCTTTTTGCTTATTGGATTTAACTAAACAGGTGTTCGTTCGACGCACCGGAGGAGACTGCCAATGAATTCCCTTCGTGGCATCCCGCCCGCTGCGCTGATGGCGGTGGCGCTGGCGGCAACCGTTTCCGGTTGCGCGCAGACCGGCACGCCGGCACCGCACGCCGCCGCCCGCGGCGGCGTGCTCGGCGGCTGCACCGACCTGCCAGCGCGACTGGCGTGGCCGCGCACCGTTTTCGCGGCGGTCGCCGACGTCGCTGCCGGCGAGCTCGTTGTCGCCGGCACGCCGGTCGCGGCCCATTGCCGCGTCACCGGCGCCATGAACGAGCGCATCGGCAGCGTCGACGGCAAGCGCTTCGCGATCGGCTTCGAGTACGGCTGCCCGCCGCCTGGAGCGGCCGCTTCTACTACCAGGCGAACGGCGGCGTCGACGGTGCCGTGGTCCTGGCGACCGGGCCGGCGACCGCCAGCCTCGCGGCCGCGAGCGCGCTGGTCAAGGGCTTTGCCGTCGTCAGCTCAGACGCCGGCCACGCCGCGGCGCAGAACGGTTCCTTCGGCACCGATCCGCGGGCCCGGCTCGACTACGGCTATGGCGCCGTCGCGGCGCTGACACCGATGGCCAAGGAAGTCATTCGCGTCGCCTACGGCCGGGGTCCCGATCGTTCGTACATCGGCGGCTGTTCGAACGGCGGCCGCCACGCGCTCGTCGCTGCGGCACGGATGGCCGGCGCCTACGACGGCTTTCTTGCCGGCGACCCGGGTACCGTCCTGCCGCGTGCTGCAGTCGCGAACCTGCTGGGCGGCAAGGCCTACGCCGGCCTCGCCGGCGACTTGGCGGACCCCGGCGCCGGCTTCACGCTCGCCGAGCGCCGCCTCGTGTCCGACGCGGTGCTGCAGCGATGCGACGCGCTCGACGGTGCCGCCGACGGCATGGTCCACGACCGACCTGCACCGGCGCGCGCGACGGCACCTGCTTCAGCGGCGAGCAGAAGTCATCGGCGGCCTCTTCAAAGGCGCGACGAGCAGCGGCGCCCGCGTCTATGCCCCTTTCGCGTTCGATGCCGGCCTCGCGAGCGCCGACTGGGCAGCGTGGAAATTCCAGTCGCCGGCAACGCGCGGCAAGATCGTGATGTACGACGGCACCAGCGACGCCATCTTCTCCTGCGAGAACAGCGTCGCGGTGTGCGAAGGCTGGGGCAACACCGACAGCGATCCGTCGTCGTTCGCACACCTCTACCTCGTGCCCGGCATGAACCACTGCCGCGCCGGCCCGTCGACCGACCAGTTCGACCTGCTCGGCCCGCTCGTCGACTGGGTCGAGAACGGCCGCGCCCGGGGTGCGGTCGTCGGCGGCGTGCGCGGACCCGGAAACCCCGCCGGCGCCAACGCCGACGTGCCGCCGTCGTGGTCGTCGGCGCGGACGAGGCCGCTGTGCCCTTATCCCGGTGTCGCGCCCTACGACGGCGCAGGCGACATCGAGTCGGCGGCCTGTTTCGTCTGCCGCTGAGCCTGGCGCGGCCGGGCGCGCGATCCACACCTGCAGGCTTGCGTGAGAGCCGCGTCGAACAAGGCGTGAGCCTCGTCGCGGAGGAATCCTGCGTCTAGGAAGGTCACGGCCGATTTCGGTCGCTTCCTGGAGATTCCGTGCCTCTTCTCACGCCTCGCAAGCCGCGCGCTTTCGCGCACCGTTTCCCTCTTCTTCGTTCGCTGCAGGTCGCGGGCCTGGCGACGTCGTCGATCCTCGCCGGCTGCGGCGGCGGCGACGACTTCAGCACCGCGCCGATCGCCGCAGCCCCGCCGGTCCTCGCCGGCCTGGCCGCCACGGGCGCGCCGATCGCCGGCGCCGCCGTTACCGCGCATTGCACGGCCGGCGCCGATGTCGCCGCGACCACCGCCAGCGACGGCTCGTTCACGCTGACCCTGGGCGGCGGGCAGGTCGCTCCGTGCCTCGTCCGGGTCGTCTCGACGACGCCCGCGCTCACGCTCTACAGCTATGCCGCCGCGGCGGGCCGCGTCAACGTGACACCGCTCACCGACCTGATCCTGGCCAACGCGCTCCACGCCAGCGCGGCGACGGCGTTCGCCGGTTTCAACGCCGCTGGCGCGACCGTGATCGACGCCAACGTCGCGGCCGCGCGCGCCTATGTCGTCGCGCAGATCGCTGCCGTGGCCGGCCGCGGCACCGCAGTCGACCCGATCACCGGCGCCTTCGTCATCGGCGACGCCGATGACCGCCTGCTCGACGCGCTTGCCGCCGCCCTCACCGCCGCCGGCCGCACGCTCGACGACCTGCGCGCCGCCGCCGCGGCCGGCACGTCGTTGCCGGCCGTGCTGGTGGTGCCTCCGCCGGTGGTGCCGCCCGTCGTGCCACCCGTCGTGCCGCCGGCCGGCGCTTCGAAGGGCATCCTCGGCGAGGCGCTCGCCACCGTCTTCGCCGGCGACTACGTGCTGAGCTGCCGGCCGGCCAGCGACATCTTCCAGACGACCCCGCCGGTGATCAAGCGCTTCACCGTCAACGTCAACGGCACGAGCGTGTTCAACGGCGCGCCGTGGATCGATGCCACGCACTCGGGTCAGATCGAGCTCGGCTACATGCAGAAGACCGGTGTCGGCCAGTTCGTGCCGTTCAACCTGGTCTTCCAGCAGGACGCTGCCGTCTTCAACAGCATCATCCTGCTCTGGAAGGCCGACGGCACGCTGCAGTCGGCCAGCATCAACGCCAGCGGCGAATCCTTCACCTGCCCGGCGGCCGGGCAGATCGTTCCGGCGGCGACGGTGAACGTGGCGCGCAGCGACTTCAACGCCGTGTTCCTGCGCAAGCTCGCGCGCACCGAGCCGCTCGCCAACTGCCCGCTCGGCGGCCCGCAGACGCTCGCCCTCGGCAGCGATGGCGCGGCAGGCATCGCCAGCAACATGTTCGCCGCGAACCAGCTCTTCGACGTCAAGGACAACAGCTTCAAGCCGACCTTCACCGGCCCGAACGGCGTCGCCTACGCCGGCCTGCAGTACTCGAGCGGCTTCATCAACACGGCGACGCCGATCCGCAGCCTGCTCCTGGCCTTCAACCCGACCTACAAGACCACGTCGCTGGCCGCCGGAGACGGCAGTACCGCGGGCACCGTGGCGTGCCAGTGACCGCGGCAGCGCATGAACCCCTCCTTCTTCACCCCCCTGGAAAGACAAGCATGAACATCGGTAAACGCGAATTTCTCCGACTGACCGCAACGGCCGCGGCCGCCCTGGCGCTGGCCGCGTGCGGCGGCGGCGACGACTCTGCCAACGGTTCAGGCAGTGGCGGCGGCGCCGGCGGCTCTGGCGGCACCGGCGCCCTGACGATCACCGGCACGAGCAACTTCCCCGACGCCGGCACGAACCTCGTGCCCGACGCCGGCGTGCCGGCCGGCGCGTCGGCGGCCACGACCGCGAACAACCTCCTCAACGTGGCCATCAACAGCCTCGTCAACGGCAACGTCCGCTTCTTCTCTGTTCCGCTCGCCGGCAGCGCGCCGCCGGCCATCAACGCCAGCTACACCGTCATCACCGATGGCGCCTCGGCCAGCGGCTCGGCCCTGTCGCTCGTCGTCACCAACGCACTGACCGCAAAGACCTATGCGTGGAGCTCGGAGTCGGGCACGGTGAAGATCACGGCGATCTCGGCGACCAGCGTCGACCTGCTGTTCACGGGCGTCACCTTCCATCCGACGCCGAACCCCGACCCTGCCGCCGCCTTCGCTACGGGCAAGGTGATTCTCAACGGCACGGTCACGATCGGGCGCCGCTAGGAAGCGCGTTCAGCCGAGCGCGGCGCGCGCGCCGGCGTGGTCGGCCTTCAAGGGCGCGAGCGCGCCGGCGCGGTCGTAGGCGGCGCGGGCTGCGGCGCGCAACGATGGCGAGGCAGCGGCGTCGAGCCCAGCCCGCCAGGCGAGCGCTTCGCCGAGGCTGAGCCAACCGTCGCGCGAGTCCGGGATCTTCTGCGTCATGATCTCCAGGCCGGCGACGGCGTCGCGGGCGGCGGCGAGCGCCTCGTCATGGCGGCCGAGCGCCGCCAGCGAGCGCGACAGCTGCGTGCGCATCCAGCCGGCTCGCCGTTCGGCGTTCGCGTTCGGCCCGGCCTGGGACTGCGCCGACCAGAACGCGAGCGAGCGCTCGAACACCGGCACGGCCTCGGCATGACGGCCGACGAGCGCCAGTGCCCTGCCGTACTGCTGCGCCAGCGTCGGCAGCGCCTTGGCCCAGAGGCTCTCGGCTCCTTCGCTCCTGACCAACGCGTTGGCCTCGTCCCAGCTGCGCTGCGCGGCCTCGATGGCCGCCGGCCCGTCGCCGAGGCGCAGCGCCACCGTGGCCAGGGTGTTGAACTTGCGCATCGCGCCGTCGTGCCAGAGGCTTTGCAGAGGGTCGAGCGCGAGAGCCTGCAGCTGCGTGCGTGCAGCGGCCTCGGCATCGGCCCGGCCCTCGGCCGGCTCGTCGTGCTTGAGCCGCAACAAGGCGCGCGCCTCCACGGCGCTGGCCAGGGCGTGCAGCAAGCCGGCCTGGGTCTTCGGCTCTTCCGGTCGGGCCGTCGCATCGAGCGCAGCGAAGACCTTGTCGCCCATCGCCAGCTGGCGGCGATAGGCGCGCTCGGCGGCGGCGAGTCGCAGCATCGCTTCCAGCGGCTTGTCGAGACTCGGCTGGTTGTACGCATCGAGAAACTGAGCCTCGATGAAAAGGCCGTCGGCAAGGTTCTGCAAGAGATAGATGCGATCGTCGTCGCGCGTTTGCAGAGCCAGACTTTCTTCGATGAGCGCGCGCGAAGCGGCCAGCGTCTGCAGGCCCTGTTCAGGGTGGCCGGCGGAGCGCTGCAGCTTGGCCTCGATCATGTAGGCGCGGGCCAGCCAGTTCGCGAACGGGCGGTCGGCCTTGCGCTCGGGCCAGGCTTTGGCGCCCAGGGCGATGGCCTCGTCGGCATGGGCGGCGGCACGCTCGTTGTGGCCGGTGGATGCCGCGCCGTCGGAGCCTTGCAGCTCGGCCAGGCGGGCATGCAGCGAGGCCACGTCGGCGACCACGAGGGCGTCGTTGCCGGCAGCCCCGGTGAGCTTCTTCAATTGCGCCAGCGTGCCCTCGAGCAGCTCTTCCTTGATGGCCATGCCGCCCGGCAGATAGGCGATGCCGTCGCCGAAGCGAAAGACGAGCTCGTGGGTGACGCCGCGCACGTCGGCCAGACGCTGGCGCGCTTCGTCGCGCGCCTGCCGCGCTTCGTGCGCCTGCCAGGCGGCGACGCCGGCGCCGACGACGAGCGCGAGCGACGCGAGCATCGCCGCCGCCACCGGCGCCCGATGCCGGGCGACGAATTTGGCGCCGACATAGCGCCACGTCGGCGGCCGGGCACTGACCGGGAAACCGGCGAGCGACGCGCGGATGTCGGCGGCCATCGCATCGACGCTCGCATAGCGGCGCTCGACGGGCTTTTCGAGCGCTTTCAGCAACACGTTGTCGAGGTCGCCGGCGAGCCGCTTTCTCGTCGCCAGCCAGCTCGGGTCGTCGCTGATGGCGGCCGGCAGGCTGCTCGGCCGCGTCGGTGTCTCGTCGAGAACGCTCTGCGCCGCATCGGCCGGGCTGGTAGCGTCGCGGCCGGTCGGCCGCACTCCGGTGAGGAGCTGATAGCGCAGCACGCCGAGGCTGTAGATGTCGGTGCTCGTGCTCACCGCTTCGCCGCGCACCTGCTCCGGGCTGGCGTAGTTCGGCGTGAACGGGCGCTGCTGGCCCTGCGTGAGATCGGCGGCCTCGCTGCCCGCCGGGTCGAGCGCCTTGGCGATTCCGAAGTCGAGCAGCTTGACCTCGCCTTCGGCCGTGACCAGCACGTTGCCCGGCTTCAGGTCGCGGTGAACGAGCAGGTTGCGGTGCGAGAACGAGACCGCGTCGGCGAGCTGCAGGAACAGAGCGAGGCGGCGCTCCACGGGCAGGCCGCGCGCGGCGATGTCGATGGGCTGGCCATCGACGTACTCCATCACGAAGTACGGCAGGCCGTCGGCGCTCAAGCCGGCGTCGAGCAGCGTCGCGATGTGCGGGTGGTTGAGTCTCGCGAGGCTCTGCCGCTCCTGCGCGAAGCGGCCCAGCACGGCGGTGCTGTCCATGCCGCGCTTGAGCAGCTTGACGGCGGCGCGGCCTTCGTAGCTGCCGTCGGCACGGCGGGCTTCGAAGACCTCGCCCATACCGCCGGCGCCGAGCATGCGGGTGATCTGCCACGGCCCGAGCCGCGCGCCGAGGCGGGACTCCGGTGCCAGCAACATCGCCGCTGCCGGCGCATTCAGGAAAGCGTGGCCCGACGTCGCGGCCTGCTCGATGCGGAGCAGGGAGCGAACTTCGTCGCGCACCGCGTCGTCGACATCGGCAGCGGCGATGACGGCCTCGCGTTCTTCGGCAGGGCGATCCAGCACTTCGGCGAACAAGCGCTTGACGTGGGCCCAGTCTGCGGGCGGAGGCGGGGTTGCGGTCATGGGGCCGGATTGGAACGCAGATCGCGCCGGCCGGACGCGTCTGCGATCCGATCTGCGCGACTTCGTTCACCGAAGGACGACCGTCCCGGAGGTGAGAATTGCAGACCGATCGCCGAGCACCGTGGACACCTACCAAGACATCACCGACTGGCTGAACCGCCAGCCCGAGGAAGACGCCATCGACGACGCCGGCGTCGTCGAGGGCGAGCCCTTCGACGCGCTCTACCAGGACCTGCACCGGGTGGCGCGCAGCCACATGTTTCGCGAGCAGCCGGGCCACACGCTGAGCGCCACGGCGTTGACGCACGAGGCCTGGTTTCGCATGAAGGAGCAGACCCGCACCCGCTGGGCCAGCCGCTCGCACTATCTCGCCGTGGCCTCGACGATGATGCGCCGCATCCTCGTCAACCACGCGGTTGCCAAGCGCGCGACGCGGCGCAACGCAGCCACCACCTCGCTCACCGCCGCCGAGTGGGTGCCGGCGCCGGAGCGCGACGACGAGCTGATCGCCGTTCACGAAGCGCTCCTCGCCTTCGCGGCCGTCGACACGCGCGCCGCCCAGGTCGTGGAGCTGAAGTTCTTCGGTGGCATGGAAAACGGCGAAGTCGCCGAAGCGCTCGGCATCTCGGTCGCCACCGTCAAGCGTGACTGGCAGCTGGCAAGGGCGTGGCTGTGGCGGGAGCTGCAGGGCGCCTGAGGCGCGGCCGCGTTGCGGGACGACCCGCATACGCCGCGCGAGCGGCGTTCGCTAAGCTGGGCCGATGAACACCGCCGAGCTCGTCGCCATCGACACCCATACCCACCGCGCCGCCGACAAGTACTTCCGCTCGAGCAAGCGGCCGACGACGCAGGAGACCATCGACTTCTACCGGGCGATGAAGATCGGCTTCGTCAATTTCACCGTCGATGCAGAGACGCAGATGGGCCGGCGGCGCATCCCCAACGAGGAGATCGCCGAGGCGGCGCAGGCCAATCCGGACATCATGATCGCGTTCGGCTCGATCGATCCGCACAAGGGAAAGATGGGCGGCCGCGAAGCGAGGAGGCTGGTCGAGGAGTACGGCGTTCGCGGCTTCAAGTTCCACCCGACGGTGCAGGGCTTCGACGTCACCGACCGGATGGCGTGGCCGATCTACGAGGTGATCGCCGAGCACAAGCTGCCGGCCATCTTCCACAGCGGCCACTCGGGCATCGGCAGCGGCATGCGCTGCGGCGGCGGCCTGCGGTTGCAGAACTCGAACCCGATGCTGCTGGAAGACGTCGCCATCGCCTTTCCCGACATGCAGATCGTGATCGCCCATCCGAGCTGGCCCTGGCAGGACGAAGCGATCTCGCTGGCCATGCACAAGCCGAACATCTGGATCGATCTCTCGGGCTGGAGCCCGAAGTACTTTCCGCCGCAACTCGTGCAGTACGCCAACACGCTGCTGAAGGACCGCATCCTGTTCGGAAGCGACTTCCCGCTCATCACCCCGGACCGCTGGCTGAAGGACTTCGAGGAGGCCGGCTTCAAGGACAGCGTCAAACCGCTGATCCTGAAAGAAAACGCGATCCGGCTGCTCGGCCTCGCGTGACCGCGCCAGCGCCGGGCGCCTGAGCGCCTGGCTGAGCCACTCGTCAGGGCTTGACGACCAGCTTGTTCTCGACCGACTTCACGCCCTCGACGCCGCGGGCAACGGTGACGGCGCGATCGGCGCTGCTGCTCTTGTCGGCGCTGCCGTTGAGCGTGACGACGCCGTCTTTCGTGTCGACGTCGATCTTCAGCGCCTTCACGTCGGGGTCGGCGATCAGTGCTGTCTTCACCTTGCCGGTGAGGGTGGCATCGCCGACGGCGTCGCCGGCCTTGCTCATCGCGCTTTCGGTCGCGGCCATCGCGCTCGATGCGGCCGGCGTCGCCGAGACGCTCGTCGTGCTCGACGTCGACGAGCTGGCGCCGGGAACGGTGTCAGTGACCGTCGTCTTCTTTTCGCACGCTGAAAGAAGCGCCGCAGCGGCGAGGACGGAAAGAGCGAGGACGTGGGTGTTTTGCGATGTCATGAAAGTCTCCTGCGCCATTCGACATGAGGCGAGTGAGCAGATTGTCGGCAAGCCGGGACTGCAGAGAAACGCCCGGAACGCACATCGAGCCCTCGGCCGACGCGGCGCCGGGATGCGCTCCGACAGGCCGCCGCGTCAGATCGCCAGGCGGTAGCCGACGCCCGTTTCCGTGAGCAGCATCGTCGGCTGCGCCGGGTCGCGCTCGAGCTTGTGGCGCAGGTTGGCCATGAACACGCGCAGGTAGTGGTTCTGCTCCTCGTGCGCCGGCCCCCAGACCTCGCGCAGCAGGTGGCGGTGGGTCAGGACGCGGCCGGCGTTGGCGATGAGGACGCCGAGCAGGCGGTACTCGAGCGGCGTGAGGTGGATCGGCGCGCCGGCCTTCCTGACGACGCGGGCAGCGAGATCGACCTCGACCTCGCCGAGCGTGAACGTCGATGCTGCTGCGGCACCGTCGGCGAGCGCCCGCGGCCGCCGCAGGTTGGCGCGCACGCGGGCCAGCAGCTCGGGCACGCCGAAGGGCTTCTCGATGTAGTCGTCGGCGCCGGCGTCGAGGGCGCGCACCTTGTCGCCCTCGTCGGAGCGGGCCGACAGCACGATCACCGGCACCTGCGACCAGGTCCGCAGGTCGCGGATCAGGTCGACACCGTCGCCGTCGGGCAGGCCGAGGTCGGCGATGACGAGGTCGGGCTTGCGGGTGCCGGCGTCGATCAGGCCCTGGCGCAGCGTCTCGGTCTCGAACACGCGCCAGCCTTCGGCTTCGAGCGAGGCGCGCAGGAAGCGGCGGATGTGGCGGTCGTCCTCGACCAGCAGCACGACTGGCGTGGGCTCGCTCACGGCTCGGCCGCCACGGACTCGGCCCTGCCCTCGACTTCGCCGCCGTGCGCCGCCGCAACGTCGGCATCGGCGTCGACCACGGGCGGCGTGCCGAGCGGCAGCGTGAAGGTGAAGGCCGCGCCGCCGCCCACGGCATTGGCCGCCGCGATGGTGCCGCCATGGGCTTCGACGATCGCCTTGCAGATCGCCAGGCCGAGGCCGACGCCGGCGATCGCCGACTCGCGGGCGCCACGCGTGAACTTCTCGAAGATGGCTTCCTCCTGGCCGGGCCGGACGCCCGGGCCGTCGTCGCCGACCTCGATGCGCATGGCGCCGTCGACCGGCCGCGCCGAGATGCGGATGGCGGCCGTCTTCGCGGTGTACTTGGCGGCGTTCTCGAGCAGGTTGACGAACACCCGCTCGATGAGCACGGCGTCGCACTCGACCAGCGGCAGGTCGGCGGGCAGGTCGGCGGTGACGCGGCGCGGCTCGACGGCGCGCGCCGTCGCCCGCACGGCGCTGCCGACGATCTCCTCGATCGAGTGCCAGTCGCGCCGCAGCTTGACGTTGCCGCTCTCGATGCGCGCCATGTCGAGCAGGTTGTCGACCTGCGTGCTCATGCGCAAGGCGCCGGCCTGCAGCTCGTCGGCGATCTCGGCCTGGTCGCGGCTCAGCGCCGGCCGGCTGAGACGCAGGCTTTCGACGAGGCCGACCAGTCCCGCTAGCGGCGTGCGCAGGTCGTGAGAGAGGGCACCGAGCAGCGAGTTGCGCAGCCGCTCCGACTCGATCTGCACCGTCGCGCCCTGAGCCACCTCGACGTAGTGGACGCGCTCGAGCGCGATCGCCGTCAGCGCCGCGAAGGTCTCGAGCTGGCGGCGCTGCTCGGGCACCAGCATCAGCCGCGGCTGCTCGGGCTGCAGCGCCAGCACGCCGCGCGTGCGCATCGCCGCCTTCAGCGGCAGGTAGAGCCAGGCGCTGCCCGGCAGCGTGTCGGTGCCGAGGCCGGCGGCCTGGGCGTGGTCGAAGGCCCAGCGCGCGGCGCCGGTGTCGAGGCCGACGCCTTCGGGCGCGGCGGCGACCGAGACGAGGCGCTCGTCCATCGTGAACACGAAGATGTGGGCGCGGGCGTGAAACTCGCGCGCCACCGCTTCCTCGGCGGCCTCGACCACCTGCTCGGCGGCGAGCACGCTGGAGAGGTCGCGCGCGACCTCGAAGAGCGAGTTCGAGCGGCGCTCGCGGTGACTGGCGATGCGCGCCTGGAAGCGCAGCCCGGCGGTGAGCTGGCCGACGATGAGGCCGACCGCGAGCATGACGCCGAAGGTGAGGATGTATTGCGCGTCGGTGACGCCGAACGACATCCGCGGCGGCACGAAGAAGAAGTCGAAGGCGACGACGTTGAGCACCGAGGCGAGTGCCGCCGGACCGCGGCCGTAGCGCAGGGCGACACCGAGCACCGCGAGCAGGAACAGCATGACGATGTTGGCGAGGTCGAGGATCTCGACCAGGGGCTGCGTCGCCGCGGTCAACAGCGCGCAGGCGGCGACGGCGACGAAGTAGCCGACCGGCTCGAACGCAGGGCCGCCGCCGCGGCTGTCGTTGCTGCGCTGCGCCGGAGCGGCCCGGGCTTCGTGGACCGGCGCGCCGATCTCGATGAGGTCGACATCGGCCGCCAGCCTGCCGAGCTGCTGCGCGAGCGTGCCGGCCGGTCGCCAGAAGCTCGCCTGGTTGTGGCCCATCACGATCTTCGAGAGGTTGTGCTGGCGCGCATACGCGAGCACCGACGCCGCCACCGCGTCGCTCGGCAGCACCGCCGTGGTCGCGCCGAGGTCGCCGGCCAGCTTGATCGCGCGCAGGATGCGCTCGCGGCGGTCGTTGGGCAGCCGCTGCAATGCCGGCGTCTCGACGTAGACAGCGTGCCACGACACCGCGAGCTGTTGCGCGAGCAATGCAGCGCTGCGCACGATGTGCTCGGCGCCTTCGCTGGGGCCGACGCAGCAGACGATCGCCGCCTCGGTCTTCCAGACCCGGTCGACCGAGCGGTCGACGCGCCACTGCTGGACGTCGTCTTCGACGCGGTCGGCGGTGCGGCGCAGCGCCAGTTCGCGCAGCGCCATCAGGTTGCCCTTGCGAAAGAAGTTCGCGGCGGCGCGCTCGGCCTGGACCTCGCCGTAGACCTTGCCCGCCTTCAGGCGCGACAGCAGCTCGTCGGCCGGCGTGTCGACGAGCACGACCTCGTCCGCCCGGTCGAAGAAGGTGTCGGGCAGCGTCTCCTGGACGCGAATGCCGGTGATGCCGCCGACGACATCGTTGAGGCTCTCGAGATGCTGGACGTTGAGCGTGGTCCAGACGTCGATGCCGGCGGCGACGAGCTCCTCGACGTCCTGCCAGCGCTTCGGGTGGCGCGAGCCGGCGACGTTCGAGTGCGCGAGCTCGTCGACCAGCACCAGCGCCGGTCGCCGTGCCAGCGCGGCGTCGATGTCGAACTCGGGCTGGGCGGCGCTGCCCTCGGCCCCGGCACTCTTTCTCGGCAGGACCTCGAGGCCCTGCAGCTGCGCCGCGGTGTCGACGCGACCGTGCGCCTCGACGACGCCGGCAACCACGTCGATGCCCGCCGCCTTCGCCGTGCGCGCCGCCGCCAGCATCGCGTAGGTCTTGCCGACGCCGGCCGACGAGCCGAAATAGATCCGCAGCTTGCCGCGCGCCGAGCGGGCGTCGTCGGCGCGGATGCGGGCGATCAGGGCATCGGGGTCGGGGCGGGCGCCGTCGCCCATCAGATCTGCACGCGGGTGCCGAGCTCGACGACGCAGTTGTCGGGCAGTCGGAAGAACTCGACGACGCTGCCGGCGTTCCTCGACATCGCCGCGAACATCGCTTCGCGCCAGTGCATCATGCCGGCGCCTTTCGTCGGCACCACGATCTCGCGGCTGAGAAAGTACGAGATCGCGCCTTCGTCGACCGTCAGGCCCTGGCCGGTGCAGAGGCGAAGTGCGCGCGGAATGTCGGGCTCGTCCTTGAAGCCGTAGTCGACCTCCACCTTCCAGAATCCGCTGACCAGCGCCTCGACGCGCAGGCGGTCAGCGTCGGCCACGAAGGGCACTTCCTGGAAGCGCACCGTGAGGATCACGTTCTGCTCGTGCAGGATCTGGTTGTGCTTGAGGTTGTGCAGCAGCGCCTGCGGCACCGTGCCGGGGTTGGCGACCGCGTAGACCGCGGTGCGTGGCGTGCGGCGTAGGTTCTCGTCGGCGGCGAGGGCGGTGATGAAGGGCAGCAGCTCCGGATCGTCGTCGCGGATGTGCCCGATCAGCAGCTCGCGGCCGCGCCGCCAGGTCGCCATCACGGCGAAGATGGCGGCGCCGAGGACCAGCGGGAACCAGCCGCCCTGCATGACCTTCAGCGAACACGAGGCGACGAGCACCGTGTCGATGACGAGGAACAATCCGGTCGCGGCGATCGCGAGCGGCAGCGGCAGGCCCCACCCAAAGCGGATCACGAAAAAGGTCAGCACGGTGGTGATGAGCATC
>Ga0123337_10003798_pt1 | contig 15778 bp, 9 predicted proteins | sample frozenSSSSmetaG_FD_89792 | JGI IMG/M metagenome (GOLD analysis project Ga0123337, IMG submission 89792) | Glacier valley bacterial and archeal communities from Borup Fiord, Nunavut, Canada, to study Microbial Dark Matter (Phase II) -... | ecosystem: Environmental > Aquatic > Freshwater > Ice >... | reverse complement strand
TCTGTCTCTGCACACGCAGAATAATGGCGAGCAGGGCCAGAAGCGCGGTCAGAAGTCCCAGGAATGCTGCCCACGAGGTCGCACGTAAGCCAAGAGGCAACAGGTTCAGTAGAAAACCGCCACCGATAGCAATCGCCAAGCTGCTCCCCAAACTCAAAATAAAGCGATCAGAAGTGGTAAGGATACGTCTGGCTTGTATCGGGTCGGTTGAGCTAAAGCGTGACGATGTTTGTGTCTGTCTCTTGAAAAAAACTTCTGTCACCGCATAGCCAGGCAATACAAAGATCAGTGGCAGAGCAAGCGCAACGCCAATAAACGTAGTATGGTAGATTGGGAAAAATGCATAGACCAGGTTTAGTATACTCAGTACGAATACAAGGATGAGATCGGCATTTCTAGTACGCACTGACGAAGCCCTTTACATCGTAGATGACAATATTTCCGCTATCGAAGAGGCGATTGATCTGTTCAAAACTGGTAAACTTGGTGAGACTATTGAGGGCAAGCGGGGTCGTATGGTGATACGAGTCTGGTTCCCCATCCTCAAAATACACACCTTCTAGCGGCGCGGCGGTACTCAAACGTAGATCGACCACAAGGTAGCTTATCCGCTCGGACTTGAGCAGAGCAACCTCATCGGGGCCAAGCGTGGGGGCAAAAAATACGGGTGATACATCCACTTTATCTTGCAAGCTGGTTACGACATGCTGATCGCCATAGGTACTCATCAGTAAGCGATTGATGCGGTCAGTCGCCACGCGATTATTCAGACCAATATTCATGGGTGTCCATTGAGCTGCCTCTATCCCCTCCGTCTCAATAGAGCGATTATCGGCGCCGACGAGATAGGGGCCGGGGAGGGAAGACAGGGATGAGCCAGCCTGTAAGATGATGCCCCCCAAAAATATAACGGTGATAACACTGGTAATCAACGTCATCTGTTGCCAGTTAAGCCAGCGTATCGGCCAGAATTGTGTGATGAGAATTGCCAGCAGAAAGGCGAGTGGGATAAAGAGGAACGCTTCCGAACGGTCTGCGATCTCTGAGCCAAAGTTTGTAAAACGGAAGGCTTGACTCACCGGATAAGATAGCACAAACAGGCCAAACATACATGCCAACCCGTTGCGTCTGTAGCGTTGGAGCAGACATAACAGGCCAAACGGAAAGCCGAGCGCAATAATAGCGACACTCGATATTGTGAGCAGCCGGTCCCAGGGCGGGGTGGGCTGGCCCGAATAGTTGACAAACAGCTTACGGGCCGCACTTGTCCCCGTGATGACCTGGCCCAACTCGGCAAACGAACCGCTAAAATAGGAAGAGAGGTAGTCTACAACGGGGTTGCCCTGCATAAGAAAGATATACGCGAAGGCCGCGGAGAGGCCAAGAAACGCGGTGAACGCAAGATTTTTCTGCTGAGTACGTGTACGCTGAACGCTATAGGTTACTGTCCAAAGCAGGAGCAAAGCGTCAAATACAAAGTCGGTGACATGGTGCGTCACCGCGATGGATCCAAGAGTAACCCATACTAGCACAGCGAGATAGCGACGGTTTGCCTTTGTAAGCACTTCATAACGCGCGAGCAAAACCAGCATGAAGAGTGCGAGCGGGAGAGATAGCGATTCATAGCTAAACTGAGCATCAAAGGAGATAAAGTGTGGGTTAGTCATGTAAAGAATTGTGGCGAGTCCCGCGATGCGTGCGGAGTCGGTTATTTGCTCATAGAGGATGAACAGCGAGAGTATCATAACCAATCGTGCGAAGCCAAGCACAAGTATTGCGGAGTGAAAGATGGTCAATCCACTTAGCGAGCTAACCGCGTTTGTCACGATTTCAAGGCCGGGATAGTAGGGACTTACGGGAAGTTGCGAGTTTTCAGTGAAAAGATGACCACTTAACGCGATATCTTCGGCGGTACGCCAGTGCAAAAATTCGTTGAACGCGGCAAAATGTAGTGGACTATTCTCCACTTGCACCAGGTAAAAACCAATTCCAACGGCGTACAACAAACAGATGCGCTCACGTCTGGACGCTGACGAAGAGAGCAGCCGTATGACCGTTGGTACAAACATAAGCAACAGGCCAAACAGGAAGAAGAACTCGACACCATTGCCGCCAAACATCGAGACATGATAGGAATAAGCAACCACGAGCAAGCCGAGCGCGGCGACCAGCGCGATTAGTGGCGACCAGCCCAGAGTCTGGGAGACCACGTCGGTCTCCCCTCGATGTTCGCGGTTGACTCTTTGGCGTGTGGCGTAGGCATTGCTGAATACCTCCGGCTGAGGGTCCTGTACCCTGTTCAACACAATCACAAGCGGATGGCGGATGGGAGTGGGCAATCTGCTCAGTGTTCTGCGGAAAAACGCATGAACGGGTTTAGGTGGCAGAGCAATCATCGCCGTATCTTGATAATCCAGAGGTGGAGTCTCCGTCTTGAGAGCCGCTTTTGTGGAGCCGTTTACCGTGACAAGTATCACCGTATCCATATTTTCGAGCGCATCAGGGTCCTGTGCCACGTTTTCTACGCGCGGCTTGACAGGTATACTATTCTGCGTAGCCACATGTACAGGAGGACGCACCACAGGCATCAGCGTGGTGTCTTGAGCGTCCACTGCTCTACGCGCTGTGTTGCGGCGCACAACCTCTATAGGTGACGGCACGGCAACAATCGCCGTATCCTGCGCCTCTACCAATGAGATTGGCACGGCAACAATCGCTGTATCCTGCGCCTCTACCAATGAGATTGGCACGGCAACAATTGCTGTATCCTGCGCCTCTACCAATGAGATTGGCACGGCAACAATTGCTGTATCCTGTGCATCCACCGTTTCAGTAGGGTTATCGGGTGGCAGTGGTGCAGAAGATGCAAATTGTTGCTTTATTTTGTTTTTACGATTGAATTGTTTAAATTGTTGGCCCACGCTCTGTTTTACTCTCTGTTGCTGCCCGAAGCACGCGCACTATTTCTCTTTAACGTCCTCTACTCACAAGTAAGACGCACAGTAGGGTCGATTTTTACTTCAACGCTTATAGTACCATCTCGTCAAGGACTTTCAGAGCAGCCCCTACCGATGTACTACTTCTTGGTAGACCTGTTCAATGCGCGGCACAACCGCTTTTTCCTGGTAGAGCATACTCCGTTGGCGTGCAGCTTCGCCCATGCGAACGCGTAGCTCCGGACTAGCAAGCAACTTCTGGATCGCGTCTCGGAGGGCATGCTCGTCCCCTGGCGGCACAAGGATGCCCGTTTCATTATCCACAACAACATCGGCCAGACCGCCGATACACGAGGCGATAAGGGGCCGCCCCATCGCCATCGCTTCGATAGCGACGATGCCAAAGGCTTCCAGCCAGATCGAGGGGGCGAGCGCGATTGTACAACCCCGCCATGCCTGCATGATCGCGTTGTGAGAACGACTGGGAAGAATATGTACATTCGGTGGCACAGGCGTGGTGAAATCATGTACGGCTCGGCCTATCAGTACGAGGGGGACAGCCGTCTGTATCCCCGCGTAGGCTTGAAGCAGGACATCGACCCCTTTATCGCGCCGTACATCGCCCACGAAGAGTAGATAATCGCCGTTTGGCAGGGCTGGTAAGAGTATCTCTGGCTCCTCTGACACGTCTTCAACATTGTTTGCGACAAAGTTTGGCACAACGCGATAGGGCGTGGGATGCATGTCTAGCATCGCAACATCGGCTATTGCCTGGCTCACGGGAAGGAACATGTCAACAATATGGCGTTCTATACGTTGCGCGACCCAGTTGGCAAGGGTGGTCGGAACCCCCTTTGCCACCCCATAATGTTGGGTCGCACAGGGCAAACACTTTGCGAGAGTTGGACCACTACACACCGCGTCGTGATACATATAGCGTTTCTGTGGACACACCAAGCTGGTATCATGCAGCGTGACAACGAGCCGCGCCTTACTCCACGCCTTGAGCGGCGTAAACGAATGCACCATCCAGTTGTGAGCGTGTACGATGTCTGGCCGCTCCTGTTCAATGATACGGCGGAGTGCTCCTGTGACCTCTGGGTCGGGAAAGGGGGGTGAATGTTGCCGCCCCTGTTCACTGAAAAGCAGAGCGATACGCTGCATGGAGCCACGAATGCGATAAATCCGTATCCCTTCGGCAATCTCAAATGCTGGGGAGCCTTCGTGCCACAGTGTGGCAAGCGCAACCTCATGACCCCGTGCGATCAGCGCAACGCTGAGATCGTGCACATGCCGCTCTTCACCACCGACGGTGGGGAGATAGAACTGGGCCAGCATCAAGATACGCATACGTTGCCCCCTACGCTTGTTTCATAGACAGAGAGCACAGCATCGGCGCACTCGTCCCATGTTGGCAACGCGATATGCTCCGGTATAAGTGGATGTTCAATTTGTTGTAGCGCGGCGGTGGCGATCTCTCGCGGGGTGCTTGTGAGCGGAATGGCGCGTACAAGTCCCTGCTGCGCCAGTTCGCGCAGTCCCGATGTGTCCGCGACAAGCACGGGACGGGCAAGGGCAAGGGCTTCGAGTACCGCGATTGGGTGCGCTTCATATGCACTAAAGAGGGTGACGAGCGCGGCTTGTGCAAGCGTCGCCGCCATTGTGTCACGTTCGCCTGCGGGAATCGAACGAATCGTTACATGTTCCGCCACGCCGACGCGGTGCGCGAGTGCGCGCAGGGCCGCTTCATATGGGCCGCTCCCCAGAATAAGTAGTTTCATGTCTGGACGTTGCTCACGGATAAGCGGCAGGGCGGTAATGAGATGGTGATGCCCTTTGTATTGCTCTAAACGGCCAATTGAGATAATCAATGGATGTATCGGCGCGGTCAAAAAACGGGTAGATGGCGGCGTGACACCGTTTGCAATCACGGTGAAACGCGATGCGGGAAGGTGCAATGTACGCTGAAAATAGTCGGCCTCAAAGTGTGAGACACCGATCAGCTCGGCGGCTCCCGCGAATAGTGAGCGCAGCACATGCCATTGTGTGTCACGGATGTGGGTACGCCAATTGGAGGAATGCCCACCCGTGTGAAAGGTGACAACATAGGGCAACGCTGCTCTTTTGGCGGCCAGCATCGCCAGTGGCGGTACGAGGGTATGGCAACCCTGACAATGCACGATATCCCACTCGCCCCGCTTTACCACAGAAAAAATCTCAGGGGCGATATAATAGTCGCGTTCTGGGGGCCATGCCGGAACGCGGATAACATGCATCCCATCGCGCTCTTCCTCTCTGGGCAACGACGCGTGAGACAATTGTGGCGCGTGGGGCATCGTTGTCAGCAACGTTACGCGTACCCCAAGTGTTGCGAGGCGACGCCCTACCTCATGAACGTGCGTCTCGATGCCGCCCATGTAGGGGAAATAGCGGGGTGTGACCATTAGAACACGTAGTTCGCGCTGTACTTTCGTTTCCATCATCATTTTTCAATCTCCACAATTGGGCGCGTGTCCTGCTCAAATACCGCTTGTGGCACAGGCGTCTCTGGTACATACGCTGGCATCTGCTCCGTGTGATCAGGCACATAGCGTCGCAACTGTGGTGGCTTGAGACCGAGACCGTTGGTGTTCCGCACTGGCCTGTCTATTCGTCGTAGTGGCTGGCTTGCCGGTACAAGTTTGTGTTGGGCAATCTCTGCTTTCGATATTTTCCTGATACGCATTTGCGTTGTGACATCCGCCAAACGCGCTATCTGGATGCCCGTATTCGTCTGCACAATGGCTGGCATAGAAGGCATAGTGAGTGTCTCAAGTCGCCACATAGCCGCGGCTTCGAGATAGGTTTGCTCTGGTAGATACTGATCCGCCGCTTTCGAGGTCAGCACTTTATAGACCGTTGGCAGCATAAACAACGACTCGCAACAGATCGCGAGCGTCCAGCCCAGGCTCAACCCCGACAGGCCACCCAAACGTGCGCCGACAGCCGCCGCCGCGAGTTCAAGCACCCCACCAGGTATCATGCTCAACATAGCTTGCGTGACACGATCTTGAATACGACAGATAGAGATGTAGTGTACCTTGATTACCAAAGGAAAGGCCGCGAATACGAGAAAGCGCATACTCCACGCCGCCTGTGCCGCATAGCTTGCGCCAAACAAGGCGAGTATTTGCTTTGTGCCCACGAGCAGCACGATGTTGGCAAACGCGGAAGCCAGGAACGCGAGGCTCAGTGTTGAACGTGCTTTTTTTGCGAGTGTGGAGGGCTGCGCGGCGTTCATGGCGTGAAGAACGGTTGTCAAGGCACTCGGCACAAGAAAGACCACGTTTACAATCATCCACGATACATAAAACCAGGCGTTCATCTCGGCTGAAAGCAGAGCCGTCACCAGCACAGGCAACAGCATCGAGGGTGCTTGCAGGGCAAGGTTTAAGAGGTGATGCTGCAACGCGGGTAGGCCAAGCTTCCTGAGCAAACCCCATTGTGGCACATAGCTTTTGCGCCGCAGATTTTTTTTGCACAGCACAAAGAGAACAAGTGCCAGGAGCGAAAGTATGCCGCCAATGGTCCACGTAGCATAAATGCTCATGCCTGTTGCACGTGCTACCCACAGGCTAACCGCGAAAAGGAGGCCAAGTTTGCTCACGGCGAACAGCGTGTTGCGCCACATCTGGATGTGTCCACGCAGCAGGCCAATCAGTGCCTGATCTAGCACCAGGGTGATCGCGGTCTGGCTCACACCCAACCCAAAGATAAGGATGTCAAATATACTTGCGCGTAGTGGGAGAAATTGCGCCGAAACGTAGGGTGCGGCCAAAGCGAACGCGACGCCCACAACCACTCCTACGCCTCCGACCAGGAGGAGCGCGGTACTGATGAGCGAACCTTCACGGCCCGGCTGTCGCGGTAGCTCGGTAATGAGTAGCGTACCGAGACCCAGCGCACAGAACATACCCAGCAGCGACATCACGGAGAGCGCGGCGGAGGCGATGCCCAGTGCTTGCGGCGGAAAGCCGCGCGCCGCGACCCACCAGTACCCAAAGCCAATGGCCGAGGTAATACCTGTTGTTCCAATTAAAGAGGCGGCATTGGTAAGCATCACTTTATTGGCTTTAATCCACTGTGACAGTATAAGCAATGCTTTCACAATAACAAGCTCCCTTTATCCATTAGAAATAAAAATGTCTTTCCAATAAACTTCACATACGCCCTACAGAGAGAACCATGCCGCTACTCGTTTTAGACGCTTTGCACCTCAACCTGTGACCTTTGGGCGACAGCGGGGTTCGCGGTAGAGACGGACGTATCGGAAAAGATGCGTCCTATGCAGTAGCCGGTTGCTGTCACCACGAGGCCAGCGGTGATCGCGCCCGCGCGTGTTATGCCGGCGAACGTACCACGCGACACGGCCTGAGCAAGATTGCGAACGACTCCGCGTGGTAGCGTTTCGCGGGTGTAGGTGCTTTCGGAGGCAAGACTGTCTTTCGCTCCGACATAGTGCGTCACAACCGCCTTAGAAAGACCTTCCGCGTAGCAGCGCGACCAGAAATAGTGCCAGTTGGCACGGGTACTCGGCACACAATGCTCGACGCTCGCCAGTGGCTGATACAAGAATACACGTTCAGGCCAGTGGTTATTGGCTCGGATACATAGTTCCGTCTCTTCACAGCCAATTGGACGCGTGCCGACCCGCCCTATCTCGCTACGGAAACCACCCACAACCTCGAATACCTCGCGGCGCAGACACATATTCGCGCCAATAGGATTGCGTATAACCGCGCTTTTTTGTGGCATCCCGCGATAGGTGCAGCCCACAACCCAGTAAAACTCTTCAGGAAACCATGCCGGTTCGTCTTGCTGCCAGCGTGGATGCACAACCCCGCCAACGCCGAGTACAGCCGTATCAGCGAAGGGTTCACACAGCTTTTGCAACCAGGTTGGCGCGGCAAGCGCGTCGTCATCAAGGAACGCGATCAACTCCCCCCTTGCCACAGCGATACCCGTATTTCGCGCTCCAGAGAGGCCACGTGGCCCAGCGTTACCAACAACGGTACAATCACTATACTGTGTTCGGGCCTGCTTGAGCAATGGTGGGTTATGGTCAATGACCACAATGATTTCTTGTGGTTGTACCACCTGCCGCTTTACCGAGTCAATGGCGGCAATCAACACGTCCCAGCGCTCTTGCGTGTACGCGCAGATAATGACAGAAACGGTATAGGTGGTCTTCATTAGCGCAGTAACCCTTCCTCTGGCTCTGTGTAGTGAAAAAATTGTGGTCGCGCACAGGCATGGGGTCTCTTCCTACGCTCTCGGATAATCGTTTTTAGGACGCGCCACCCATCACGGAAGGTGCGGAGGTTGCTCTCACCGTAGATACGCGGATGTTCAAAGCTGGGAACCTCAGCGATTTTCAGGTTGGCGCGATGCATACGCAGGGTCAGCAATGTCTCGACCTCGAAGCCATCACAATCCACCTCAACATGATCCAAACATCGGCGCCAGAAGGCGTTGTAACCGTAACATAGATCGCTAAATTCGGTGGTGAAGAGCAGATTGACCAACATACTCAAGCCATAGTTTCCCAGGCGACGGACGAAGGTAATATCGTGGCTGCCACCGCCCTTCGCGAAACGTGACCCCTTTGCAAAATCGTTACCGAGCAATAGGGCAGCGACGAATAAGGAAATCTCTTTGGGGTCGGCGGAGCCATCGGCGTCGAGCATCACGATAATATCGCCGGTACAAGCCGCGAACCCGATTCTCAGCGCATCGCCTTTGCCTCTACCCGCTTGTCTAAGTATACGAATGTCTGGTACGAGTTCTATTGCGACAGCGATGGTATCATCGCTTGAATGACCATCGACCAGGATAACTTCATGCACAGACGGAAGGATTGGCAAAACATGACGCAGGTTTTGGGCCTCGTTCCGCGCGGGAATCACAATACTAATGGTTGGATGTATTTGGGGTTCCAGAACACGTACAGAAGCGCATATCTCTTGCTGTTTCTCTTCCATGAACGATCTACCTTACCAACGCCCACAAAATATGTCGTAGTGCGTCTCTTACAATTTTTTACTAAAAATAATGTAAATTTCTATAGGAATGTGGTCAATAATAAAATTTATATATATAGATACTAATACAAGAAGAAAGATACCTATCCACCCTATTTTGCTATATACTTCCACCAAAAGTATTTCTCTCTACCAATTCTGCTGTGTGTCTCAACTTGTTCCTAATATACATGTCTCTCTATACAAAATCAAGCAAATATGGTTGAGATTTCTTAACCACATTTTTTAGCACGACCTTGCTTAAAGCTTTACCGTAAAACATTGCTTTTACCAATTTTTTGTTACTTCCCTTTAGATATTTTTGACTATGGTACGGTGTACATGCTCATAACATGAGGTGGAAAAGGATAGTACTTTTAGATATTTGCTGGCGGTTGGGAGGGAATTGAGAGGCATACAGCTATCTTGGCGCGTCGAAACGGTTAATTTTCCTCGCCTCTGGTTGCCAAAACAGAGACGTTTTGCTAGTGGTTGCTTGTTAGACGCAGTTGCTCATAGGCTAAACGCAACCCTTCGAGGGGCAGAAACTGGTTGACGTATTGTATTTCGGGGATAATTGGCGCCATTAGTTGGGCAAGACCGCCATGTGCGATCACGCGCACCACTTTGCCCTCTACATCGCGCGGCATCTCGGCGCGGAGCCGCGCGATGAGACCCTGCACCAGACCAACATGTCCGTAGATGATGCCTGACTGCATCGTTTCAATCGTGTTCTTGCCCAACGCAGAGCGTGGCGGCGTCAGGTCCACCCTGTACAGGCGTGACGCGGCACTGCTCAAAGCTTCGGCTGAAATCACCAGGCCAGGGGCGATTGCTCCACCGAGAAAGTCGCCGTCCGCCGACACAACATCAAACGTGGTTGCGGTACTAAAGGCAATCACGATGGCGGGACCACCATAGAGATGGTGTGCCGCGAGCGTGGTAACGATACGGTCCGACCCAACTTCCCAGGGGTTGTCAACCAGCAGTTGTACCCCCAGGTCCAGCTCATGTGTGATGAAGAACGCCTCTTTGTAGCAATATCGTAGCGCGAGGTCGCGGAAGACGGGTGTGAGCGGGGGCACAACGCTAGAGATGATGATATCGTCGATGTCGCTGAACGTGTAGTTACCGTGATACATCAAACCTATAAGCACTATCGCGTATTCGTCGGCGGTACGTTGCCGCGCCGTTGAAACAACCCAGTGCCGTTTCATCTCCGTGTTCTCATACAGGCCAAACTTAATGTTGGTATTGCTGATATCAATCGCCAGTAGCATGGTATCCCCCGTTGGATGCATTTCTGCTTTGAACAGACAAAAAGCGTCGTGTTTCATAACGACAGGTTGCGTATCTTCGCTAACGGTTATATATTTATGCTACCGAGGCGGCATATTGTTTTAGTAGAGCCGCGATCATGAAGGGGTCGCCGTACGCGCCGTCTGTGACGACAATAACCTCATCCTCAGTACGCGCGTCCACAAAAGCAAGCGACATAGGGGTGCGTCTCCGTCTGCGAAGGTTACTTGAGCCTTCACGGGTGACGGCTTGACCCATGAAGAGGCTGCTGAACCGCTCACCCGCCGTCGGCATTTGAGCAATAACTGGCCCCTTTGGAACAGTACGGTCTGGCGGCGGCGTTCCCTTTGCCGTCACGTAGCGCACATGCGTTAGGGGAACCGTGACGATTTTCTCGCCCTCTTGCTTCACAAAGTGTTCCGGCGTAATCACAATGATATGCTTTTCTGCTTTAAGCAAACGGTGAGTGTCCTGGATAATCATCCAGACGCTCCCGATCCCAATAAAAAGGAGGATTGCGAGCAGAAGTGTTGTGCATACCGCAATAACTGTCCCATGTTGAAAATTAAAAGGGATAACCGCGCGGGCTGCGATGTAGAACAGGCCAAAGCCGAGCAGCCCTCCCAAACACCAACCAGCGATACCAAAACCAACTTTAACCCGTGAGAGGGGAAGTACAATCCAACCGTGCGGGGGCGTCGCGCTTGTTCTCGCCTTCTCAAGTATCTCTTCTGCGTTCACGTGCTTACAACCTTTCGGAATCAGGGATGGAGCAAAATGAATTTAGATGTATGCACAATATTATAGCAGACCACACAAAGGTTTGTAGCACCAATCTTCTTTGCAGACGGACACCGCGCGATGCGGTATACTATATACACAGAATGTTGCATATTTTTTCGCGGGGGGATAGATGGAAGAGCAATCGCACTATGAAGCAGTCGAGATGGCGCAACGCATTGTACAGCGTTTTCGCACCGTATTTTCCCAATGGCGCGATGATCGGTTGCCAATTGATGAGGTCGTGGCATGGCTGGGTCTGCATGTTGCGCTATTTCATCCAGAGGATCGCCCAACTGGAACCTATGGCTATGTGGACCCAGACGAGGGGCAACTCATCTGGCTGTGTCGCAGCCTCCCCGACCAGATACGCCGTTTTACGTTGGCGCACGAACTGGGCCACATGCTGCTGCATTGTCATGCGACGGCACACATAACGGCTCTGCTTGGTGATATGCCGAGCGTCATCACGACTGCGGAATATGCCTTCATCCCTTCCACCGCGGACCCGTGTAGCGAGGCGGATGTACAGAACGGGCTGGCGAGCAAGGCGGATCAAGAGCAATTTCAAGAGCGACTCGGTATCGGTTTGACCTATGACCCACGTAGTCAGCGCGAACTCGTAGCCAATATCTTCGCGGCTGAACTGTTGATGCCGCTCGCACGGGTGCGAACCCTCTATCTTGTGGAACAAGTTGCACCGCGTAGCCTCGCCGAACGCTTCCACGTCTCGACGCCCGCCCTGCTCAATCGGCTGGTGGAACTTCTCAATCAACCAGAGGGAACAGCTATACCACAGCAAAAACAAGAAGTTATCCCGCAAAGCGCGAAGAAAACGTATGACATCTTTCAACAGGCCGCGATAGAAGCCCCAACACCCGCGCTCATTGTCGCGGGGCCAGGCAGCGGCAAGACCAGCACCCTCATTGGACGTGTCGAGTATACCATCGGGACACTTGGTGTACCACCACAGCAGATACTGGCTTTGACCTTCTCGCGCAAGGCGGCCCAGGAGATGGCCGAGCGGCTCCAAAAGGTGCTTGTGGGGCCACTGCCTATGGTCAGCACGTTTCATGCATATTGCGCCGAACTGCTCCGTCAACACGGTTCACTTGTCGGGCTACGTCCAGATTTCGCGTTAATCGACGAGGCCGAGGGCTATTTTCTCTTACGTCAACAGGCGAACACTATAGACCTGCGCCACTACCAGTTTCTTCATGCACCGACCTACTATTTCCCCGACATGCTCAGGGCGATTTCACGAGCGAAAGATGAACTCGTTTCGCCCGCACACTACGCACAGGTAGCCCAAGCAATGTTACAGACGGCACACGACGAAGAGGCAACGAAAAAAGCGGAAAAGGCGGTGGAGGTCGCGCGTATCTATGCGCTCTACCACGAAGGGTTGCAGCAACGCGGCGATACCGATTTCGGTGGCTTGTTGATGCTCGCAATTCAGTTGCTGACCGAGCATCCAGAGGTCTTACGGGAACAACAACAGCGTTACCGTCACATCCTGGTTGACGAATTTCAAGATGTGAACCGCGCAAGTGGGGTGCTCTTGCGCGTGTTGGCGGGCGCGGCGCGGCGTGTCTGGGTGGTGGGCGACGCGAATCAAGCGATTTATGGCTTTCGGGGGGCCTCGCCTGCGAACATTACCCGCTTCGAGCAAGATTTTCCAGGGGCCGCTGTCCTTCCTCTAAGCCGTAACTATCGCTCACGTCCCGACCTTGTGCGTATCGCAGAGTCGTTTCGCTGCATTCAGTTAGAGCTGGGACAGGAGATTGGGAAAAATGAGCCGGTGCGCCTGACGCAGCATGACACCTATGTGACGATTGCAAAGGCGGCGGACGAGGTGACAGAAATAGACGGCATGATACGTGACATACAGCGCAGACGCGCAGACGGTTACAGCTACAACGATATGGTTGTGCTGTGCAGGACACGCGCCCACGTCCAAAAAATCTCACGTGCATTGACCAGTACGGGCTTCCCCGTTATCGAGCGTGGTGGACTCCTCGAACAGGAGCATATCAAAAATGTGGTCGCCCTCTTACTGCTTATGACCGATATGAGTGGCTCCGGCCTACTGCGGTTAGCACGACAGAATGAGCATCCACTGCACCAAGAAGATATCGAGACATTTTTTCTGGCTGCCCGTGAGCAAAAGCTAGCACCAGCGGTATTGCTCTACAATGGCGACCTGCCGCTCACATTAAGCACAGAAGGGCGACAATCACTTTTCCGTATCGGCGACATCTGGCATGACCTGCAATCCAATACGACGCTCTGGTCGCTCTTGGCACAATATCTTTTCCTTGAGACGACGCTGATGCGTGATCTGCTCTCCTCTTCCGCAAAAAATATACAAGGTGACGATTATAACGCGCTGTTACAGCTTGCGCGTCACTACGATCAGCAGCAGCGTAACAGAAACGCGCTAGTAGCGACACCAGCGGCGCAAAATTCGTCATCTCTGCCTATAGAGGAGCAGGCGCGTGGCTTCCTTGAATACCTCAATCTGTTGATCCTGTTACGACAGGACGGTACGCAGCGGCAACAGGGCGACGAAAGCGACGATACGACGACTGATAGATTGCGTGTGATGACGGTTCACGCAAGCAAAGGGCTAGAGTTTCCACTTGTCTACATGCCAGGACTAGTACAACAACGCTTCCCCATGTCGGCGCGGGGAAGTACGATTACAGCACCAACGGGCATGGTTGAGGGCAATGAAGAGGTGAGCGAGACACACGAGAGCGGCGAGTCGTGCCTGTTTTATGTAGGAGTGACGCGCGCGCGCGATGCCGTAATTTTGAGCTATAGCACCCGTTATGGCAAGCGAAACTATAAGCGTTCGCTCTATCTTGACGCGTTAGAAGCTGGCTTGAACGGCGAACGTATCACAAATAGCACATGGGCGACTGCAACGGAGGAAAGGGTAGTAGAGGACGAGCAAGAAAAGGATATGACGCTGCTTAGTGAGGCGTTTATCAACGCGACGAAGCCGACGACGCTTCACGTTTCCGCGGTTGAAGCATATTTACGTTGTCCGCGCCAATATGCGTACAACACGCTGTACAACTTCAACAATCAGGAAAACGGCTATCTGCTTTTCAGGCAAGCGACCCAGAAGACGGTTGAGACACTACGCAATCAGCTACAGGGCTTACACCAGAAGATGCCACAAAGCATTTCGCCGGAAGAGGTACGCGCGCTGTACACAAAACACTGGCAGGAGATAGGAGGGCCGGATGCCGCCTTTGCGTCCCTCTATGAGCGGCATGGACACGAGGTGCTCGCGGCGATACAGCACGAGTTGATGACACACGGTGACGTGCGCTGGGAGATGCAACCGCGCTATCCCGTTGAGATAAATGGGCACATGGTGCAGGTGACAATTGATCGTGTCGAGCTTGAACAGCACAAAGAAGCGGTAAAAGTTGCCACGATGCCACATGTGGAGACGACCCACACATCCCCACAACCCTCGACATCGGCGGGAAAGAAAGCCCCTGCCGCTTCTGACCCAAACAATGGGCCGATCTTCAAACGGACAAGCTTTGGGAAGCAGAAAGAGAAACCAACGATAGACACGCGGGAACTCTTCTACACGCTTGCCTATCGCCAACATTTTCCCGACCAGGCCCCTAAACTCTATAGTCATAACATGAGTACGGGCGAGGCGATGCCAATCAAGTTACTGGCAAAAAAAGAACAAAACCTTTATGAAAAAGTGGAACAAGCACTACAAGGGATGGAGCGCAACGAGTTTCCCGCGCATCCTGACGAGCAAGCCCGTTGTTCAACCTGTCCCTTCTTTTTGATTTGTCCCGCGTGAGATTCGGTGAAAGCAACTTTTCTGTCGCCCCGCACGTATGTGTAAAGAGGTTACACATTTTGCTTTTCGGATCTATCTCGCGTCTAAGAAGAGACATCCAAAACAAAAATTCCATGTGCAGGGAAGTAGGGACAACTGATGAGTGACAATACTTCAGAGACCGGACACTTCCATACACATCATAGGCGTTCGTTTACCCAATGGGTAATAACGCATGGTGTGCGGTTGATACGTTCGCTCTCACGGGCAACACAGGTTGCACCGCTGGCACTACTTATTGATGGCGAAAATATCTCGGCTGATCTAATTGGCCCCATTCTCGTCGAGGCCGGCAAGTTTGGTTGCGTGACAACCAAACGCGTCTATGGCAATTGGTCACAACCGGCGATGCAGCGCTGGAAAGATGTTAGCCCCCACTACGGGCTAAAACAGATACACCACAGCGAAATTACCTCTTCTTATAAGAACGCGGCGGATATCGCGCTGGTCGTCGATGCGATGGATATGTTTTATCGCGATCACATCGACCACTTTTGCATTGTCACCAGTGATAGCGATTATGCCCCCCTTGTGCAACGCCTATGTTCGGCTGGCTGTATTGTGCTTGGCATCGGGCGCCCCGCAACGTCGCCGGCCCTGACAAAAGCGTGTACCGCGTTCGTAACAACGGAAGACATTCTGCCTCCAGTACATATACCCAAACACGCGCCTTTTGCCCATACATACAGTCACGCTGAGAACGCATCGTTTGTCCCACCAGTTGCGACGATGTATAACGCCTCACCCTCGTTGCCCTCAAATACGTTGTCCGCACTACCCGCTAAGCCGAGCGCAGAACTTATCGAACTGCTGACACGGGCGTA
>Ga0123337_10003797_pt1 | contig 15781 bp, 17 predicted proteins | sample frozenSSSSmetaG_FD_89792 | JGI IMG/M metagenome (GOLD analysis project Ga0123337, IMG submission 89792) | Glacier valley bacterial and archeal communities from Borup Fiord, Nunavut, Canada, to study Microbial Dark Matter (Phase II) -... | ecosystem: Environmental > Aquatic > Freshwater > Ice >... | reverse complement strand
TCGACGGGGGTATAGCTCAGCTGGGAGAGCGCTTGCATGGCATGCAAGAGGTCAGCGGTTCGATCCCGCTTACCTCCACAAGATAGGTTGATGACGCCGCGACTGACGAGCCGGCATCGAGAGTTGCGGTCCCCTTCGTCTAGAGGCCTAGGACACCACCCTTTCACGGTGATTACAGGGGTTCGAATCCCCTAGGGGACGCCACCGCTTCGCTGCCAGCGCGGCGCGGCGGCAGCAAAGAGTTCAAGAGCGGGAGTGGTAGTTCAGTTGGTTAGAATACCGGCCTGTCACGCCGGGGGTCGCGGGTTCGAGCCCCGTCCACTCCGCCAGCATCATGCGGTTGTCCGCGAGAGCGCCCACTAACAGGTGGGCGTTTCTCATTCCAAATTTGGAATTTGATATCCGACGGTTCACTTGGTTGGCTTCGCGACACGGGTTCTCCTTCTGTCGTAGTTCCTGCGCATCGTGACCTCGGATGTATGCATCGTGGCCTCCATGACGTCGCTGTCCTTGTTGTTCAGCTTCTCGGTGACGCCTGCAGGGCGGCAGTCGCGGAGGTTGAAACGTTCGAACGGCCGCCCCTCTGACTCGGCCGCATCGGCGCAGGCGCTCATCAGATAGGACAGCGTCTTCTTCCACCCGCCCTTTGTATATCGCTGGCCCGCAAGGTTGCCGAACACGAATTCGTCAGGGGCTCCTGCGTAGCGTTTGAAGGCCAGGGCCTCGTTGATAGTTTTGCGAAGGGTATCGCTCCACACAATGGTGCCCTTGAGCGAGATTTGACTGCCTTGACCTTTGTTTGCGGTCCAGCTGATACCCTTTTCCTCGTGAATCTGAGACCGCCGCAAGCTTAGAAGTTCGCCCGACCTGCGAACACACAGGTACCCCGTCCAAAGGGCAAGTGCCGCGAGATGGCGATTGCCGCCGACCGAGCGACCAACGCGCAGGACGAAATCCAGTTCCGTTTCCGTGACCAGTCGGGTGCTGGGTGCACTTTTGGTTTTCTTGCAATGCCGCGGACGTTCTCCGAAGTGTGGCTCAAGGGAGTGGCCCGCGATCTGCGCATGCTGGATCTGCCTGATCTGGAAGGTGGTTGCATCGAGCGCCCACGTTTTCTGATCGCCTGCATTGCAACCGCGCGCGCTGCCGTTCTAGGCCGCCATGTCAAGGCCTTCCAAGACGAGGATGCTCTTCGCCTCGCAAGTGCTTACCAGTACCTTGTGGAGCGCGAGATCGTCACGCGCGCCATCGGTTTGCCACTGCCCGAAGACGAACTCCACTTTCTCGCCTTTATCGATTTTGAGATCGAGCAAGAGGCAGCTGCCGAGGCGGCGGCCGCTGCTGCGCGTGCGTACCGACCTGTTCAGCGCAGGACGAAACGAGCGGCACGAGTGGTTGACTAGCTCTCCAGCCCCGCGCGGTCTCTCCGTCTCGATAGCATGGTTCACTCCGGTCGTCTTGATAGGGCGCTCGTCACGCGCACCGGTCTGGGTGCTGGTGACTGTGCTCGGGTGCTGGCGCTGGGTTAATGGGCGGGTTCAGTTAATCGTCCTTGAGTCCGGCAATCGAGCAAATTGCGATACGGGCCTAAGAAGCAGCGGCTATTCGAAGAACCCGCATCCGGCGCCAAGCTCTTGCAGACTGTGAGAGTACATGAGCACGATCGAAGGCCGGGGCGAGCGTGGGTCAGCTGATCGAGCAGCAGCAAAGCGGGACGTACGGACGTATGCATGAGCGCAGTACCCCGGATGGGAGCTTGACGTGAAGAGGCCCGTTGAACCGTATGAGGGCAGTGCGCCCGGAGCGCTTGCCCTTGAGAGGGACCCACAAGGGACCTGCCGTCCACGCCAAGGAGCTCTCCTGACGATAGGAAGCCTCGCGCAATGTGTCGTTGCTTAGCGCTAACTCGATTCGCATGTGCCAACTCGATCGAACAAATTAAGCTGATCAATGGATAGTTTCAGAGATAGACCTCTTCGGGCAGCGGCACTGCGCGTACGCGCCGCCGCGGCTGTCTTGTTCGAGAGCAAGGCGGCGGCACGCTGCTACATGACCACCAGGAACTTCGCGCTCGGCGGGGCGACGCCGCTGCAGATGCTGAATCGACCGGGCGGCGAGTCGGTGGTGATGAACGAGCTTCAGACGCAGGTAGATTCCGGAACTCTCTAGATGCGGCCGCGGCGTTCGAAGGCTAGGAAGTCGCGTACATCGGCACGATCGCAGGCCGAAGAAGAAGACCATGAAGCAGTTGATCGAGCAGCGGCAAAGCGAGGAGTACGCATGAGCCCAGTCCGACTCGAAACACGCGTGAAGAGCGGGAGCGACCAGCGACTGGTGTTGGCGCAAGCAAGCCAACGCGCCGACGCGGACTTGCGAATATCCCGCGCCACGAAAGTCAAACTAATGCCGCGCGGGCTTAGCTCAAATGCTAGAGCGTCCTCTTTATAAGAGGTTGATCCGGGTTGAACTCCCGGCGCCCGCACCGACCATCTAATCGCACGCTCTAAATCTGTGTGCAAAGGTCGACGCGCTATTTGAAGGCAAAGCCATGGGCAGCGCTTCTTCAGCAATCTCAACGCAGGTTCGCGCCGTGGCGAGGCGATTGTCGTCGCTGTGGATGGCGATAGCGCCGGCATCGACTGCGCACTGTGAAGCAGACCCACTGCGTCAGCTCACTTCGCTGCTGCATGGTTGCTTGCTCTCAGCCAGACTCGTCCGCCTCCTGGCGATTGATACGTGTAGGAGACTTGACGATTGGAATCCGGGGGCTATTGAAGTCAGGCCGTTCGCGCGCACCTTCGACCGATGGAGGTGACGATGAAACGACTCCTACTGCTGTGGCGGGTGGGCAGAAAAGATCTGAGGCTGCTTTGGCTCGCGCTGCATCACCCGAGCCGACCAGCGTGGCTCATGCCCGCTGCCGGGCTATTGGCGATCTTCGCGCTGGAGCCAGCGAACTTCGCCATTCCGTTGCTTGGCGCGATCGACGACCTCGTACTGCTTTCGATCTTGCTGCACGCACTGGTCAGGTCTTTGCTGGCAGAGGTGCAAGCTTCAGTCGGGCGTCAGACTTCGCCGTGAACGGCTTGTGAGAGCATTCTTTCGGATGACCATGCGCTGGACAACTGGACGTCGGGATTGGCGCTCTCACACCGTGCGCCGAGCCGCTGTGAGCTGGCGCAACTGAAAGCCGGCGCGACTTACGTCGCGGGCTTCATTGCTCCCAAGTGAGCAACCGCTGTTTTGCGCCCAAGGGTTTTGAGCGCGGCGATCGCCGTCAGATGCGCTTCGCGCGGACGTGCCTTGCCCGCTTCCCAGTTGTAGACCGACTGACCTGAGGCGCCGATCAGGCGCCCAATGTCCTCCGCTGACAAACCAAGTCGGCGTCGTTGCGACGCCAGTGACTTCGCGCTGAATCGGGTGCTAGGTTTTTCTTCGCTCGGCAATGAAGCCGGAGTGGGCTTCTGTACCTGCTTGCCGAGAGTTCGGATCGCATGCTCGAGCTCAGAGGCGCGACGCTTCAACGCGGCGATGTCGGAGCGGTAGGCGGCACTGGCCTTCTTCAGAAACGTGGTTTCTGCGCGCAGCGATTTCTTGGCGATGCGCTCGATTTCGGCTTTCAGGACTTGTGCAATGTTTGGCATGGCATTTGGACCGTGACGTCTGAGCAAAGGGCATTATTGTGCCTGCTGAGGAGCAAAACTTTTTCGGGTGCCAGCGAGGGGTTCCGAAACCGTTCAATGTTCACGCGCCGGCTCGTCCAAGCGCCCGTCCCTTCTGCGCTTTTTGTGCCATGCGTCCACCGAGTCGCTGGTGCGAAGTTTTCGATCCGCTAATACGTACGACGGGCGCCAACTTTTAAACGGTCATTCCAGCGGTGCGAAGCACGGTCCCGTGTGCTGCCGATCAGCTCGGGTAGGACGGGAAGACTCCAGATGAATGGTTCTGTCGCAATCAGCCGGCGCTGGTAATCTGAGCCGAAGCTGACGACGGGGTGACGGGGATGATTGAGGCGTTGCGCAAGGTGATCCAGCGGCTGCACTGTCCGTTGGAAGTGATGCTGGTCGGCGTGCGCTGGTACGCGACCTACCCGCTGAGCCTGCGCCAAATTGAAGAGATGATGGCCGAGCGCGGCGTGGTTGTCGATCACGCCACGGTTCATCGGTGGTCGATCAAGATCCTGCCAATCCTGACCGCGGTGTTTCGTCCGCAAAAGCGCTCCACCTGAAAATTTATTAGCACGAACCCCCGGGCCGAAATTGCCTCCTCGCAGTGAGCACGGTGCGCCATCACTGAAAGCCCTCACGCTGCGACCTGACACCGCCCCAATGGGCGCTTCTCAGCGCAGTCGTCTTTCCAGCCACGCGCGCACCATGTCGTCGTGTCGTCGCCACCAGGCGCTGCCAGCGCCTGGGCTGGTTTCGGGCCATCGAAATCTTCCGCCGGGCGACTCACCCAAACCTCGATAGGTTCGCCGAGCAGGCGGGCGGGGCCCTCGTCAGCAGGAACCTTCAGCTCGAGGAGAAGCCCGCGGACGATCGCGATCGCCAGAAGACTCGATATCCCGACCGGCGCTGACTTCGCGTGCGCCGATCCGATGCAGGCTCAACAGCAGGGCGGCTAGGAGCCGGAAACGTACTACTGCGCCGAGTTCATCGCCGCCAGGTGAGCGACCGCTGCCTTGCGCCCCAGGGTCCTGAGCGCGGCGATCGCCACGGGGGAGACGTCAGGACTCCTTCTTCCGTGAGGATGAAGTATCCGCGAAAACGGGTCAACTTCACTATGAGGCAGGACTGTCACGAGCGCGTACTTGATATTCATGGAGTGAACCTTTCCAGAATCGTGGAAAGCAGAGTTTCGTTCAGGTGCAGACATCAACCATAGGGGATTTGGCATGCGGCGCGATACGGAACTTCACTGCCCCCTGGGTTGGTCTGCGTGCAGGTTTCAAAGGCCAGAGTCCAACGACCGCTTGCCGCATTGGCGACTCGGTTAGTTCCGGCAGTGATCGACCCAAGGCGCTCTTCAGCTCGCGCAGCGGGCGGACACAAAGCCGGCGCTCAGCCGAACGGCTGCGTGAGCTGCATCGTGGAGTGAGTTCACGCGGCCAACACGGCACATTTTCTCGCTTGCGTGAGCCGGCTCCGAGCGCGCCCCACGAACTGGTGGTCTTGACGAACGCGCAATTGATGTGCGGGAGGGCTTAAATTACACCTTTGGTCACCGGGAGATCCCATGCACCGCGAACCGCACCTGACGAACCTGACCAACGCGACGCTGATGGCGCGCCGCAGCGCTGCCGTTGCCCGGGGCGTGGGCCAAGCCCACGAAATCTTCATCAGCCGTGGGCGCAACGCGGAAGTGTGGGATGTCGAGGGCCGGCGCTACATCGACTTTGCCGGCGGCATCGCAGTGTTGAACACGGGGCACTGCCACCCGAAGATCATCGCCGCGGTGACGGCGCAGCTTGAGTTGTATGCCCACACCTGTTTTCAAGTCGTCGCATACGAGCCCTACGTCGAGTTGGCCGAGCGATTGAACGCTCTGGCCCCCGGCGACTTCGCGAAGAAGACCCTGTTCCTGTCTACAGGGGCCGAAGCGATCGAGAACGCGGTCAAGATTGCCCGATCGCACACCAAGCGCCCCGGAATCATTGCGTTCCACGGCGCCTATCACGGGCGCACGCTGCTGACTCTGGGGCTGACCGGCAAGGTGGCGCCCTACAAGACCGGCTTTGGTCCGTTTCCGGGAGAGGTTTTTCATGCGCTGTTCCCGAACGCGCTATACGGCATTAGCGTCGAGGCGGCGCTCAATTCAGTCGAACTGCTATTCAAGAACGACATCGAAGCCGAGCGCGTGGCCGCCTTCATCATCGAGCCGGTGCAGGGCGAAGGCGGCTTTTACGTCGCTCCGAACGCGTTTGTTGCGGGGCTCAAGGCCATGGCGGACCGATACGGCATTCTGCTGATTGCTGACGAGGTGCAGACCGGCGCCGGCCGCACCGGCACTTGGTTCGCAAGCGAACAGTGGCCGGTGGCGCCCGATCTGATCGCGAGCGCGAAATCGCTGGCAGGCGGCTTCCCGCTTTCGGCCGTGATCGGCCGCTCCGAGGTGATGGACGCGCCGGCTCCTGGCGGCCTGGGAGGTACCTACGCTGGCAGTCCGATCGGCTGCGCCGCGGCGCTCGCGGTGCTCAAGGTATTCGACGAGGAGCAACTGCTGCAACGCTGCCAGGCCTTGGGCGAACGCCTACGCGCCGGGCTAAAGTCGATCGCGGCGAAGACGCTGGCGATCGGCGACGTGCGCGGACTGGGCGCGATGCTCGCGATCGAGTTGTTCAAGGGTGGCGATGTGCGCCAGCCCGATCCCGACCTCACCAGGCGCGTCGTCGCCGAAGCCGCGCGCAGAGGTCTCATATTGCTGACCTGCGGAACGAACGGCAACGTCATCCGGATCCTCGTACCCTTGACAGCGCCCGATGCGCACATTGATGAAGGCCTGCAAATATTGGCCGACAGTCTTGTCGCCGTGTCGTGACTTTGCAGATCATCCGCCGCCATGTCGACCGCTCCCGTTAGCCGACCATCGGCGGCCGCCGCGAGCGTCGCATCGAGCTCGGCGGTGTCAGAACCCCTGGTGCGCTTCCTCGGTGTGCAAAAGACCTATGACGGCATCCATCTGGTGGTGCGAGAACTCGATCTGGCCATTCAGCGCGGCGAATTCCTGACCCTTCTCGGCCCGTCCGGCTCGGGCAAGACGACCACGCTAATGATGCTGGCCGGCTTCGAGTCACCGACCGCCGGCGAAATCCTGCTGAATGGCAAGCCCATCACCCGCACGCCACCGCACAAGCGCAACTTCGGCATGGTGTTTCAGAACTACGCGCTGTTTCCGCACCTCACGGTCGGACAGAACGTCGCCTACCCGTTGACCGTTCGCAAGGTTCCGAAATCCGAGACGGCGCAACGTGTGGCGCGAGCGCTCGGCATGGTGCGGCTGGAGGCCATGGATGCGCGGTTGCCTTCGCAGCTTTCGGGTGGGCAGCAACAGCGCGTCGCGTTGGCGCGCGCGCTGGTGTTCGAACCGCAGCTGGTGCTGATGGACGAGCCGCTCGGTGCGCTGGACAAGCAGCTGCGCGAACATATGCAAATTGAACTGAAGGAACTGCACCGCCAGCTCGGTGTGACCTTCGTCTATGTGACCCACGACCAAGGCGAGGCGCTGACGATGTCAGACCGCGTCGCCGTGTTCAACGATGGCGCGATCCAGCAGATCGATGCCGTCGAGCACATGTACGAGGCTCCGGCAAACCGTTTTGTCGCGAGCTTCATCGGTGACAGCACGATGCTGCGCGGTACCGTGCGCGCGGCGCAGGTCGACGACAACGAGCGCTGCGGGATCGTGCTGACCGACGGCCGCGTCCTGACCGGCCTGAACGTAAATGGCGCCGCCGTTGGCGCCGAGGTCGAAGCGTGCATCCGGCCCGAACGAATCGTCGTTCACACGCGAGCGCCGAGCGAGCGCGGCAACGTGTTGCAGGCACAGGTCCAGAACATAATCTATTTCGGCGACCATTTGAGGCTGCTCTGCGGCATTGGCGAAGGCCAGAGCGCGGCTACCGTCAAGCTGCCGCTGTCGGCGCAAGAAGTGCCGAGCGCCGGCGAGGCCGTCTGGCTCGAACTCGCCCCCGAGCTAACCCGCATCTACGCTTGACGCTTGCAGTTCGAGTTTCCCCAACCCCGAGGAGAAGTTGACACCATGAACAAGACCATCCTGGCCGCCGCGCTCGTCGCCGCGATTTCACTCCCTGCGCTGGCACAGCAGCAGATCACCGTCGTCAACTTCGGCGGCGCCAACGCCAACGCGCAGAAGAAGGCCTACTACGACCCGTTCGAGAAGACCGGCACCAAAGTCGTCGCCGTCGAATACAACGGCGAGCAAGCCAAGATCAAGGCGATGGTAGAGACCAAGAAGGTCACCTGGGACGTGGTCGAGGTCGAATCGCCCGACGTCGCGCGCGGCTGCGACGAAGGGCTGTTCGAGAAGCTCGACTACAGCAAGATCGGCAACAAGGCCGACTTCAACCCGGCAGCCGTCAGCGAGTGCGGAATAGGTGTGTTCGTCTGGTCCACGGTGATGGCCTACAACGGTGACAAGCTGAAGGACGGGCCGAAGACCTGGGCCGACTTCTGGGACACCAAGAAGTACCCGGGCAAGCGCGGCCTGCGCAAGGGCGCACGGTACAACCTCGAATTTGCGTTGATGGCCGACGGCGTGAAGTCTACTGATGTCTACAAGGTGCTCGCCACTAAGGAAGGGGCCGAGCGTGCGTTCAAGAAGCTCACGGAGCTCAAGTCGAGCATCCAGTGGTGGGAAGCAGGCGCTCAGCCGCCGCAGTTCCTGGTGGCCGGCGATGTGGCGATGACCACCGTCTACAACGGCCGTATCGACGCCGCCAATCGCGAAGGCAAGAACCTGAAGATCACCTGGACCGGCGGAATCTACGACTTGGACTACTGGGTCATTCCCAAAGGCGCGCCGAACAAGGATGCATCGCTGAAGTTCATCGCTTTCGCTAGCACGCCCGATGCTCAGGCCGAGTACGCAAGGAACATTGCCTACGGGCCGACCAACAACAAGGCGCTGGCCAAGCTCGACGCCAAGGTGCTGGACAACCTGCCGACCTCGGCCGCAAACTCGAAGGACGCATTGCAATTCAACCTCAAGTTCTGGGCCGACCAAGGCGAGGATCTCGAGAAGCGCTTCGCGTCCTGGGCGACGAACTGATCAGCACGTGAGGGCGGCGGCCCGACCGACGGACCGCCGCCACTTCCGCATCCAGCCGCCTTCGACATGAGTGCCAGCATCGCTTCGGCCCTGCCAGGCATTTCGAATCCGCAGGCGCTGCGGCGCCAGATGGCGCGGGCCGAGCGGCGCCGCAAGCTGCGCGGGTTCTCGCTCACGCTGCCTTTGCTGCTGTTCCTGCTGCTGACCTTTCTGGTGCCGATCGCGACGCTGCTCAAGCGCGCGGTCGAGAACCCGGAGGTCGCCAACGCGCTGCCGCGAACCGTCGCGGCACTCCAGGGCTGGAACCGCGAAGGAACGCCGCCGGACAGTGCCTTCGCCGCGATCACGAGCGACCTGGCCGCATTGCCCGACAGCTCCGACGCCGGTGCGTTGGCGCGCCGCCTGAACAGCGACACGCCGGGGGCGCGCTCGCTGGTGATGGCCACGTTCAAGGCAATGCCGCTGCCAGGCGCGGCCACCCCGGTCGACGTCAAGGCCCGCCTGCTCGCTCTCGACGAGCGCTGGGGCGAAACAAAATACTGGCGCGCGATCGCCAAGAACGGCGCACGCTGGACGCCGGACTACCTGCTCACCTCAGTCGACCTTCGACGCGATGCGCAGGGCGCGGTCGAGCGGGTCGATCCCGAGCAGCGCGTGTTCGGCCGCATCCTAGTACGCACCTTCGAGATCAGCGCGATCGTCACGCTCTGGGCCCTGCTACTCGGCTACCCGCTCGCCTACTGGTTGAGCACGCTGTCGGCACGCCACGCCAACGTGCTGATGATCTTGGTGCTGGTGCCCTTCTGGACCTCGATCCTGGTCCGCGTGGCGGCATGGATCGTGCTGCTGCAGTCTGAGGGCCTGGTGAACCATGCCCTGATCGCGGCCCACGTCGTCGAGCGTCCACTGGCGCTGCTCTTCAATCGCACCGGCGTGATCATCGCCATGGTCCATATCCTGCTGCCGTTCATGATCCTGCCGCTGTACAGCGTCATGAAGAGCGTACCGCCGACCTACCTGCGCGCCGCCGTGTCGCTGGGCAGTTCGCCGCTGAGCGCATTCTTTCGCGTCTATGTGCCGCAGACCTACCCGGGCATCGGTGCCGGCGCGCTGCTGGTGTTCATCCTGAGCATCGGCTACTACGTGACGCCTGCCCTCCTCGGCGGCGCCGACGATCAGATGCTCAGCTACTACGTCGCCCAGTACACCAACGTCACAGTCAACTGGGGCATGGCCTGCGCCCTCGGGGCGCTGCTGCTGGCGGCAACGCTGGTGCTCTACGCGCTTTACCGCCGCGTCACCAAGACAGAATTGAGCCTCGGCTGACCCGATGAGCACGCTCGCGCGGCTGTTGCCCAACTTTCCTGCGTACGCCACGTCGCTCGACAAGATCGGTTGGTGGGCGCTGCGCGCGGTCTGTATCGGCGTGCTCGCCTTCCTTCTACTGCCGATCCTGGTGGTCATCCCTCTGTCCTTCAGCGACAGCTCGTTTCTCGTCTATCCGATTCCGAACTGGTCCTTGAAGTGGTACCGCAACCTCTTCACGTCGAGCGAATGGGCCCGGGCGGCAAAGAACAGCTTCATCGTCGCGCCGGCTGCGACCCTCATCGCCACCGCGCTCGGCACCATGGCCGCGGTCGGCCTGGCGCGAACCCAGTTCCCGTTTAAGGGCCTGCTGATGAGCCTGCTGATCGCGCCGATGGTGGTGCCGATCGTCGTGGTCGGCGTCAGCACCTATCTGTTCTTCGCGCCGCTCGGGCTGGCCGACAGCTACACCGCACTGATCATCGTGCACGCGGCTCTGGGCGCGCCGTTCGTGCTGACCACGGTACTGGCGACCTTGCAAGGCTTCAACCAGAACCTCGTACGCGCCAGCCTGAGCCTGGGCGAGAACCCGATGCGCACATTCTTTCGCGTCACGCTGCCGGTGATCGCGCCGGGCGTCATCTCCGGCGCGCTGTTCGCATTCGCGACCTCGTTCGACGAGGTCGTGGTGGCGCTATTCCTGGCCGGCCCGGAACAGTTGACGCTCCCCCGCCAGATGTTCAACGGCATACGCGAGAACATCTCGCCGACCATCGCTGCGGTGGCGACCCTGCTGATCCTATTCACGACCAGCCTGCTGGTTGCGCTCGAATGGCTGCGCGGTCGGCGCCGCTAGAAAGCCCCCTTATGCCTACGAAGAATCAACCCATGTCGGGCAATGCGATGCCTCGCTTCGGCGGTATCGCGACGATGATGCGGCTGCCCTTCGCCGAGTCGCCGCAGGGCCTGGACGTCGCCTTCATCGGCGTGCCGCTTGACATCGGTACCTCAAATCGCGCTGGGGCGCGATTCGGGCCACGACAGATCCGGGCCGAGTCGTCGCTGATCCGTCCGTACAACATGGCGACCGGCGCCGCTCCCTTCGACACGCTGCAGGTCGCAGACCTCGGCGACGTGCCGATCAACACCTACTCGATCGACAAATCGATGGGGATCATCGCCGCGTTCTATGACCGCGTGCTGGCTTCCGGCTGCAAGCCGCTGACGATGGGAGGTGACCACACGATTGCGCTACCGATCCTGCGCGCCCTGGCACGAAAGCATGGGCCGGTCGCGCTGGTGCACGTCGACGCGCATGCCGACATCAACGAAGACATGTTCGGTGAACCAATTGCCCACGGCACGCCGTTTCGTCGTGCCGTTGAGGAAGGGCTGCTCGACTGTGGCAAGGTGTTCCAGATCGGACTTCGTGGCACCGGATACGCCGCTGACGACTTCGATTGGCCGCGTTCGCAGGGGTTCACGATCGTGCCTGCGCATGAGGTCTGGCACCAGTCGCTCGCGCCGCTGATGGCACAAGTCCGCGAGCAAATCGGGCAGGCACCGGTCTACATCACGTTCGACATTGATGGCCTCGATCCGGCGTTCGCCGCCGGCACGGGTACGCCGGAGATCGGTGGCCTGACGGTGCCGCAGGGTCTCGAAATCATCCGCGGCTGTCATGGATTGAACGTGGTCGGCGGAGACTTGGTCGAGGTGGCGCCGCCCTACGACCCGTCGGGTAACACGGCACTTTTAGGCGCCAACCTGCTTTACGAGATGTTGTGCGTGCTTCCTGGCGTGCTGCGGCGCTGAGCAGGATCGCCGACCTGCCAGGCAAGCGTCTCGGACGCGCCACGGATGGCGGTTACTCCGTGAGCACTCGACGAAGGCCAACGAAGGCGGCGCGCGACAAGCTCAAAAGCGGTCGATCGCGAGCCTCAAGACTGGCCGGTCGCGTCCATGGACGCGGATGCGGTCTTCGGCATGGTTGTGCTGAACGATGCCCTCGACCGCAACTCCGACTGCGCGCTCGTTGAGCACGATCGGCTGTTGGTAGAAGATTCCCCAGCGGTCGCGTACGTAGCTGTACAAGCTCGCCGCGTAGGTGCGCCGGCGCGGGTCTACACTGTCGGCTGATCGCCCAGTCGATGGCGCCTGTGCTGTGCCCCAAAGGCATGTCCGTTCTGCCTCATGTTTCCTTTGACTCATGTCTGCAGCTGGACTATCTCCTTGTGCCGGGGGGCCCTGGCACCCGAGCTGAAGTGGGCAATCCTGCGCTCGTCGAATTCGTGGCCAAGCAGGCAACAGGTTGCCGGGCCGTCCTGTCGGTGCGCACGGGCTCCTTCGTGCTGCACGCGGCTGGCTTGCTGTCCGGTAGGCGCGCCACCACCCACTGGGGGTCACTCGATCGGCTGCGCGCATTCACGGACGTCACCGTCGTCGAGGCACGCTTCGTCCAAGATGGAAATGTGTCGACGTCCGCGGGTGCGTCGGCCGGCATCGACGTCATGCTGGCGTTCATCTTCAGCGTGGCATCGGAGGAAGCTGCGGGGAAGGTGCAGTTCGCATCGGAGTACAACCCTTCAACGGTCAAATACGGCGGCTTCGCACGACGTTCGCTGTGAGCCTGCCGAAGCCCTTAAGCCTGGACGCAGCTGGTAACAGTGGCGCCGGTGCCAGCCGAACGGTCAACGCGCCGGTTCTGCGCGATGCTCGCCTCGAAAACGTCCTTCAGGATCTTGACGAACGCGGCGTAGTAGCCGCGGATCACTTCGTTGTCATGGGTCAGCACGCCGACGCTGACCGTCATGCGCGGGCGGATGCGGCGTAGGTGCTGTCCCGGCCGCGCCATGACGGCCGCCGTCAACTCGTCGACGATCGCCACGCCCGACACTTCCGCCGCCAGGGCGCAGACAGCGAAATAGGTTTCCGAGGTGATCGTCGAGACGCCCGCGATGCCGAGCCGGGCCATCGTCTCGCTCAGCGTCCGGCCGACGACGTCGGCGTCGGGGATGCGCACGAGCTCGGCCGGGTCGAGCGTCGCCAGGTCGAAGTCGCCGCGCCCCGGTGCAGGGCCGAGATAGGCGAGTTCGAGCTCGCCGAGCGTCTGCAGCCGGATGCCGGCGTGCTCGCTCGGCGCGAAGGTCAGCGCCAGGTCGATCCGGCGTGCACGCAACGCGCGGACGAGGCCGTCGATGTGGCCGGTCTCGATCTGGCAGGTCAGCGTCGGGTGAAGCGCGCGGAAGGCCTTCACGGCGCGCGGCGTGATCGAGAGCGCGAGGCTCGGCAGGCAGCCGATGTGCAGGTGCCCTTCGGGCCGTCGCCGAAGGTTCTGGGCGAGGCTGCGCACCTGGCCCATGCCCAGCTGGATCTTCTCGGCTTCGACGAACAGGATCGCGGCCTCGGCGGTCGGCCGCAGGCGCCCCTTGATGCGCTCGAACAAGCGAAATCCGAGCGCCGACTCGGCATGGCTCAGCACCTTGCTGGTGGCCGGCTGCGAGACGCCGAGCAGCTCGGCCGCCTTGCTGACCGACCCGGTCTGCATCACCGCATGGAAGACCTCGATGTGGCGCAGGCGCATGCGCCCGAGCCTAGCTGATTCCTGCGCAGCTTCAGGTCGCCGCCACGAGTTCGCACGCCAGCTTGCCGACGCGCGGCAGGAAGGCGTCGTCGACCGCGATCGCCTGCCCCTGCGTGAACACGGCAAGGGTGAAGCGCTGGCCTGCCGGCAGCTTCACGTGGACAGCGTCGTGGCGTCGATAGCTCGCCAGCGAGTCGCCCGTCCACGCCGTTCGGCCCGCCTTGGACCACAGCTGCGCGCCTGCGGGGAGGGCGCCGCCAAGGTAGCCGTTGACCTGCGCCGTCTGGATCGAGATGAAGTCGTCCGTCAGCGGCCGGCGCAGGAAGCCGGCGATGCGCTCGCTGCCGGCTGGCGGCAGCAGCCCGCCGCTCATCACTGCGGCCAGCAACCAGGCCGCCGCGTCGCTGCTCAGCCGGTTGTGGTTGTTCGCGCCGCCCCATTGCACGAACATCTTCTCTCGCCCGTAGCGATCGTCGTCCATCAGCTTCTGCGCCAGGTTTGCGTCGGCACAGAGATCTGGCCGAAGCTCTGCGTAGAACCGGTTGATGCGGTTGCGCGCGGCGACCCACTCGCGCATCTCGGCATCGCCGAGCAGGGTGTCGCCGGTCGTCTCGCTGAGAAGGTCGATGACGTAGTTCGTGGCGGTGTTGCTCGACCAGCGGATCATGTCGCGCATCGCCCGGTCGAGCTCGTCGTGCGGCGTCAGCCGCCCTGCGTCGAGCGCGAGCTGGGCGGCGACGACGAGGAACAGCTTGACGACGCTGCACGGATAGAACGGCGCGTCGCCCCGGTAGGAGAACCCCGTCGGCAGCGCGGGCTCGGCGGCCGGCTCGGACGGGTGCAGCAGCAAGGTCAGCGCGAAGTCGCCGGCCCCGAGGCCTGCCCGTGAGGCCAGGCGCCCGGCTTCGGCGACGAGGGCGTGGCCGATCCTCTCGGCACTCGCGTCGGGGCGATAGAAATCAGCGCGCTCAGACATGGCGTTCTCCTTGCGAAACGGCGATGGGATCGAGACTGCCGCCGTTGCGGGCAGCGGCGTTCGAGCAGCGCACCGCGTGGACGGGCAACTCCTCGAGCAGGGCCGGCTCGTTCTCGCGACACGCTTCGACGACCCAGGGGCAGCGGGTCGAGAATCTGCAGCCGGTGAGCAGTGCGGTGGGATCGGGCAGCTCGCCGGCCAGGGCCGGAACGAGCGAGCGTCGCGACGGATCGGTCTGCGGAATCGCCGCCAGCAGCGCGCGCGTGTACGGGTGCGCGGGATGGTCGAACAGCGCGTCGGTCGAAGCGCACTCGACGATCTGGCCGAGGTACATCACCGCGATGCGATCGCTGATGTGCCGGACGACGTTCAGGTCGTGCGAGATGAAGACGTAGGCGATCCCCAGCCGCTCGCGCAGCTCTTCGAGCAGGTTGATGATCTGCGCCTGGATCGACGCATCGAGCGCCGAGACGGGCTCGTCGGCGATCAGCACCTGCGGGCCGACCGCGAGCGCGCGCGCGATGCTGATCCTCTGGCGCTGGCCGCCGCTCAGCGCGTGCGGCAGGTGGTGCTTCAGCCGCGGCGCGAGGCCGACCGTCAGCAGCAGCTCGTCGACCCGGTCGGCGCGCTCGCCGCGCGTCGCCGCCAGCGCATGCACCTGCAGCACTTCGCCGAGCGTCTGCGCCAGGCTCATGCGCGGATTGAGCGACGCGTACGGGTCCTGGAACACCATCTGGACACGACGGGCGCGCTGCAGCGGCGTGCTGCCGGCCGCCATCGGTTGGCCCTGCCAGCGGATGCTCCCTTCATCAGGAGTGTCGATCCCGCTCAGGCAGCGCGCCAGCGTACTCTTGCCGCAACCCGACTCGCCGACGATGCCGAGCGTCTCGCCCGGCGCGAGCTCGAGAGAGACGTCGCGCAGCGCCTGCAGGAAGCGTCCCCCCCGGCGCCTGGGCAGCACGCTCGCGCCGCCCGCGACTTCGAACCGCCTGCCCAGGCCGTGCGCGCTGAGCAGCGGCGCCGCGGGCTGCGCGGCCGGGGCGCCACTCGACTCGGAAACGGCCGCGCTCATCCGATCTCTCCAGCGCGCAGGCAGGCGCAGCGATGACCGGCCTCGACCTCGATCGCCG
>Ga0123337_10003795_pt1 | contig 15789 bp, 9 predicted proteins | sample frozenSSSSmetaG_FD_89792 | JGI IMG/M metagenome (GOLD analysis project Ga0123337, IMG submission 89792) | Glacier valley bacterial and archeal communities from Borup Fiord, Nunavut, Canada, to study Microbial Dark Matter (Phase II) -... | ecosystem: Environmental > Aquatic > Freshwater > Ice >... | reverse complement strand
GTGTTCGACTTCCAGGACCGGATCACCGCGACGGTCGCTTCGATCGTCGAGCCGGCGATCCGCTGGGCCGAGATCGAGCGCTCGCGGCGGGAGCGGCCGGACAGCGTCGAGGGGTACGACCTGTATCTGCGGGCGCTGCCGATGCACCTGTCGCAGACGGAAAATGCGAACGCCGAGGCGGTGGCGCTGCTGCAGCGCGCGATCGAACTCGAACCGAACAACCCGACCTACCTAGTCTATACCGGCAACGCGATGCTGCACCGCTCGTCGCAGGGCTGGCCGCCGATCGGCGAGGATGACGACCATCGCGGCATCGAGTTGGTGGAACGGGCGCTGGCACACGCGCGCGACGACGCGGTGGTGCTCAGCCTTGCCAGCATGATGCTGATCCACAACCTCAAGGACTATGATCGCGGGCTCGAGCTGAGCCGGCGCGCGGTGGCGCTGAACCCCAACAACCTCACCGTCATCATGTTCGCCGGGATCGTGCAGTTGCATCTCGGCGACCTTGACGAGGCGATTGCCTATTGCGAGCACGCGATCCGGCTGAGCCCCGCGGTGGACGGGTCATACTGGCCGCTGACGGCGATCGCGCATGTGCACGTGATCCGCGGTGAGTACGAGGAGGCCATTTCCTGGGCGAAGCGCTCGGTGTCGTCGAACCCGAGCTTTGTGTGCACGTACTGGATGCTGGCGGCGGCGAACGCGCATCTGGGCCGGCTCGACGAAGCGAAGCGCCAGGTGGCGACGCTGAAACGGCTGGCGCCGGAATCGACGGTGCAGCTGATCTGGGACGGGCAGCCGCAGAAGGAAACGGGGCGGTTGGCCGCGGTGCTCGAGGGGTTGCGGATCGCGGGACTGGAAGAGGGCTGAGGGCAGCTTCGTGTCGGCAGTGCGCCGACCCCTGATGTTCCACTGAGGTGTCGTGGATGTTGGCAGGACAGGGCCCCATGTCCGCGTCCTATCACTCCACTCCGCTCGCCTTTCGCCCGCCCGTCACCCAAATGTCACAATAGGTTCACACGCTCAGGGTTTCCCTCTGCGCCACAACCATGGGGACCGCCGATGAACGAGTTCGAAGACAAGACTCCCGCTGACGTCGAACGGATCAAGCAGGCGATCGCGGACGATTTCGACGAAGAGCTGGAAATGCAGATGGAGGATGACCGGCTCGACGAGCTGGTCGCCGAAGGCATGTCGGGCCCGGCCGAGGAGACGCTCGACCGCAAGGTGTATTTCCGCGAGCTGTTCCGGCTGCAGCATGAACTGGTGAAGCTGCAGGACTGGGTGCAGTACAAGAAACTGAAGATGCTGGTGATCTTCGAGGGTCGCGATTCCGCCGGCAAGGGCGGGGCGATCAAGCGGGTGACGCAGCGGCTGAACCCGCGCACCTGTCGGGTGGTGGCGCTGCCGGCGCCGACCGAAAAAGAGAGCAGCCAGTGGTACTTCCAGCGCTTCGTGCCGCATCTGCCGGCGGCCGGTGAAATGGTGCTGTTCGACCGCTCCTGGTACAACCGCGCGGGCGTCGAGCGGGTGATGGGGTTCTGCACGCCGGGCGAGCTCGAGGAGTTTTTCCAGACGGTGCCGGATTTCGAGCGGATGCTGGTGCGCTCGGGGATCATCCTCGTGAAATACTGGTTCTCGATCACCGACGAGGAGCAGGAATTCCGCTTCCGGATGCGTATCCACGATCCGCTCAAGCAGTGGAAGCTGTCGCCGATGGACCTCGAGAGCCGGGTGCACTGGGAAGACTACACGCGCGCCAAGGAAGAGATGTTCGACCGCACCCACACCGAGGACGCGCCTTGGTGGGTGGTGCAGGCGGTGGACAAGAAGCGGGCGCGGCTCAACATGATCTCGCACCTGTTGAGCGCGGTCGAGTATGGCGAGGTGCCGAAGGACGACGTGGCGCTGCCGCCGCGCGTCCGCCATCCCGACTATGTGCGCCATGCAGTCAAGCCGGAGCTCTATGTGCCGGAGGCCTACTGAGACGCCCCCCAACCCGGGTTGCGGCGGCAGGTGCACAGCCGCCATGCGTGCCGTGACATGGGAGCGTAACCGTAAGCGTGCAAAGTGTCGCAGTCTGGGGTCAGTCGGGGCCCCTTGGGGGCGGGCATAGATGGATAGTTTTGACCTTGTGGTGATCGGCTCGGGGCCGGCTGGCAGGCGGGCGGCGATCCAGGCGGCCAAGCTGGGCAAATCCGTGCTGGTGATCGAGAACCGGCTGCGGGTCGGGGGCGTCTCGGTGCACACCGGCACCATCCCGTCGAAGACGCTGCGCGAGACGGTGCTGAACCTGTCGGGGTGGCGCGAGCGCGGATTCTATGGCCTCGCCTACCGGGTGAAGAAGGATATCGAGGGCAAGGATCTCGGGGCGCGGCTGCGGATGACGCTCGACCACGAGATCGACGTGCTGGAGCACCAGTTCGCGCGCAATGGCGTGCGAACCGTGGCGGGCAAGGCGCGCTTCGTCGATCCGCACACCATCGCGGTGAAGAATGGCGACGACGGCGAATACAATTTCGGCTTTACGAACGCGGTGATCGCGGTGGGCACGGCGCCGTTCCGGCCCAAGCATATCCCGTTCAACGAGACGAGCGTGTTCGACAGCGACAATGTCGCCTCCGACCCGCGGGTGCCCAAGAGCCTGACGGTGGTGGGCGCGGGGGTGATCGGGCTCGAATACGCGACGATCTTTTCGGCCATGGACGTGCCGGTGACGCTGGTGGAGCCGCGCGAGCAGTTCCTCGAGTTCATCGATCGCGAGATCATCGAGGAGTTCGTGCACGAGCTGCGGAAGCGCGGCATGCAGTTGCGGCTGGGCGTCAAGGTGGACTCGGTCGAACTCGACAACCAGGGCTGGACGGTGTCGACGCTATCCGACGGGCGGAAAATCCGCACCGAAATGCTGCTCTATGCGGCGGGCCGGGTGGGTGCGACCGAAGGGCTGGGGCTCGAGTCCTGCGGGCTCGAGGCCGACGATCGCGGGCGGCTGAAGGTCGATCCCAACACGTTCCAGACGACGCAGCCGAACATCTATGCGGCGGGCGACGTGATCGGCTTCCCCTCGCTTGCCTCGACGGCGATGGAGCAGGGCCGGATCGCGGCGTGCCACGCCTTCGGGGCGCCGATGCCCCCTGCCCCAGAGTTTTTCCCGTACGGCATCTACGCGGTGCCGGAAATCTCGACGGTGGGGCTGACCGAGGCCGAGGTGCGGGCAAAGAATATCCCCTACGAGTGCGGCATCGCGCGGTTCCGCGAGACCTCGCGCGGCCACATCATGGGGCTGCAGGGCGGGATGATGAAGCTGATCTTCTCGCTGAAGACGCGGCGGCTCCTTGGCGCGCACATCATCGGCGAGGGGGCGACGGAGCTGATCCACATCGGACAGGCGGTGCTGAACCTGAAGGGCGGCGTGGACTACTTCGTCAACAACGCCTTCAACTATCCGACGCTGGCCGAGGCCTACAAGATCGCGGCGCTCGATGCGTTCAACCGGATGCCGCGGATCGAAGGGACGACGGGGGCGACGGAGTAAGGGCTACCCCCTCTCCTCAGTTTCGCTAACTCGCTGCGCGAGCAAGCTCCACTATCCTCCCCCGCCGAGGGGGAGGAGGCGCTCAGGGCGTAAACTGCGGAACATCGCCTCGTCGCCGCTGGCGGAACTGCGGAGAGGCGGTCGGCAACGCGGCTAGCCATCCTGCGTTCGGCTGGGCTACTCATAGCGCCCCAACGGAATGACACGCAGAGTTCCCCCGACATGGCCAGCACCCCCATCGATCCCGTCAAGCTCGACCGGCTCGCCGAAGTGGCGATCAAGGTTGGGCTGCAGCTGCAGCCCGGGCAGGACCTGGTGCTGACCGCGCCGATGGCGGCGCTGCCGCTGGTGCGGCGGATCGCGGCGCATGCCTACAAGGCGGGCGCGGGCTTCGTGCAGCCGATCTTCTCGGATGAGGAGATCACGCTCTCGCGCTACCATAACGCGGCCTCCGAGAGCTTCGACCGCGCCCCGGCCTGGCTGTTCGACGGCATGGCCAAGGCGTTTGGCAACAACGCGGCGCGCCTCGCGATTTCGGGTGACAACCCGATGATGCTGTCCAAGGAAGACCCGGACAAGGTGGCGCGAGCCAACCGGGCGACCTCTATGGCCTACCGGCCGGCACTGGAGAAGATCACCGGCTTCGACATCAACTGGAACATCGTCTCGTACCCCAACCCGGCGTGGGCCAGGCTGGTGTTCCCGAACGACGACGAGGACAGTGCGGTGCAGAAGCTGGCCGAGGCGATCTTCGCGGCGAGCCGGGTCAATGTCGATGATCCGATCGCGGCGTGGAAGGAGCACAATGCCAACCTCAAGGCGCGCTGGACCTGGCTCAATGGCCACAAGTTCGCCGCGCTGCACTATACCGGGCCGGGCACCGACCTGACGATCGGGCTCGCGGACGAGCATCGCTGGAAGGGCGGCGCGTCGGAGGCGAAGAACGGCATCACCTGCAACCCCAACATCCCGACCGAGGAAGTGTTCACCACCCCGCACCGGGACCGGGTGGAGGGCTATGTGCGCTCAACCAAGCCGCTCAGCCATAACGGCACGCTGATCGAGGACATCGAGGTGCGGTTCGAGGCCGGGCGGATCGTCTCGGCCAAGGCGAGCAGGGGCGAGGCGGTGCTGAACAAGGTACTGGATACCGACGAGGGCTCGCGGCGGCTGGGCGAGGTGGCGCTGGTGCCGCATTCGTCGCCAATCAGCAAGTCGGGGATACTGTTCTACAACACGCTGTTCGACGAAAACGCCGCCTGCCATATCGCGCTCGGCCAGTGCTATGCCGACTGCTTCATCAACGGCACCAGGATGTCGCAAGAAGAGATCGCCCAGCGCGGCGGCAACAAGAGCCTGATCCACATCGACTGGATGATCGGCTCGGGCCAGATCGACATCGACGGCATCAAGCCGGATGGCAGCAAGGTGCCGGTGTTGCGCCAGGGCGAGTGGGCCAATAGTTAGCCTCCCGATCACCTCCGGTTAACCACCTGCCTCGACTACGTGATTTGCGGCAGTTGAGGCGACGCGGATTAATCATTTGGCGGGGACCAAAGACTAGCATCCGGCTTCGGGGTCGGAGTTGGCATGCGCAGGACTACGCCGAAGGATCTGGAGCCGCAGAACGCGGTTGCACGAGGCGAGGTGGACGGAACGGTCTCCGACGAGACCATGCGCCGCCTCGGCGAAGCTGCGGGCGTGTCGGTGTGGACGTGGCACGTTGCGGACGACGCCATCCACCACATGGGCGGCAGCCGCCGGCCCGGGCGGACGACTATTCCGCTCGATGGCATGCTCGAGCGTATCGACCCGGCCGACCGGATGCGGGTGAAGCGCCGGCTCAGGGCGGCGGCACGCAGCGGCAGTTCGGGCACGATGCAACTGCGGAGCGCGCCGGATTCCGGCTCGCGTATCCTCAGCGGCACTTTCTTTCCGCTCGACGACGAGGCGCCGACGGCCCGGTTGCAGATCATCATCCAGGATGTCACCCACGCCGTCGAGACCGAGCAGGCGCTGCGCGAGAGCGTCAAGCACTACCGCACCGCGGTGGACCTGAACCCCGAAATCCCGTGGGTGGCGGCGCCCGATGGCAGCATTCTCGAAGTCGGGCCGCGCTGGCTCGAACTGATGGGGATGACGTTCGAGCAGACGCTCGGCGCCGGCTGGATCAAGGCGCTGCACCCCGACGACGTGGAGCCGACCGCGGCCTACTGGGCGGTGCGCCTCGCGACCGGCGAGCCGGTGGATGTCGAATACCGGGTGCGGCTCAGGAGCGGCGAGTACCGCTGGATGCGGGCCCGGGCGGCGGCATCTCGCGATGCGGCGGGAGAAATCAAGCTGTGGTACGGCACGCTGGAAGACGTGCACGACCGCAAGCTGGCGGTGACGGCACTGCGCGACTCCGAGGAGTTCGCTCGCTCCATCCTCGAGAGCTCGAACATGGCGATCGAGGTGCTGGATGCCGAGGGCCGGCTGATCTTCATGAACGGTCCCGGCATGCGGATCATGGATGTCGACGACTTCGCGACGATCCGGCAGCGGCCCTATGACAGCTTCTGGCCGCCCGATGTGGCGCCCGCCGTGCGCTACGCCATGGCCGAGGCGCGCAAGGGCGAGACGGTGCGGCGGACGCTGTACGGCCCGACGGCGCTGGGTAAGCCCAAATGGTGGGACCTGTCGGTGTCGCCGGTGCTGAACGCCGAGGGCAAGGTGACGCGGCTGCTCGCCCTGTCGCGCGACGTGACCGAGGCAAAGCGCAACGAAGTCGAGGTGGCGGGCGCGGCGCGGCGGCTGTCCAATGTGCTCGAAAGCACCATGGACAACGTGGTGAGCGTCGATAACGAATGGCGCATCACCTACATGAACCGCCGCGCGGCGGCGTTCTTTCCCGGCGACGGACCTTATATCGGCAGCGACTTCCGCGAGCTGGTCGATCCCATCGAGGCCGAACCGTTCCTGCTGCGCTACCGGCAGGCGATGCACGAGCAGCGCAGCATCGCCTTCGAGGACTACCTGCCGGGCACCGGTGCCTGGCTCGAGGTGCAGGCCTATGGCTCGACCGCCGGGCTCATCATCTTCTTCCGCGACGTGACCGAGCGGCGGCGGGCGCAGGAGCAGATCGCCCACCTCGCCAGGCATGACTCGCTGACCGGATTGCCGAACCGGCTGCACTTCCACGACGAGCTGGGGCGCAGCCTCGCCGACACCGGCGACCATCGGTGTGTAGTGGTGATGTCGGTTGACCTCGACGATTTCAAGCTGATCAACGATACGCTGGGGCACCTGGCAGGCGACACGCTGCTGCGCGAAGTGGCGTTGCGGCTGGGCGCCGCCGGCGGCAGCGGCTTTGTCGGCCGGCTGGGCGGCGACGAGTTCGCGCTGTTCATGCGGGTGGAGGACCCCGAACAAGCGGCGAAGACGGCGCGGTCGCTCATCCGGGCGATCTCCTCGCCCTACCGGATTGACGACGAGACGGTTGAAATCGGCGCCAGTATCGGCATCGCCATGGCGGCGAGGGAGGGCAGCGACGCCGACACCCTGCTGCACCAGGCCGATATCGCGCTCTACCGGGTAAAGGCCGAGAACGGCCGGAACTTCCGCTTCTTCGCGCCGGAGATGGATCACGCCCTGCGCGAACGCCGCGAGATGAAGCGCGAGCTCGCCAACGCGCTGAGCCGTGGGGAGCTGAGCCTCGTCTACCAGCCGCAGATCGAGGTGAAGAGCAACCGGCTGGTTGGCTTCGAGGCCCTGCTGCGCTGGAACAGCCCGACGCACGGCGCGGTGGCGCCATCGGTGTTCATCCCGCTGGCCGAGGAGAGCGGGATGATCGAGGAGATCGGCGCGTTCGTGCTGCGCCGCGCCACCGCCGAGGCGGTGCGCTGGCCGGACGGCATCGGCCTCGCGGTGAATTTGTCGCCGGCGCAATTCAAATCCGGCGCCGTCAGCGAGGCGGTGCGCGAGGCGCTGGCGGCCAGCGGCCTCGCACCGGCGCGGCTCGAACTCGAGATCACCGAGTCGGTGCTGCTCGACCAGACGAGCGGCGCCATCGCCGTGCTGGAGGGGCTGCATGCCGATGGCGTGCGCGTGGCGCTCGACGATTTCGGCACCGGTTACTCGTCGCTCAGCTACCTGCAGCGCTTCGATTTCGACAAGGTGAAGATCGACCGCTCGTTCGTTTCCGGCCTGCCGGGCAACGAGGGCTCGGCGGCGATCGTGCGCGCCATTGTCGGGCTCGGCCGGTCGCTGAAGACGCGGGTGACGGCCGAGGGCGTCGAGACGTTCGAGCAGTTGCTGTTCCTCGCCGAAGAAGGTTGCGACGAAGCACAGGGCTATCTGTTCAGCCAGCCGCTGCCGGCCGAGCAGGCCCTGGCACTGGCACTGACGCGCGGTCGGGCCACCGACCTGACGGAACACCGGCTGCGTGGGCACGGCTAGCTCCGGCCTGCGGCACTTTGCCGGGCCTGCGAACCAATAGTTAACCAGACCCGGCCTAGCTTGCGGCAGGGAGACCTGTGGCAGAAGCCATGTTCGATAAACAGCTCATTGCAAATTCCATCGACTCGCTGGCGCAGACCGACCTCGGTCTGCCCGTGGCGGATGCCGAACGCGCCCTGCAACTGATCGAGAGCCGCTCGGGCTACGGCCAGTGGAAGGTGATTTTCCCCGGCTCCGTCGTGCTCTCCGACAAGGTTTGCGAAATCTTCGGCTGGATGCCGACCACCGATGCCCTGCCGCTGCAGGACATGGTGAAGCTCTACCACATGGAAGACCGCGGCAAGTTCCTGACGCTGATCGCGCAGGCGCTCGAAGGCCGCAAGGGCTTCCACTGCCGGTTGCGCATCGAGCGGCGCGACGGGCAGGTTCGGGTGGTCGAGACGATCGCCGACCTGCGCATGGTCAATGGCCGCGTGGCCGAGCTGTTCGGCTTTTCGCGCGACGTGACGCGCGAAATGGAGCGCGAGCTGCAGGTGCAGGGCCGGCTGAGGCTGGTGCAGGAACTGGTCGGCGACCTGCCGGCGCCCATCGTGGTGCTGGACGAGAAGCTCCGGGTGATGGACTGCTCGATCTTCTGGCTCAAGGCGCACCGCTTCATCGAGAAGCGCGAAGTGGTCGGCAAGCCGCTGATGATGCTGACGCCCAATATGCCGCCCGAATACAAGGACGAGTACGAGCGCGCGATGAAGGGCCAGACGATCCGCACCAAGCGGACCTTCAGCAGCTCGACGACCAACCAGCCGATGCAGTTCAACACACTGATCACGCCATGGTATGTGGCCGACAAGAAAGTCGGCGGCATCACCATCGTCATCGGCTGGAGCGAAGTGGCGCTGGCGCGCGGCAACGCCATTTCCGGCAACCTGCCGCCCGGCGGAGCCGATCCGTTCGATGGCTCGCTGCTCGATCTGCTGAAGAACGTCTCGTAGCCGCGCGCGGCCCGGGACGCCAGCGCTTGCGGTAGCGCGGCTTTTCCAACATTGAAGCGGCATGGATCTGCCGGCACTCCCCATCGACGACGCCCTGCCCCGCTTGAGCGCCGTGCTCGAGGCGGGACCGTTCGCCGTGCTGGTGGCGCCGCCGGGCGCCGGCAAGACGACGCGGGTGCCGCTGGCGCTGCTTGACGCGACGTGGCGGGGCGACGGTAAGATCGTGATGCTGGAGCCCCGGCGGCTGGCGGCGCGGGCGGCGGCGCGGCGGATGGCGATGTCGCTGGGCGAGGAGGTTGGCGCCACCGTGGGTTATCGGGTGCGGCTCGATGCGAAGGTGTCGAGGCGGACCCGGATCGAGGTGGTGACGGAGGGGGTGTTCACCCGGATGCTGCTCGATGACCCCGAACTCAAGGGCGTCGCGGCGGTGATCTTCGACGAGTTCCATGAGCGCAGCCTCGATGCCGATCTCGGGCTGGCGCTGGCGCTCGACGCGGCCGCCCTGCGCGAGGACCTGCGGATTGTCGTGATGTCGGCAACGCTCGATGGCGCGCGGGTTTCGGCGCTGATGGGCGATGCGCCGGTGGTGGAGAGCCGCGGCCGCGCCTTTCCGGTCGAGACGCTGTATCGCGACCGAGACCCGGCCCTGCGGCTCGAGGAGCAGGTGGCGGCGGTGACGCTGGAGGCGCTGCGCGCGCAGCCGGGGTCGGCGCTAGTGTTCTTGCCCGGGCAGGCGGAGATTTCGCGGACGGCGGAGCGGCTGGCCGGGCGGGTGGCGGCGGATGTGGAGATCACGCCGCTCTATGGGCAGCTGTCGCCCGAGGAGCAGGATCGGGCGGTATCACCGGCGCCGGCCGGGCGGCGCAAGGTGGTGCTGGCGACCTCGATCGCCGAGACCTCGCTGACCATCGAGGGGGTGCGGATCGTCATCGATTCCGGCTTCCGGCGGGCGCCCGCCTATGAGCCGGCGACGGGGTTGACGGTGCTGGAGACGCGGCGGATTTCGCGGGCGGCAGCGGAGCAGCGGCGGGGCCGCGCCGGGCGTGTCGAGCCGGGCGTGTGCTACCGGCTGTGGGGCGAGGGGCAGAACGCCGCGATGGCGGCGTTCGATGTGCCCGAAATGCTGGAGGCGGACCTTGCGGGGCTGGCGCTCGACCTCGCCGGCTGGGGGGTGAACGATCCCGGGCAGCTGCGGTTTCTCGATCCGCCGCCGAAGCCGGCGTGGGCCGAGGCGGTGGGGCTGCTGCAGGGGCTCGAGGCGATCGATGCGGGTGGCCGGATCACCGCCGAGGGCAAGGCGCTCGGCAAGCTGCCGCTGCATCCACGGCTGGCGCATATGGTGCACCGGGCGGCCGCGGAGGACGACGCGCTGACGGCGGCGCAGATTGCCGTGGTGGCCGGCGAACGGGGACTGGGTGGCGACGGCGTGGACCTGACGCACCGGCTGGAGCGCTTTACGCGCGAGCGCGGCAAGCGCGCCGACGAGGCGCACGGGCTGGCGCGGCGCTGGGCCCAGATGGTGGGCAATACCGGGTCGGGCGGTGACGTGGGGCGGCACCTGGCGCGGGCCTATCCCGACCGGGTGGCGCAACGGGCCGGCGGGCGGGGAAAGTTCCGGCTCGCCAATGGCCGGCAGGCGATGCTGGAGGAGACCGAGGCGCTGGCTTCGGCGGAGTACCTGGTGGTGACCGACATCACCGGGGCGGCGGCGAGCGGGCGGATACGGGCGGCGGCCCGGATCGATCGGGAAACGATCGAGGAGCTGTTCGCAGGGCAGATCGTCGACGAAGTGGCGATGGGGTTCGACCGGGCGTCACGCAGCGTGCGGGCGCGGCGAGTGAAGCGGCTCGGGGCGCTGCGGCTCGACGAGGCGCCGGTGGCGGTCAACGATCCGGAGGCGGCGGCGCAGGCGCTGGCCGAGGGGATCGGGGAGCTCGGGATCGGCGTGCTGCCGTGGACGAAGGAGCAGAAGGCACTGCGGGAGCGGGCGAGCTACCTGCGCGTGACGCTCGGCGAGGACTGGCCAGACCTGTCAGATGCGGGAATGGGCGTCGATGTGGAGTGGCTGGCGGCGGCGGTGCTGGGGAAGACGGCGCTCAGCGAGGTCGGGGCGGACGACCTCGGCGCGGCGCTCGAGGGGCTGCTGCCCTACGCGCGGCGGCAGGAGATCGAGCGGCTGCTGCCGAGCCACTTCGCGGCGCCCTCGGGTTCGCACCTGCCGATCGATTATGGGGCCGAGAACGGGCCGGCGCTGGAGGTGCGGGTGCAGGAATTGTTCGGGCTCGACCGGCATCCGAGCGTGGCGGGCGGCAAGGTGCCGCTGCTGCTGGTGCTGCTGTCTCCGGCGCACCGGCCGATCCAGACAACGCGGGATTTGCCGGGGTTCTGGCGGGGGAGCTGGAAGGATGTGGCGAAGGATTTGAAGGGGCGGTATCCGCGGCACTACTGGCCGGAGAACCCACTGGAGGCGGCAGCCACGGCGCGGGCAAAGCCGAGGGGGACTTAACCCCCTCTCCTCAGCTCTGCTACGGCGCCAGGCGCCTAGCGCCGCTATCCTCCCCCGCCGAGGGGGAGGAGGCGAACCGGCAATGCCTCAGCGCCTCCTCGCCCCTGGCGGGAGAGGATAGTGGAGCTTGGGAGCGGTAGCAAACTAGCGGAACTGCGGAGAGGGGGTCAGGCCCGCCCAGCCGCCTTCAGCACCGCCAGGAACTCCGCGCCATAGCGCTTGAGCTTGCTTTCACCGACGCCCGAGATGGTGGCCAGTTCCGCCATGGTCTGCGGGCGTTCGGTCGCCATGTCGCGCAGGGTGCTGTCGTGGAACACCACGTAGGGTGGCACGCCCTGGGACTTGGCGAGGGCGGCGCGTTCGGTGCGGAGGGCATCGAACAGCGACTGGGCGGCGGGCGGGAGCGCCACGGCGTTCTGCAGGGCGCGGCGGGTTTCGGTGGCTTTTCGCGGGCGATCTCTGCGCAGCGTCACCTTGCGCTCGCCCTTGAAGACCGGGCGGGCCTCGTCGGTGAGATGCAGCGCGCCGAAGGTGTGATCGACGACGATCAGGCCAAGGGCGGAAAGCTGGCGGATCACCGACTGCCAGGTGCGCTGGTCGATATCCTTGCCCTGGCCGAACACCGGCTGGTCGTTGTGGCTGAACTGGGTGACCTTGTCGGTCACCTTGCCCACCAGCACATCGATGATGTGCCCGGCGCCGAAGCGCTGGCCGGTGCGGAAGATGGCGGCCATGGCCTTGATGGCGGCATCCGAGCCGTCCCAGGTCTCGACCGGCACGAGGCAGGTGTCGCAGTTGCCGCAATTGCCGGGATACGCCTCGCCGAAATGGGCGAGGATGGCCTTGCGGCGGCAATCGGGCGTTTCGCAGACCGCAAGGAGGGCGTTGAGCTTCGAACGCTCGACGCGCTTCACCTCTTCGGGGGCGCTGCCCTCGTCGATCATGCGGCTGCGCTGCGCCACGTCGGTCATGCCGTAGCACATCCAGGCTTCGGCCGGCAGGCCGTCACGGCCAGCGCGGCCGGTTTCCTGGTAATAGGCCTCGATCGAGGAGGGCAAGTCCATGTGCGCGACGTAGCGGACATCGGGCTTGTCGATGCCCATGCCGAAGGCGACCGTGGCGACGAGGCAGAGCTCGTCCTCCTTGAGGAAGGCGTCCTGGTTGGCGCTGCGTACATTGGGGCTCATGCCGGCGTGGTACGGCAGGGCACGGATGCCCTCCTTGTTGAGCCACTCGGCGACGTCTTCGACCTTCTTGCGGGAGAGGCAGTAGACGATGCCGGAATTGCCCTTGTGGCGGCCGAGGAAGGCCTTGAGCTGCTGGCGGGCATTGTCGCGCTCGACGATCGAGTAGCTGATGTTCGGCCGGTCGAAGCTGGTGGTGAAGACGCGGGCGGTGTTGAGGCCGAGCCGCTCGATGATATCGGCGCGGGTGGTGGGGTCGGCGGTGGCGGTGAGCGCGATGCGAGGGACGCCGGGATAGTCGTCGGCGATGGTGGCGAGTTCGCGGTATTCGGGGCGGAAATCGTGGCCCCATTGCGAAACGCAGTGCGCTTCGTCGATGGCGATGAGGGCGATCTTGACGCCCTGCATCATCGCTTTGAAGCCGGGCATGACGAGGCGCTCGGGCGCAACGTAGAGCAGCTGCAGCTTGCCGTTCTTCAGGTCGCGGAAGGTGCGGGAGGATTCCTCCGAGCTGATCGAGGAGTTGAGGCTGGCGGCGTTGACGCCGGCCTGGCGCAGCGCCTCGACCTGATCGCGCATCAAGGCGATGAGCGGGGAAACGACGATGCCGACGCCGTCGCGGGCGATGGACGGAACCTGGTAGCACATCGATTTGCCGGCGCCGGTGGGGAACAGCACCACCGCGTCGCCGCCGCCCGTGACGTGGCGCACCACATCCTCCTGCTGGCCGCGGAAGGCGTTGTGGCCGAACACGGTGCGGAGGATATCGGCGGGGTCGCGAGGCGGCGTGTCGAAGAGCGACTCAAGCATGGGGACTAGAGTCGGAAGGCGAGCCGTCGGGTCAAGCCAATAGCGCTGGCGTGACCCGGGTGAATGGGCTTTGGCGCGGCAGGTTGACCCAAGGGTAACAGCTGACATGCGAAGGTCGCCGCCGAGGACGATCGTTTTGACCAGTATTGCGACAGCTTCGACAGACGGCGTGAGCAAGCCGGCGCGACCGGCGGCGCAACGGCTGGAAGGGCTGCAGGCGCTGCGCGGGCTGGCGGCGCTGCTGGTGCTGGTGCTGCACGCGACGCAGTTCGCCAGCGGCTTTGGCGGGTTCATGGCGCCGGCAGCCGACGCGATCGCCGCCTTGGGCGTCATCGGCGTCGACATTTTCTTCGTGCTGAGCGGCGTGGTGATCTCGATCCTGCTGCGGCGCAACGCGGTGCGCCCCGAAGCGCCGGGTGGGTTCCTGTTCCGGCGGGCGGCCAAGCTGCTGCCGACGTTCTGGGTGACGCTCCTGCTGATGCTGCTGCTGCCGGCGGCGCCCGATGCCGACAACAGCCTCGCGAGCCTCTTTGCGCAGCCGCTGTCCCTGCTGCTGCTGGCCAAGCAGAACGCCCATCCGGTTGGCTGGACGCTGCTGTTCGAGGCGCATTTCTACATCATCGCGGCGCTGGCGCTGTGTTTTGGCGTCCGGGCGACGAATGTGATGCTCGGCTGGGTGCCGGTACAGGTCGTTGCCGTTGTGCTCGTCGCAGCGGGGTTGCTGCCGGCGCTGCCGTTCCTGCAGCCGATCTCGCTGGAACTTTGCGCCGGGCTGCTGATCGGCACGCTGGCGCTGAGCCGGCCATTGCCGGCACCGGGGCTGGTGGCGATCGGCGCGCTGGCCTTGATCGCGGCGGTGTGCGGCCTGGTGCCGATCGCGGTCAGCACCGCCGACCTGATACGGCCGCTGGTGCTGGGGGTGCCGGCGGCGCTGCTGGTTTACGCCATGCTGTCGCTCGATGCGGCAGGGTGGCGACCACCGCGCCTCGCGGTGTGGCTGGGCGAGATTTCGTACTCGCTCTACATGTGGCACCTGCCGGTACTGATGGTGCTGGCGGTGGCGATGCTGGGCCTGATGCAGCAGGCGCCGGCGGTGGCGATACTGTACGGCGGGCTCGGCATGGGGCTGTCGGTGACGGTGGCGGCGGGGGCGCACCGGTGGATCGAGGCGCCGGTGGTGGCGTGGGCCAACCGGGTGACGCGTCGAGTTGCCAAGGCCTGAGCGATCGTTCCCCCCTCCGCAGGCTATGCCGGCACCTCCCCCGCCACGCGGAGGAGGATCACCAGTGCGCCGCCTCAGCCGTTGAGGAAGCCCAGCGCAGTTTCGGCCAGCTTTAGCTCAGTCATCATGGTGTAGTGGGTGACGCCGGGGAGGATGGCGAGGCGGTTGGCATTCATGCCGGAGCGGTCCCACTGGGCGTCGTGCAGGCCACCACCGAGCAGCTCGAAGAACTTCGCGGTGTGGCTGGTGCGGACGGCGTCCCAGTCGCCGACGACCAGCAGGGTCGGGGCCTTGAGATTTCCGATTTCGGCTGACCAGTCGTAGTCCCGGCCCATGTAGGCCATCTGGTCGAGGAGCTTGCCGAAGTTGGTCTCGGGGTCGGGGTTCACGGCGGCGAAGGCGGCGTAGAGCGGCGAGGGCTTCATCATCTCGGCGAGCGCGGAACTCATCGAGCGCATGCCCTGCTGGTTGTAGTCGTGCCAGCCGGCGAAGGCGTAGGGCGCGGAGGCGATGACCAGCTTGCCGACGAGCTCGGGGTGATCGAGCGCGAGGCGGAGGCCGGTGCTGCCGCCCATCGAGTAGCCCATGACATCGACCTTGTCGTAGCCGAGCACGGCGATGACCGCGGCGACGTCGGCGGCCATGTTCTCAAAGCTCATCGCGCGATCGAGCAGGCCGGTGCGGCCGTGGCCCTGGGCCTCGATGGCGATCACCTCGCGGGTGGCGGCGAGCGTGGCGAGGATGGGGCCGAAAGCCTCGACGGTCATCAGGCCGCCGTGGAGCAGCACGAGTGGGGCGAGCGAAGCACTTTGGCCGTAGGTGGCGTAGTAGACCTTGCTGCCATTGACGGGAACGTAGCCGGACTTGGTGGGGGTGGGCATGGTGGAGGCTCCTTGCTGGGCGAGAGTGGTAGCTGGGATGAGGGTCGAGGTTAAGGCGGCGGCGGCGAGAGTGAGGACGGTGCGGCGGAACATGGTGGGCTCCTGAGGTCGCGGGCATGGCTTCGCCGGTGCCCGGAAATGGGGTTGAAAAGGATTGTCCGGAGATTTTTGTCGCCCCCTCCACCAGACTTCGTCTGGCCCCCCTCCCCCGCCACGCGGGGG
>Ga0123337_10003793_pt1 | contig 15791 bp, 7 predicted proteins | sample frozenSSSSmetaG_FD_89792 | JGI IMG/M metagenome (GOLD analysis project Ga0123337, IMG submission 89792) | Glacier valley bacterial and archeal communities from Borup Fiord, Nunavut, Canada, to study Microbial Dark Matter (Phase II) -... | ecosystem: Environmental > Aquatic > Freshwater > Ice >... | reverse complement strand
TGGAACAAAAAATATAAGCCAGTTCCAATATTTTAAAATACCATTTCAAAATTCAAACTTTCTTCTAAATGTTATTGCAGCTTTGCAATAACATTTTTTAATTCACTAAAAATAATAACAATGAAAAAGACAGCAGTAACATTGGTAGTAATGCTTTTTGCAACACTCACCTTTTCACAAAAAATTCAGAAAAAAAACGTACCAGCCAATGTAAAATCCACTTTTCAAAAAAAGTACCCAACAGCTACAGCAGTAAAGTGGGACAAAGAAGGCGAAAACTACGAAGCAAGTTTTGACCTTAATAAAAGAGATAATTCTGTTTTAATAGATGCACAAGGCTACATTGTTGAAACCGAAGTTGAAATTGAATTGACCCAGTTACCAAAAAGCATTTTAGATTATGTAAAAACACATTACGCAGGTAAGCAGGCAAAAGAAGGAGCAAAAATTACCGATGCAAAAGGAGCAGTAACTTATGAGGTAGAAATTAAAGGAATGGATTTAATTTTTGACAACAACGGGAAATTTATTAAAGAATTAAAAGGGTAATTTAAAAGAAATAACAATGCGGATAAAAATCAGTTTAATATTTTCATTACTTCTGTTCACAGTTTCAATGTTACAGGCTCAAACTTCGGCAGTTACCCTGTCGGGTTTAATAAAAGGCAAAGCAGATAAAGCCGTTTTGCCTTTTGTAAATATAGTTTTGAAAACAGCAAAAGACAGTGTTTTTGTTACAGGCACAGTAAGTAACGAAGAAGGAAGATTTACATTAACCAATATAAAATCGGGTAGTTATGTTCTGCAATTTTCTTACACAGGCTTTGCATCAAAATCACAACCCGTTTTAGCAGGCGCACTAAGTTCTTTCTTAGACCTCGGCACAATTGAATTACAACAAGATGCAAAACAACTACAAGAGGTTGTTATTAGCTCAAAGCAAGATGATGTAAGTAACAAGATGGATAAAAAGACTTATTCTGTTGCTGCTAACATCAGTCAAAGTGGTGGCTCGGTTTTACAGACATTAAAAAATTTGCCAGGCGTAACGACAAGCCAGGATGGGAAAGTGGAATTGAGAGGCAGCGATAAAGTTGCCATTTTAATTGATGGTAAACAAACAGCACTAACAGGCTTTGGCAGCCAAACAGGGTTAGACAATATCCCTGCATCAGCCATTGAGAGAATAGAAATTATTAACAATCCATCCGCTAAATATGATGCCAACGGCAATGCAGGTATCATTAACATTATCTACAAAAAAAATAAACAGCAGGGCTTTAACGGTAAAGTTGGTTTTACAACAGGTGTAGGGGCATTGTGGCAAAAAAAAGCAAACCTGCCAACCATCCGGCCACAATATCAGGCTACACCAAAAATCAATCCTTCACTATCTCTAAATTATCGTAAAAATAAAGTGAATGCGTTTTTACAGGCAGATTGGTTATATACCGAAACACTAAACAAAAATGAATTTGTAACCAGAACTTTTGATAATGGCACAATCATTAATCAGCAAACAAAAAGAAACAGGAACACACATTTTGTTACTACCAAAGCAGGTGTTGATTGGAGTATCAACAAACAGGATATGCTGACCGTTTCGGGATTGTTTGGCATTGAAAAAATAATTGACCGTGGCGACCAGCCATTCTTTAACAAAGATTATTCTGACAGACTTCGCCTTTGGCAGTTTTTGGAAGATGAATTAAAGACTACTGCGGTAGCATCAGTAGCTTACCAGCATAAGTTTAAACAGGCAGGGCATCTATTAAATATGGGGTTAAATTATACATTCCACAGAGAAGACGAGAAATATAATTTTGTAAATACGTTACCCACTTATACAGGTTTGGACTCCTTCAAATTATTATCAGATGAACACGTTGCCGATTTTAATATTGACTATGTTAAGCCTTTAAAGTATGGACGGATTGAAGGAGGGATAAAGTTTCGCTATCGGGATATACCCACCAATATGCAATTTAAACCTGGCTTAAATTCACCTTTAGACACCAATGCAGGTGGAGCAGCTACTTACACGGAAATCATCCCTGCAGTTTATGGCAATTATGTTTATGAAAGTAAAAAGATAGAAGCCGAAATTGGATTAAGGGTAGAGTATGTGGATTTGCAATACAAAGTAAACCCAAACCACAATACTTATAAAAGTGATGGTTACAATTATACCCAGCCTTTTTCTAATGTAAGGTTGGCTTATAAAATAAATGACCAAAATAAAGTTTCGCTATTTTACAATAGAAGGGTTGACAGACCAAATGAAGTGGACATCCGTATTTTTCCAAAGTATGATGATGCTGAAATTATTAAAGTTGGTAACCCAGCACTTCGGCCACAGTTTACCAATTCTTATGAGTTGGGTTATAAGACCAATCTAAAAAAAGGCTACTTCTATTCAGCACTATACCATCGCAGTACAGAAGGCACAATAACAAGAATAGCAACGCAAGTACCGCCAAGCACTTTAATTTATACAGTATTTCAAAATGCAGGGCATAGCAGTAATACGGGTGTTGAAATGGTTTTACAACAAGACTTTTCAAAAGCCTTTTCATTCAACACTAATGTAAATGTTTATCGCAATATCATAGATGCCTTTACTGTTCAAAATAAATACCCCGTAGTTTCAACCTACACAGCAGCTAGAGAAAAATTCACTTCGGGTAATATAAAACTTAATGGTATTTTTCACTTACCTAAGCAAACAGATATACAGATCACCAGCATTTATTTAGCACCCGATATTATACCACAGGGCAAAATAGGCACAAGGTTTTCGGTGGATTTGGGTATAAAAAAGCAAATACAAAAAAGCAAAGGAGAACTGTTTTTTAATGCAAGCGATATTTTTAATACCCTGCGGATTAAAAAAGAAACCAATGGCAATGGCTTTATATTAAACAGCACAGATTACTACGAAACACAGGTTTTTAGATTGGGATATAGCTATAAATTCTGATGCTACACCTAATAATTATTTTATGACTTTTCCTTTGGGAAGGCTTTTCGTTGCAATCTCTTTCGGAGGATTTCCATTGGAATCCCTAACGGAAAATATAAAGATTTAACTATAACATTACTAAAGCCCCTGGGCAGTAAACCTGGCTTATTTATTACGCCTTCAGCTAATAAGCCGGGATAACTGCACCGAATAAATGTATTGGTCATTGAGATTGCTTCGTGCCTCGGCGAACACAATTCCAGATTAAGCAAATTGTTTTAAAATCATAAATTACTGCCCCAAAGAAAACTTTCCAAAAATTATTACAAAGTCCCTGCACAGTACATCCGCTGTATTTATTTCACGCCTGCGGCGTAACCGTATCATAAACCTGGATGCAATGTGAAAAATGTAAGGTTTGAACCTATTCAAGAATACAGTGAAGTGAATGAAGAATTTAAAATAGCTGCGTTTTGTGCTGGGAAGCATTGATTTTGGGCCGTTGTCATCTTCGTAATTGATTTTATTTTTTGGTGGCTGAAGGAGTTGAAGTACGCTAAGAATACTCATTTTTTGACTTAACCTAAATAAAAAGGTTTTGCTTTAACAGAAATTATTTCGCCGTCTGATCAGCTGTTTATGAAACTTAAGATAATAACTGATAAAATTCGATTTACAGGTATTCCCCATATCCTGCTTTCAATTAGCGCATTTATATTTTTTTTGATGAATTTAAAATTATAAATTATACAGTGAATTGACTAGGGAAATTATAATATAGAAAAATATACTCTCATTAATAATGCCTGTTTATGCCAAAAGCAATACAACCTGATTTTAAATCACTATTTGAATCAGCTCCGGGGCTTAACCTGGCACTTTTACCCGATTTAACTATTGTTGCCGTAAGTGATTCATACCTGCTGGCTACCATGACGAATCGTAAAAACATTATCGAACGCCATCTATTTGATATCTTTCCCGACAACCCTGAAGATACCGCAGCCACCGGAGTCTCCAATCTTCGCTTTTCATTAAATTACGTATTGCAACATAAAGCTGCCCATACAATGGCAGTTCAGCAATATGACATCCGAAAACCGGATGGAACATTTGAACAACGTTACTGGAGCCCCATCAATAAACCGGTGCTTGATTTTGCCAATGAAGTGGCTTACATTATTCACCGGGTAGAAGATGTAACGGAATTTATGCTGGCAAAAAAAGACCAGGCAGAAAAGGAAATAAGTACAACTATTTTGCAAAAGCAGATGCAAGAGATGGAAATAGAAACCTACAAGAGGGCGCAGGAAATACAGCAGCTAAACCAACAGCTGCTGAATGAAATAGAAGAAAGAAAGAAAGCAGAAGATAAGCTGATAGAAATGAACCAGGGGCTTGACCAGAAAGTATTGGAAAGAGCTGGCGAACTGCTAAAATCAAAAAGTGTTTTATCAGAAACCCTTGAACGGATTACCAATGCATTTGTAGGCTTGGATAATAACTGGTGTTATACCTATATGAATAAAAAAGCTGGTGAAATTTTTGACCGTGAACCCAAAACTATGATTGGTAAACATATCTGGACCGAATTTCCGGAAGGCATTCACCAGTCATTTTATAAAGCTTATTATAAGGCGATGGAAACCCAGCAATACATTTACCTGGAAGAATATTATGCACCTTATGACCTTTGGTTCGAAAATCATATTTATCCATCACCTGATGGCTTGTCCATTTTCTTCTGGGATATAACCGAAAAGAAAAAAGCGGAAGAAGCACTAAAAGAAAAAAACAATTTTATTGAAAGCATTATTAACGCTTCGCCGGATATTATTTACATCTATGATATTGAGGAACAAAAAAATATCTATGTAAACGAAGGGATACAAATAAATCTTGGCTACACTGATGATGAGATAAAGCAAATGGGTAACAAGGTAATATCCCTGCTGATGCACCCGGAAGATTTTGACTATTATCTTCATAACACTTATCCGAAATACGAAACCCTCAAAGACAAAGTCGTCCTCACAAACGAATTCCGTATGCGGCATAGGAATGGAAGCTTGCACTGGCTATTTGCCAAAGAATCGATTTTTTTAAGAAAGCCTGATGGTTCACCAAAGCAAATTTTCGGGATTACATTAGACATTACTGAACGGAAGGAAACAGAATTAAAACTTGACAGAGAAAGGCAAAAGCGAAACTTACTTCTTAACAATGCCCATGACGGAATTTTTGTACTCGACCAGGATTTCCGGGTGGTGGAAACCAATCAGGGTTTTTCAACAATGCTTGGACTTAACCATGAAGAAACGCTCCGGACTTATCCCTGGAATTGGGATGTTAATTATTCAACAAAAGAAATTCTGAATGAAACATGGCCCGAGCTTCCCATGAGCGTTCAGAAATTTGAAACAAAACTCAAACACAAAAACGGAAACATATTCGATGCCGAAATTACCGGCAGCCCGGCCATCACAGAATGGGAAGGACAAAAACTGATGTTATTTATTTGCCGGGATATCAGCCTGCAAAAAAAAGCGGAGAAAAAACTGAGAGAGGCTTCAGAGCGAATAGCCAGTCATCTTAACAATTCTCCATTGGCTGTTATTGAATGGGACAAAAATTTAATTATCCGGAGCTGGTCTGTACAGGCCGAAAATATTTTCGGATGGAGTGAGGCTGAGGTGATCAACAAGCATTTTAATGACTTTAATCTGGCATTTGAAGAAGAGGCTTCCCAGGTAGCCGTAGTTGCCACCGAACTTATGTCCGGAGCTGTAGATAGAAATAAAAGTGAGAACCGGAATAATACAAAATCAGGTAAAGTAATTTTTTGCCAGTGGTTTAATTCGGTGCTAAAAGATGAGAAAGGGAAAGTTCAATCTATCCTTTCATTAATTCAGGATATTACAGAAAGCAAAAAGATGGATCTAATTCTTACCAGTGAAAAAAAGGTGTTGGAAATGATTGCCACAGAAAAACCGCTGGATGAAATTCTGAATACTATTGCTTTAAACTTTGAAGCTTATTCTGACAATGCACTTTGTTCTATTCTATTGTTAGATGCTGAAGGAACCCATATACGGCATGGTGCAGGTCCAAGTTTGCCGGATGCATATAATAAAGGCATTGATGGGGAACCAATCGGCCCTGTTGCCGGTTCATGCGGTACGGCTGCTTACAGGAAAGAAAGAGTAATTGTGTCTGACATTGCCACCGATCCCTTATGGGTAAACTACCGGGATTTTGCACTTGGGTTTGGATTAAAAGCTTCCTGGTCTACCCCCATTATTAATGCCGAAGGTAAAGTGTATGCAACATTTGCCATTTATTATAAAGAGTGCCGCACACCTGGTGATACAGATTTAACATTAATTGACCGGGCTGCCCACCAGGTACAAATTGTATTGGAACGTTACGACAAGGATACACAGATAAAAGACAGCGAAGAAAAATACCGTACACTGGTTGAGCAGGCATCTGATGCAATTTTTATAGCCGATACTACCGGACGGTTTATTACTGTAAATACAAGCGCCTGCAAATTGGCGCAGTATCCGGAAAAAGAATTATTGCAGATGTCTATCCACGACTTTACTGTTATGGAAGATCTTCAAAAAAATCCTTTTCATTTTGACGAACTGAAGCAGGGTAAAACAGTTATTACCGAAAGAGTAATGAAGGGAAAAGATGCAGTAGAGCTGAATGTAGAGATTACTGCAAAGTTGCTTTCTGACGGACGGTTGTTGGCTTTTGTAAGGGATATTACCGAACGCAAAAAAGCAGAAGAAAAGATTCTTCAATTAAACCTTGACCTGGAAATACGGGTTAAAGAACGGACTGCCGAACTGGAAAAAACAAATGTTGAACTGGAAGAAATCAACGATTTATTTGTAGGCCGTGAAGCCAGGATGATAGAACTGAAAGAAGAACTGGAAGCATTGAAAAATAAACCCCGGTTGTAAGGATAGTACCAGGTTGTTAATGATGCAAAGGGGCATTTTTTTGAATTTGTTGAAGAAAATAATCTGAAACGTTTATGTATATCGCATTATCCATATTGGCCGAACTGTTATTTGTTTCACTGCTCATTATTTTATTTTACCGGTTAAAATCCCGGTTTGGCCTGGTGCCATTATATATATTATTAGGAGCCAATCAATATTTCCAGACTATACTAGCCTCTTCATTCTACATCAAATTTTTTGGAGAATTATCCATCTCTCCCGGCAGTATTATACTTTTCAGTTCAAGCCTTTTTGCTATTTTATTTATTTATATCAAAGAAGGGGTACGCAGTACACAGATACTTATTATGGGCATCGTACTGGCAAATCTCTCAGTGACTTTATTGGCTACAATTACTAACCTGCAGGAAACGGTGATGCAGGATATTATTTATTCTTCCGGCACCGCTCCCAATTTTTTTAATACAAATTTTTGGATATTTTTTGTAGGAACAATTACACTGATACTGGATGCAATCATCATAGTCATACTTTATGAATTTTTATTTACTAAAGTAAGAGGGCTGAATTTATTTACCCGCCTATTAATAGCCATGTTGGTGGTATTCAACTTTGATGCAATTGTATTTTCATTGTGCAGTTTTTGGGGCAATGTTGATTTGGAAAATAAAATCGTGAGTCAGTTGGTTAGCAAATCGGCGGTGGCTGTGTTTTTTGCTGCTGTTTTATGGCTTTATCTCCGTTACTTGGATAATGACAGGAAAATTTATGATGAATCTACTGTAAAAAAAAGTAATGAAGATATTTTTTCTATACTCACTTATAAAGGAAAGTTTGAAAAACTACAACTGGAAAAGAGAATCAGCGATGAGCAATTACAAAAAAGCATTACCGATAAAACAGAGGAACTTAAAAACTCGGTCCGGAGGTTTACCATTCTGTCTTCAGTTCAGGAACTCAGGGTAGACAAATTTTCAACGTCTGAACAAGCCAATGAATTTCTGATTAAAGTAAAAGAAGCTTTTGAAACAGATGTTTGTACCATCCATCTTTTAAAAAAAGAAAATTTTGAGCTGCTTTCAGCCATTGGATTAGAAAGTCATGAAGAGGAAACCTTACTGGATTCAACAACTCCTTTTTTTTGTGAAATTATTCAGAAAAAAAAATACCTGGCTATAGAAGATACTGACAAAGAACAGGGGATAATTAAGGGAAGAAAACAGGGGCTGGTAAAGTTTAATTATAAATCCTTCCTGGGGGCACCGCTTCTTTCAGGTAATAAAGTAATTGGGATACTTAAAATTTATTCCAGAACTGTAAAAAGAATATTTACAACAATTGAAATAGAACACTTTCAATCAGTTGCCCTACAGGTAGCACATACCATTGAAAATGCCCAATTGTATGAACAAAATGAAAAACATAAAGAAGTATTGGTTAAACAAATCGTGGCCAGGAAAAAAGCGATAGAAGAAACCTTAAAATCAATTCAACGATTTGAGTTAATTGGCAAAGCCTCCAATGATGCGGTGTGGGAATGGAACCTGGAAACAAATGAGTTTTGGGGCAATGAAATACATATTAACATGTATGGATTAACAAAGGCCGATCCGGAACCCGGAGATGGTGAATGGAAACGGAGGTTACATGATGAAGACCGGGAACGTATGATACAAACCAATGATGATGCCCTTGCCTCGGATGTAAATAGTTTTGAAGCGGAATACCGGCTTTATACAGAAAACAAAGGTTGGATAGTTGTATATGGTCGCAATTATATTAAAAGAAATGAAGCAGGCAAAGCCATCAGGATGCTTGGCAGCATGATGGACATTACCGAACGAAAAAAAGTGGAATCCGAGATAAAAGAAAAAGCTATCCAACTGCAAACACTCAGCAATAATTTGCCCGGTACCATGATGTACCAGTTGCTCAGAGAACATGATGGAGAAATGAAATTTACTTACGTAAGCAAATCAGTAACGAAGTTTACCGGTTACACGCCGGAAGAAGTGATTCAAGACCCTTTATTGCTTTATGGTATCGTCAATGAAGAAGAAGTGCCGAAAGTTGCTGCTGCCGAAGAAGCTTCATTTAAAAACATGTCGCCATTTAATGTAGAAATGCGAAGCAAACATTTACCAGGTGAACAAGGTTGGGTGCATATCCAATCCACCCCCCGCAAACTGGCCGATGGAAGAGTAATATGGGATGGCATAATGACGGATATTACTGAAAGCAAGAAGGCAGAACTGAAAATTAAAGAAGCAAATAAGCGGTTTGAAATGATTGCCCGTGCCACCAACGATGCGGTGTATGAATTGGATCTTGTAACCGGCGAAAGCTGGCATAACGAAACCTTTCTCCTGCTTTTCAATTCGGATATTGCTGCAGGAAATATAAAACCGGATATAGACGGCTGGAAAATAAAACTTCATCCAGATGATAGTGAAAGAGTAATTACCAAACTCCGGAAAACCCTGGTCGGAACTTCGGATACATGGGCCGATGAATTTCTTTTTCAAAAAGTCGATGGCAGTTATCTGCCATTTTACGACCGGGCTTTTATAAGCAGGGATGAAACAGGAAAAGCTGTACGGATGATTGGTTCTATGACAGATATTTCCGGAATAAAAAAAGCGGAAGAGGCACTGAAAGAAAGCGAAAGTTATCTCCGCACCATTTTAGATACCGAACCCGAATGTGTAAAAGTACTTAATAGCAAAGGCGAATTACTATCTATGAATCCCGCCGGGCTGGCTATGATAGAAGCCGACAATCAACAACAGGTATTAGGCCGCCGCATGACGGAACTGGTGGATGAAAAATACCGGATAGGCTTTAACCGGTTAAGTAAAGAAGTATTCAATGGCAACTCTGGAACTTTTGAATTTGAAGTAACGGGCCTAAAAGGGAGCCGCCGTTGGCTGGAAACCCATGCTGTTCCGCTAAAAGATACAGCAGGAAAAATAATAACCCTATTGGGAGTAACCCGTGATATTACTCAACGTAAAAAACATGAAGCGGAAATTACAAATACAACAGAACAACTGCGCCAGTTAACATCACACCTGCAAACTGTAAGGGAAGATGAACGCAAACGGATTGCACGGGAAATACATGATGAACTGGGGCAGCAACTTACCGCTATTAAAATGGATACTGTTTGGATAGATCAACAAATTCCTGTCGAAACCGTTGCAATAAAAGACAAGCTGCAAAACATGCTGGAATTACTGGACGGAAGCCATCAATCGGTAAGAAAAATTTTAAACGAACTGCGGCCCGCTGTGCTGGATGATAATGGTTTGCTGGAAGCACTGCAATGGCAGGGGCGGCAGTTTACTGAAAGTACGGGTACGCCTATGCATTTTGCAAGTAACCAAACAAGCATTAAATTGCCCCAGGAAACCGCCATCTGCATTTTCAGGGTGTACCAGGAGGCACTTACCAATATTATGCGCTATGCCGGGGCCGGTAAAGTACTAAGCTCATTAAACATAATTAACAACAGCATTATCCTGACCATTGAAGATGATGGAAAGGGGTTTGATACAGGGATGGCTGAAACGAAGAAAAGATTTGGCTTATTGGGAATGAAGGAAAGGGTAAATTCATTAAAGGGAAAATTTGATCTGGTTTCATCGCCCGGAAAAGGAACTAAGATTGTGATTAGTTTACCCTATAATATTTAGAGCCACAGGGTTGCCAACCGTTTAAAGGTTGGCAACCCTGGCAAATAAAAATACATCATGAAACGAATTCTTTTAGCCGACGACCACAGCTTTATACGCCGTGGTCTTATACAAATTCTGAAGGATGAATATCCTGCCATCGAAATTACTGAAGTGGCCGACGGGGAGTCAATTATAAAGGAAGTAACCTTTCATGATTTTGACCTGGTTATTTCAGACCTCGATATGCCCGGCATAACCGGGCTGAACGCCCTGGAACAAATACAGCTCATAAAACCCCATTTGCCCGTGTTGATTCTCAGCGTTTTTACCGAAGACTTGTATGCTGTAAGAGTGTTAAAAGCTGGCGGCGCAGGCTATATGAATAAGAATGCAGCGCCATTTGAATTGATTAATGCAGTGCGTCGCATTGCTATGGGTAAAAAATATATTACCCCCGAGATAGCGGAAAAACTTTTGATAAATGTTGATACCAGCAAAAGACCACATGAACTGCTTACCAACAGGGAGCTCGACATCCTTAAACTGCTGGCCGAAGGTAAAACAGTAACCCAGGTAGCTCAATCCCTTTCATCCGCCTTAACCACTGTAAGCACCCACCGCAGCCGCATTCTGGAAAAGCTCGGTTTAACAACTAATTCAGAACTCACCCGCTATGCCATTGCCCACCATATTATTTCTGACATACCGCTATAGAAATCCATTTATTTGGTGCTCCACAAGTGGGTAGTAGTATTACTACTCCAATCAATGCCCATGCCCCTATCCAACTAAGGCTGCTACGGCTATCTTTTTCCACGTATAATTATTGGTGCTTTGTATATATAAATAAAGCACATGAATGTACTTATTGCAGACAGCTCGGCTCAAATAACAGAAAGGTTAAAGCATATTATTGCAACGGAAAACAAAACAGCAATTATTTACACCGCTACCAGTTTCGAAACTGCTTTACCAATATTTAAAGAAAATAAACCTGCGGTTGTTTTGCTGGGCATGAATTTATCAGGCAATGACTCAATGGAATTATTGCAGGCAATAAAAGTAACGGAACATCCAACCAGCATTATCATTTTATCTATCCACATCAGTAACACAATTATGGAGCAATGCAAATTACTTGGTGCTACTGTTTTTTTAGATAAGTTTCTTGAGTTTGAAAAAATACCAGGGCATATTAAAGCCATTGCAGCAAATAAAAATGAGTGAGCAGTCAATATTTAAAACAAAGAAAAACCAACAATAAAATGCACAAGCAGTTAAAAAAATTAGTGGTGTGGTTCAGCAGAAAAAGGATTTTACTGTTTGTGCTCATTTTTTCATTAGCAATACTGGGCGCTGCCATTTACCGTTTTGCAAAGCAGGATAACTGGCTAGAAGATGAGTTTGCAAAGCAGGAGCAAAATATTGAGCTGACTAAAGAAATTACAGAGCTAAGCCTCTACATAAAAAATGCCGAATCGGCTGAACGTGGTTATGCCATATCGGGCAACCGGATATTTGTAGAAAAATTTGATGCAGGCATTGATTCCATCCATGCCATTTACAAACAGGTACAGCAACTAGAAAACCGGAATGAAGACGATACGGATGTTGTTCTTTTTTTAGCATCGGACAGTTTGATTAAGCAAAAAATTGCATTCATGCAGCGTGTGAAAAAACTTTGTGATAACAATGACTGTAAGGCTGCGGCCGCTTTAATTGCAACAAACCAGGGCGAGAAACTATCCGATTTAATTGCATTGATTAACAGACAAATAAATGCCAATATACAGCAAAGGCTAAAAAAATCTCAAACAGTTTTTTCAAAAATAAAAAGAAATAACAGCAACCTTGCTTTTGCAGGTATTATTGCTTCTATGCTGTTAATCATCCTGGTTTTTTCTTTACTTTTTAAAGCATTGAGAAAAACAAAAAAAATAAGTGATGAGCTTTACTTAAGAAAGGAAAATTACAGGGTTACTTTAAACAGCCTTGGTGAAGGAGTTATATCAACGAATAAAGAAGGACGTATCACCTATATGAACCTTTCGGCAGAACAGCTTACCGGCTGGCGCTGGCAAGATGCAAAAGAGCAATTACTGCACCAGGTATTTGATGTGGTAAATGAACAAACAGGCAAACCTATTGAGCATATAGTAAGCCGTATCCTTAAAGACGGAAAAAAAATTGATTGGGAGAACAACACTATTTTAAAGACAAAAAATAATAGTGAATTTATTATCAGCAATAATGGCTCGGCAATTCTTGATGTAAATGGGCATACTTCCGGAGCAGTATTGCTGTTTAACGACATTACTGAAAAACACAAAATTGAGAGGCAATTAAAGGACAGCGAAAGACAATACCGTGATCTTATTCAAAACCTACCTGAGGCCGTTTATACCTGCGATGCTTTGGGCTACATTCAATTATACAATAAAGCCGCTGTTAAATTGTGGGGCAGGGAGCCTGTTGCAGGAAAGGATTTATGGTGCGGTTCCTGGAAAATATTCAACACCGATGGCACTGATTTACCGCTTGACAGTTGCCCCATGGCCATTACTTTAAAAGAGGGCATGCCTGTTCATGGAAAGGAAATTATGGTTCAACGACCCGATGAAAGCTTCAGGCATGTCCTTCCGTACCCTTCTCCTTTGTTTAATGCAGAAGGTATAATTAACGGAGCTATCAATATGCTGATTGATGTTACTGATAAGAAGGAACGGGAAATATTAATACAAAAGACAGAAGAAAAATATCGGAGCATTATTGAGCAGGCGAGCGATGCTATTATCATTTATTCGGTTGATGGAACCATCTATGAGTTTAACAAAACCTGTTATACGATGCTGGGTTATACAAAGGAAGAATATGCTAAACTCAGGCTTACTGATATACTGGTAGATGATATTATTGTTAACCAGGATAACTACACTGCCATACTTGCAGGAGAAACAAAAACCCTTAACAGGTATTTGATGATGAAGGACGGCACTCTTTTAGAAACGGAAGTAAGCGTAAAAATGCTTACAGATGGTAAAATGATTGCTTTTGCCCGTGATATTACTGAGCGTAGAAAAGCTGAGCTGCTAATAAAGGAAAGTGAAATTTTCACCCGCAGTATCCTAACCTCTATTGATTACCATATTGCAGTAATAGAGGCAAATGGCAATATTATATCGGTTAATAAAGCATGGGATAATTTTTCGGTGCAAAATGGCGAAGCTGCATTGGAAAGGACTGGAATTGGTAGTAATTATATAAGCGTTTGTAAAGCATCTTCAGATGCAGGTGACAGCTTAGCTGCAAAAGCTCTGCACGGATTTCAACAGGTAGTTAAAAAAGAAATCCCTTTTTTCGAAATGGAATACCCCTACCATTCGCTTAATGAACAACGTTGGTTTTTACTACGGATAGTAAATTTTTCTGATGATTCACCAAAAGTGGTGATGATGCACATAGACATTACAGAACTCAAAAAGGCAGGCGAAGAAATCAGTAAAAATGAACAGCGTTACCGTGCCTTGGTTGAAAACAATGATGGCATTATTGCCATGGTAGATGAAAATTTCAATATCATTTACAGGTCACCATCTGCCGCAAGGATTACAGGCTGGACAGATGAGGAATCAAATGAGCGAGGCACAGCGGATATTATTCATCCCGATGATATGCAGGTATTGAAAAATTTAAAGAACAATTTGATTAATAACCCGGGGAAATTACAATCTATTTCATTCCGCACAAGAAATAAAAACGGCAATTATATTTTTATTGAAGGTACAGCAATCAACCTGTTGCAGGATGAAAATGTAAAAGCTATTGTAACAAATGTGCAGGATATTACTGAACGGGTAAAAGCAGCAGAAATAATCAAAAAAGAAAAAGAACTTTCAGATTCTGTTATTAACAGCCTGCCCGGTGTATTTTATTTATACGATGAGCATTTAAAACTGCTTCGCTGGAACAAACAATTAGAAATAGTAACAGGTTATTCGTCGGCAGAATTAAGTGTTATGAGTCCGGCGGAATTATTTACTGGCGAAGACAGTATCTACATGCAACTAAGAAGCCGCAAATTATTTGCCAGTGGCAGCGGAGATGCAGAAGCAAATATTACTACAAAATCTGGCCAAAAAATCCCGTTTTATTTCACCGGTGTAAGGATGCAATACGAGGGTAAACCTACCCTACTTGGTATTGGCATCGATATTAGTGAACGCAAAATTGCAGAACTCCATTTAAAAGAATTGTACGAACAATTGCAAAACCAGACAAAAGCACTTGCCTTATCTAATGTTGAACTTGAGCGGTTTGTTTATGTGGCTTCACACGATTTGCAGGAACCGTTGCGGATGATCACTAGTTTTCTTACCTTATTAGAGAAAAAATTTGGAGATGTTATAGATGATAAAGCCAAACAATATATTGATTTTGCAGTAGATGGTGCCAATCGTATGCAACAAATCATTCTGAATCTATTGGAATTTTCACGTGTTGGCAGAACGGACACCGAAAAGGAAGAATTGGATCTGAATAAACTGCTTGATGAAATTAAAATGTTGTTACGAAAAAAGATAGACGATAAAAAAGCAGATATTCTAATTGATCCGTTGCCACAAATACGTAATTACCGGATGCTGATCTGCCAGATTTTTAAAAACCTTATCGGTAATGCTTTGGAATATTCCGGAAAAGAAATTCCTGTGGTGGTTCATATTGCAGTTAAAGACTTAAAAGACTATTGGCAGTTTGCTATTATTGATAATGGCATTGGCATTGAAAACCAATATTTTAGCAAAATCTTCATCATCTTTCAACGACTTCATACCAGGGAAGAACATCCGGGCACAGGCATGGGATTGGCCATCACAAAGAAAATCATCGAAAAACTAAATGGTAAAATCTGGGTGGAATCGGAAGAGGGAAAAGGCAGCACTTTTTATTTTACCATTCCAAAATAATAAAATAATGGATTACAGAAATCTAACCTACGGAAACATTGCAAACCAACGTTTAGTACCCGGCGTAGGATAACGAACCTTGGAACTAAAACTGCCTCGAATTACTGTTACACACCAACCATTGGATGAACGCCAAATTTGGATGATGGCTGAACGAACGATTAAATGATACATAGCATAAAATTTTAAAAATGAAAAAAATATGCATCGG
>Ga0123337_10003792_pt1 | contig 15798 bp, 13 predicted proteins | sample frozenSSSSmetaG_FD_89792 | JGI IMG/M metagenome (GOLD analysis project Ga0123337, IMG submission 89792) | Glacier valley bacterial and archeal communities from Borup Fiord, Nunavut, Canada, to study Microbial Dark Matter (Phase II) -... | ecosystem: Environmental > Aquatic > Freshwater > Ice >... | reverse complement strand
CGGACCTCAGTCGTCGAACAGGGTCGGCTGGATGACGCGGTGATCGTCGCCGACGCGGCGCGTGTAGCCGACGCGGTCGAAGAACTCGAGGATCTGGATCGCGACCTTGCGACCGACGCCGATTCTGTCACGAAAGGGTGCGGCCCTCGTGACGCCGCCGGCCTCCGCGATCTCCGCGGCGACGTGCGCGAGATGCTGCACCGTGGCCGGCAGGAAATAGTGGTCGTGCGCGACGCGATAGACCTCGCCGCGCGACGCGAGTCGCACGAACAGGCTGCGCATCGCGGACTCGTCGACGGTCAATGTGCGGGCGAGGTCGCGCACGCGCGGCGGATTGTTCGGCTCGACGCTCTCGCGCAAGGCAGCCTCGACCCGCTCGAACAACGCGCGGTCGTCGGCCGACATCTCGACGCGATGCTCGGACAGATGCAGCCAGGCGCCCGTCTGCATGACGCGGCCGTCGCGCCTGAGCGCATCGACCAGCGTCGTGAAGATCCCCGCATCGAGCGACGGCAACGCCATGCGGCGCAAGCGATCGCGTCCCGGACCGACGGTGTCCGGCGCCCGCGCGTGTTCCGCGGCGAGGGTCGCCACGACGTGCACCTGCATCGCGTCCCAGCGGCCGGTCGCGAACAATGTCGTGCCCGCCGGATGCACGTCGGACAGCGCGTCGGCGCCGAGGGCCGTGTTGTGCGCCAGGTTCCAGCGATCGAGGTCGACACCCTTCGTGCTTCCCGCGATGGCCGCACCCAGCGTGGCGCGCGCGTCGCCGTTCGCGGCGACGTGCAGGAAGTCGAGACGCGCCGGTCTGCGGCGCCCGCGTGCCGGCACGTCGATGTCCAGCACGATGCCGCCGGCGATGCTGCCCGATGCGTCGTCGCCCGCGCTCGCATCGCGCAGCACGAAGCGATCGCGCGCAACCAGATGCAACGGTCGTTCGAAGACGATCTGCGCGAGGGCCGCCGGTGCGCCTTCGCGAGGCTCCTCGAGCAGGACGACGCGGGCGTTCACCGATGCGGCGCCCGCATGGAAGCGCACGCCTCGCCAGGCCTTCGCGTCGATCGCCGAGACGGGGCCCCCTTGATCGCCAGCCGCCAGTCGCACGTCGATCCGCTCGACCTCGATCGCGATGGCCGGCTCGACGATCCAGTCGCCGCGCTGCACGGCGCGCTTCTCGACGCCGCGCCCCGCGAGGTTGAGCGCGATGCGCTGACCCGCATGCGCCTCGCGCACCGCGCGGTTCTGCGCGTGGATGCCGCGCACCCGGGCTTCGAGACCCCCGGGCAGCAGCACCAGTCGATCGTCGATCGCGACGCGCCCCGAGAAACAGGTGCCGGTGACGACGAGCCCGATGCCCTGCAGCACGAACGCGCGATCGATCGCGAGGCGAAAGCGCGGTGCGTCGTCCACGCGCTTCGCGGTCGCGCGTCCGCGATGATCGAGCAAGGCCGTTCGCAGCGCGTCGATGCCCTGTCCCGAGACCGTGGACACCGCCACGACCGGCGAACCGCGATAGGGCGTCCCGTCGAGCAGCGCGTCGAGCGCGGCGGCAGCCTCGGTGCGACGCGCGTCGTCGACCGCATCGACCTTGCTGAGCGCCACGACGAGGTCGGTCACGCCGAGCCAGCGCAGGATGTCGAGGTGCTCGCGGGTCTGCGGCATCGGACCGTCGTCGGCGGCGACCACCAGCAGCCCGAGGTCGATGCCGGCCGCGCCGGCGATCATCGTCTGCACGAACCGGCGATGGCCCGGCACGTCGATGAAGCCGACCGGTTCCGCGGCATCGTCGCCGAAGCCGGTGTACGCGAAGCCGAGTTCGATCGAGATGCCGCGCGCCTTCTCTTCCACGAGACGGTCGGTGTCGACGCCGGTGAGGGCCCGCACCAGCGAGGTCTTGCCGTGGTCGACGTGACCGGCGGTGCCGATGATCATCGGGGAGCCCGCTGAGGGTTCATGGCCTCTCAGGCATCGGGCAACGCGAAACGACCCCAGCTCCGCAGCAGGTCATCGGTCTCTTCGATCGTGCGCAGGTCGAGCCACATCGCCCCCTTGCTCACCCGCGCGACGATCGGGATCGGCAGCGCGCGCATCGCCGCGTCGATACGCGCGAGCAGGCGCCCACCGCCCTTCGCGCCGGTCGGCGTGATCACCAGCGCCGCGCTGGGCAGCAGGTCGACCGGCTGCGCGCCGCTGCCGATCTGGCTCAGGCAGTCCTCGATCGTGACCGTCGCCACCGGCGCCAGCGTCACGGTGAACGCCGGTTGCAGCGCTCGTGCGGTAGTCGCGATGCTCTCGCGCGAACGCGTCAGCCAGCGCAGGGTCGTCAACCGCTCCACCAGATGTTCCGGCTCGCGATACAGCATCAGCGTCGCCTCGAGCGCCGCGAGCGTCGCCTTGTCGCAGCGCAGGCAGCGCTTCAGCGGATTCTTCTTCATGCGCGCGATCAATGCGCGGCTGCCGACAATCAGCCCCGCCTGCGGGCCGCCGAGCAGCTTGTCCGCCGAGAAGGTGACGACGTCGGCCCCGGCCTCGATCGTCTCGCGCACCGTCGGCTCGTGCGGCAGGCCGTGCTGCGCGAGGTCGATCAGCGCGCCAGCGCCGAGGTCGACCATGAACGGCACGCCGGCTGCATGTGCCACGTCGGCGATCTCCGCCTCGCCGACCTCGGCGACGAAGCCCTCGATGCGGTAGTTGCTCGCGTAAGCCTTCATCAGCAGCGCGGTCTTCGGCGTGATCGCGTCCGCGTAGTCGCGCCGATGCGTGCGGTTGGTGGTGCCGACCTCGACCAGCCTGCACCCGGCGCGTCGCATGATGTCCGGCACGCGGAACGAGCCGCCGATCTCGATCAGCTCGCCACGCGACACGATCGCTTCCTTCTTCGCGTTGCCCGCGCCGCCCAGCGTATCGAGCGCGAGCAGCACCGCGGCCGCGTTGTTGTTGACGACGGTGGCGGCTTCGGCGCCGGTGAGTTCGCAGACCAGGTGCTCGACCAGGTCGTCGCGATCCCCGCGTTTGCCGGCGTCCAGGTCGTACTCGAGCGCGAGCGGATGGCGCATCGCCCGCACGGCCGCCGCGATGGCGGGCTCGCTGAGCGGCGCGCGACCGAGGTTGGTGTGCAGCGTCGTGCCCGTGCAGTTGAAGACGCGTCGCGCCCGCAAGGCGCCGCGTTCCTCGAGCAAGCGCAACGCGCGCGCGACGATCGCCGCGTCGCCGGTTGAAGCGCCGTCGCGCCACGCCGCGCGTGCCTCGTCGACCGCGGCCCGCACGCACGCGGTGACCGACGTCGCCCCGTGCACGGCGCTGGCGCTCGCCAGCGAAGGATGCCGCAGCAACGCGTCGACCGACGGCGGCGCCGGGGACGCGACGGCCCTCATCCCGGGATCAGCCGCTCGTGCGCGAGCCGCGAGAACAGCGCGCAGAACACCTGCAGCGTGTCGCGACGCTGCAGGAATCCGAAGCGGCGGGTCTTGCCCATGTCGTTGATCCGCGTGCCCGGTCGCTCAGGGTACGGTCGCGACCGCCGGTTCCACCGTCGCCTGCAGGTCGAGCCACATGTGGACCTTGGACGCGTAGCCGCCGTCGTCGAGCTCGATCGCGAACGGCTCCACGCCGAAGGACTGGAAGCCGCACTTCATGTACAGCGCTTCGGCCTCGCGGTTGCCCTCGGTCACGGTGAGCGTGACGATGCGCACCCCGTCGCGCTGACGCGCCTCGTCGAGGACCTCGTCGACGAGGCGCCGGCCCAGGCCCTGGTGGGCGTAGTCGGCATGCACGTACATGCCGTACAGGCAGGCCTTGTGGCGTGTCTTGGGTCGCTGTTCGAAGCGCAGGCCCGACACGCCGACCAGCCGCTTCCCGTCGAAGGCGCCGACGACCACTTCCTCCGCCGCGCTGCCGTCCTTCACGCGACCTTCCCACCAGGTCATCGGGAACGGTTCGCGCTCGGCGACGCTGGCGGTGAAGGCCACCGGGTGCAGCGCGTAGCCCTCGAGCATGAAGTCGCGGTAGACGACGGCGTCGGACGACATCAGGCGACGGATTTCCATGAGGCTATGCAGTCACTCCGGGGTGGATGAAGAGGTTCGGCCCGATACGCACGTAGCCGCGCTCGTCGGTCAGCAGGTCCAGCGCGAGCGTCGCGAGATCGTCGGCGACCGGGTCGGCCTGGTGGTCGGCCTCGAGGCTGACGAGCTTGAGATAGCTCGAGCAGTCGTCGCAGACCTCGGCCTTGACGACCTCGCGCGTGGCCGCCGCCTTGCCGGTCTCGCTGTCCGGATCGGTCGACAGCGTCAGGTAACCGATGCCGGCGGTCGACTCGCAGTGGCTGCACTTGATGCGCACCAGGTGCCACTGCGTCGCGCACAGCGAGCAGACCAGGTAGCGCAACCCCTGCTGCATGCCGCCGATGCGGCGCAGGCTCGCGACCGGCAGCGATCCGCAGCACGGACACACGCCGCCGACATCGATCGTGCGCGCCGCGTCGCGGCCGAGCGCGGCCACCGCGACGGTCCAGTAGACCTGCAGGCCGGCCGCGATCCACGGCACGACGTCGGCCGCGATGGACTCGTACTCGAAGGCGAGGAGCGCGCCGCCCAGACGGTCGAGCTCGTCGTCGGACGTGGCCTGCAGGTTGCGCCGTGCGGCGGCGACGGCGGGCGGCAGAGCCGGTCCGCCTTCGCTCGCGGCGAGCACCGCACGCAGCGCGGCCACCCACGACGGATCGCGTTCGGACAGGCCGGCCGGGAGGATCGGCATGCGATGCGCGTGACGCGTGGCGAGCGTCGCGGCGTCGGGGAGCGCGCCCGGCACGAACGCCGCGGCGGCAACCTGCTGCGCACGCGAAAGCCGCGCCATGAAGGCGAAGAACAACTGCTGTCCGTCGCCGCGCGCGGCGAAATGATCGAAGCGACGCGCCCGATCGTCGAAGACCGTGGAGGGCTGCGCGAGGACGATCGGATCCGGCGCCGCCGCGTGCAGCGGGATGACGTCGGGTTGGATCAGCGGGTCGTTCGCTTCGTTGAACATGGTGGGCATATGGCGGGGAGAAGGAATGATAGCGCGCATGGTGGACGCGGCTCGGCACAGCGCCGCGACGAGGCGCGTCGGTCGGCCATGAAAAACGCCGGCAGCGCCGGCGTTCTTCGCGGGACGGGCGGGTCGGATCAGACGGGTCGGTCGCGGTCCGCAGGATGCACTTCGTCGCGCCCGGTCATCCTGCGGAACCACAGCGGATGATGGTGATGCGCCCACGCGTGGGACACCGTCCCGCGCGTCATCGCACGGATCGATCCCTTGACCCAGATCGCCGCGTAGATGTGCACGAAGATCGACGCGATCAGCACGAACGCGGAGATCGAGTGCAGCAGCACGGCCACGCGGTGGATCGGCACGGAGAAGTAAACGCCGAAAATCGACCGCCAGATCACGATGCCGGTCAGCAGCAGCAGCGTCATCGCGCCGAGCAGCACCCAGAACAGCAGCTTCTGACCCGGGTTGTACTTGCCGATCGCGGGCAGCCGATCGTCGTGGTTCATCACCACGTCGCCGATCTGCTTCATCCACTGCGTGTCGCCCTGCCCCCAGATGTTGTCGCGCCATAGCCGGAAGGCCAGGATCATGAAGCTGACGAACATCGCGACGCCCACCCACGGGTGGAGGATGCGGGCCCATTGCGGGCCGCCGAGGAACACGACGAGCGGGAAGAATGCGGGATGGAAGAACGCAAGACCGCTGGTGGCGAGCAGGAAGAACGCGATCACCGTAATCCAGTGGTTGGCCCGCTGATCCGGCGGATAGCGGACGATCACGCGCGGCTCAACGTGCCTGCTGCCGCGCGCGCGTTCGTGGCCGCGCACGACGGTGCTATCGGTGGTGGTCGTCACAGGCTTCTCCTCGTCGCGTCCGCCGCCGCATGGTCGATCCGTTCGCGATATGCGTCCTCGCCCGGCTCGCTGCCGTCGGGCACCGTCGGATCCATGTCGTCGTCGTCGACCGGCTCGTCCTTCGGACCGACCGTGATGTAGTGCAGGAAGCCGCCGAGTGCGACCGCCCCGAGCGCGAAGGCCGCGAGCGGCTTCGTGATGCCCTTCCATACCGACACCATCGGCGAGATCGACGGATCGACCGGCAGGTGGACGTTCTGCGGATTGGCGGCGTCCTTGAGCACGTACATCACGTGCGTGCCGCCGACGCCAGCCGGGTTGTACAGGCCGGCATTCCTGTAGCCGCGCTCGTTCAGGTCGACGACGCGATCGGCAGCCTGCTCGATCATGGCTTCCTTGGTGCCGAACATGATCGCGCCGGTCGGGCAGGTCTTGACGCAGGCCGGCTCGAGGCCGACCGCGACCCGGTCGGAGCACAGCGTGCACTTGTAGGCCTTGTGATCGACCTGCGAGACACGCGGCACGTTGAACGGGCAGCCGGTCACGCAGTAGCCGCAGCCGATGCAGTTGTCGGAGTTGAAGTCGACGATGCCGTTGGCGTACTTGACGATTGCGCCTGGCGACGGGCAGGCCTTCAGGCAGCCCGGCTCCTCGCAGTGCATGCAGCCGTCCTTGCGGATGGTCCAGTCGAGCGCGCCGGGGTTGGGGCCGTCCTTGGCCTCGGTCTCGAAGTAGCGCATGACGGTCCAGGCGTTGGCCTCTAGGTCGTGCGGGTTGTCGTACACGCCGGTGTTGGTGCCCACCTCGTACTCGAGGTTGTTCCACTCGCTGCAGGCCGTCTGGCACGCCTTGCAGCCGATGCACTTCGACACGTCGATGAGCTTCGCGACCTCGGCGATGTGGCGACGGGCCTGGGGCGGCGGGGTGGTGGTGGCCGAACGCAGGACGATATCTTGATCGGACATGATGGTTTCCTATGCCTTCTCGATATTGACCAGGAACGACTTGTATTCCGGCGTGTTGGTGTTGGCGTCGCCGACGAACGGCGTGAGCGTGTTGACCGCGTAGCCCTTCTTCGCGAGCCCCATGAACCCCCAGTGGTTCGGCAATCCCACGGTGTGCACGGTCTGGCCGTTGCAGGTCAGCACGCTGATCCGCTTGGACACGACGGCCACCGCCTTGATGAAGCCGCGGTTGGAGCTGACCTTGACGCGGTCGCCGAGCGCGATGCCCTTCTCCTTCGCGAGCGCCTCGCTGATCTCCACGAACTGCTCGGGCTGCAGCATCGCCGACGTCTTCGTGTGCTTGGTCCAGTAGTGGAAGTGCTCGGTCAGGCGATAGCTGGTGGCGACGTACGGGAAGTCCTTCGGCTTGCCGAACTGCGCGAGGTCGCCCTTGAAGATGCGTGCCGCCGGGTTGTAGACCGCCTTGGCGTTGTCCGGGTTCAGCAGGTTCACCAGCAGCGGCGACTCCATCGGCTCGTAGTGCTCGGGGAACGGACCTTCGTTCAACGCACCGACCGAGAAGAAGCGCGCGACGCCTTCCGGATTCATGATGAACGGGCCGACGTTGTCTTCCGGCTTGTTCGACACGACGTAGTCCGGCACGTCGTTGCTGACGTACTTGTCGCCGCTCCACTTGATGATGGCCCGCTTCGCATCCCACGGCTTGCCGCTCGGGTCCGCGCTCGCGCGGTTGTAGACGATGCGCCGGTTCGCCGGCCACGCCCAGGCCCACAGCGGCGTGTTGCCGAGACCCGCGTCGGTGTTGTCGCGCCGCGCCATCTGGTTGCCGGCCTGCGTCCAAGAGCCGGACCAGATCCAGATGCCGCAGGCCGTCGATCCGTCGTCGCGCAGAAGACCGAAGCCCGACAGCTGCTCGCCCACCTTCGCCAGCACCTTCGTCGCATCGGCCGGATCCAGCACATCGGCGAGCGCCTTGCCGCTCGACTCCTTGGCGATCTCCTCCGACGAGGGGAAATCCGGATCGCGGTAGTTCCAGGTGAGGTTGACGATCGGATCGGGAAACGCGCCGCCGTCCTTCTGGTACATCGCCCGCAGGCGCGTGAACATCCCGGCGATGATCTCGGTGTCGCCGAGCGCCTGTCCGGGCGCATCGGCGCCCTTCCAGTGCCACTGCAGCACGCGGCTCGAGCTGACGAGCGATCCGTCCTCTTCGGCGAAGCAGGTCGACGGCAGGCGGAAGACCGTGGTCTGGACTTCCTCGGTCTTGATCTCGTTGAAGTCGTCGATGTGACGCCAGAACTCCGACGTCTCGGTCGCGAGCGGATCGATGACGACGAGGAACTTGAGCCTGGCCAGCGACGCGGCGATCTTGGCCTTGTTCGGGAACGACTGCAGCGGGTTGAAACCCTGCGCGACGTAGCCGTTGATCTTGCCGTTGTGCATGTCCTCGAAGACCTGCAGCACGTCGTGGAGCTTGTCGAGCTTCGGCAGGTAGTCGAAGGCCCAGTTGTTCTCCTTGGTCGCGGCATTGCCGTACCAGGACTTCATCAGGCTGACGTGGAACTTGCCGTAGTTCTGCCAGTAGCTCGTCTGCTTCGGCCGCAGCGGCTTGAGCGCGCGCTTGGCGATGTAGGCGTCGTAGTCCTGCTCCTTCTCGCCGGGCAGCGTGAGATAGCCCGGGAGCGTGTTCGACAGCAGGCCCAGGTCGGTCAGCCCCTGGATGTTGGAGTGACCGCGCAGCGCGTTCATGCCGCCGCCGGCGAGCCCGATGTTGCCGAGCAGGAGCTGCACCATCGCGCCGGTGCGGATCATCTGCGTGCCCTGGCTGTGCTGCGTCCAGCCGAGCGCGTACATGATCGTCATCACGCGACCGGCCTTGCCGGTGCTGCCGATGTACTCGCACACCTTCAGGAACTTGTCCTTCGGCGTGCCGCAGATCTTCTCGACGATCTCGGGCGTGTAGCGCGCGTAGTGCGCCTTCATGAGGTTGAAGACGCAGCGCGGGTTCTCGAGCGTGGGATCGACGACCGCGAAGCCGTCGTCGCCGATCTGGTAGTTCCACGACGTCTTGTCGTACGCGCGCTTGTCCGGGTCGTAGCCCGAGAAGAGCCCGTTCTCGAAGGTGAAGTCGTCGCGCACCACGAACGTCATGTCCGTGTAGTTCTTCACGTACTCCTCGTGGTACTGCTTGGTGCTGATCAGGTAGTTGATCACGCCGCCGAGGAACGCGATGTCGCTGCCCGCGCGGATCGGCGCGTAGTAGTCGGCCATCGCGGCCGAACGCGTGAAGCGCGGGTCGACGACGACGAGCCGCGCCTTGTTGTGCGCCTTCGCCTCGGTGACCCACTTGAAGCCGCACGGATGCGCTTCGGCGGCATTGCCGCCCATGATCAAGATCACATCCGCGTTCTTGATGTCAACCCAGTGGTTGGTCATCGAACCACGGCCAAACGTCGGAGCAAGACTTGCTACCGTCGGGCCGTGTCAGACACGCGCTTGATTGTCGAAATTGAGCACTCCGAGCGAACGGACGAACTTGTTGGTCAGCGCACCGCTCTCGTTGGACGACGCAGACGCCGCGAGGACGCCGACCGTCGGCCAGCGATTGACGGTGGCGCCATCCTTGTTCTTGACCTCGAAGTTCGCGTCGCGGTCGGCCTTCATCAGCTTGGCGATGCGGTCGAAGGCCTCGCTCCACTCGACGCGCTTCCAGTCCTTCGAGCCCGGCTCGCGGATCTCCGGGTACTTGAGGCGGTTCGGGCTGTGGACGAACTCGAGCAGGCCGGCGCCCTTCGGGCACAGGGTGCCGCGATTGACCGGGTGATCGGGATCGCCCTCGATGTGGATGATCGCGGACTTGGCGTTCTTCGCGCGGTCGCCGAGGCCGTACATCAGGATGCCGCATCCCACCGAGCAGTACGGACACGTGTTGCGCGTCTCCGTGGTCCGCGCGAGCTTGAACACCCGCGCCTGCTCGGCCGCGAACGCGGTCGAGTACCCCATTGCCGCAAGACCCGATGCGCCGATTCCCGCGGAACAGATGCGGAAGAACTGGCGCCGGGAGACTTTCATCTCCATGACGCTACCTTTCTGGGTGGTGGCCACGACGCCGCGGCCTGCCTGGATGGTTCACAGCGAAACGCCTTGATGCTCGCACCCCGCACGCATTCCAACAAATGGGTATTTGTACTGCGTTGCCATAGCGGGTGGCTATTCAGCGATCGATGCGGATCGTACGGCATGCGCTGAAACGCCGTGCAGTGACTGTCACGCGCAGGGATCTCGCTGCCAGTCCGTCGGAAACCGAACGACAGCGGCTGACCCCGCGTTCCTCAGTGCCTACCCAACGGGAGGGGATCGCCGTGTCGGGCATCTTCGGAGGGAAACGATAGGGTTTGGTCCGGCACCGTTAGGACGATTGGCCGATGGGCCGGCGGTAGCCGCTTGCTTAATGTGGCTCCCGGTGCAGCAAACACCGACCTTTCGCGCCTCGGCGCTGTGTCACTACCCAACGGAGCGCTTCGTCATGAGAAATATCGTCTGGATCGTCGGTGCTGTGGTCATCGTACTCGCTGTCCTGAGCTTCGTCGGCTTGCGATGAACACGAGCGCGCCGCTGCGCGCTCAGGCTTGAGGCGCGCGCGGGCGGCCGCCACTATCCGCCCTCGCGCGCGCCAACGGGCCCCGCAGTCGGGACGCCCGCAAGACCCGCGCCTTGAATTACGTTGTTCAGGCGGACAGGAGGCCGTCGCTGATCGCCCGCTCTCGCACCAGCGCCTCGACCATGCGGGTGATCGGCACCGGCACGTCGACCCGACCGGCCAGCTCGATCACCGCCGTCACGATGGCGTCGATCTCCGGCTTGCGGTGCGCCTCGAAGTCCTGGTGCATCGAGATGCGCGCGGCGCCGAGGTAGCGCGCCACGTCGATCCGCTGGTCGGGCGTCATGCCGATCTCGATGCCGTAGGCCGACGCGACGGCAAGCCCTTCGCGCAGCATGGGGCGGATCACGTCGAGCAGGGCCTCGCTGCCGCAGATGCGGCCCATGTGCGCGTAGGTCAGCGCGGCGACGGGGTTGAAGCTGAGGTTGCCGATGAGCTTGGACCAGACGTCCTTGCGGATGTCCGATGAGACCGTCGCGTCGAGTCGCGCGTCGCGCAGTGCCGCGGCCAGGCGTTCGATGCGCGCGGTCCTGGGGTCGGGCAGCGACCGGTCGATCTCGCCGACGATGAAGCCCTTGCCTCCGGTGTGATGCACGACCCCCGGCTCGCGGACCTCCGCGGCCGCGTGCACGACGCAGCCGATGATCGACGACGAGGCGACCATCGCGTGCATGGTGCCGGCCGGGTCGACGCTGTGCACGACCAGTCCGTCGTGCACGCTGCCTTCGCGCTGGAAGTACCACCACGGCACGCCGTTGATCGCCGGCACCAGCATCGTGGTCGGCCCGACCAGCGTCGCGACGCGCGGCAGGAGCTCCGGGATGGCGTGCGCCTTGAGGCCGATGAACACGACGTCCTGCGGACCGAGCGACGTCGGGTCCTCGACGGCCTGCATCGGCTGCGTCGCCGTGCGCTGGTCGTCCTGGTGGTCGACGAGCGTCAACCCGCGTGACGCGATCGCCGTGCGGTGCGCTCCGCGCGCGATCACCGACACGTCGTGACCGGCGGTCGCCAGCCGGAAGGCGAGCACGCCACCGATCGCTCCTGCTCCCACCACGCAGACCTTCATGGACTTCCTTTCTTTGTCGTTGGAAGTCGGTTGACGCCGGTCACCGATGCGCCGATGCGAGCGGCGCCGACATCGGCGCGGCCCGTTGGTGCGCAACCTGCACGGCATCCCTTCCCGTTAGAGGATCCGCCATGCAGACCCGCCGCACGTCCCTGTTCGCCCTCGCGCTGCTGGTGGCTTCGGCCACGCTCGCCGGCTGCGGCCAGCGCGACGCCACACCGACCACCGAGGTGCCGCCGACCAGCCAGTCGACCGTCCCGCCGCCGCCGGGCGACAGCACGCCGAAGGCCGCGGATTCGGGCACGCGCAACGCGGTCGAATCCAACGAGAAGCTCACCGCACCAGGGTCGCAGTCCACCGTCGGCACCGCGGCATCCGGGGCGCCACCGTACACCCTCAACGGCGCACCGGAAGGCAACCCGGCGCCGTCGCAGGGGACGACCGCCAGTGAGGCATCGAAGAAGTGATCGGCCGCGGACCCGAGCGGCACCTACGACTGCAAGGGCATGGAGGCGAAGGAAGGTACAACGCGCCGCTGACGCCCGACGACGTCAGGTGTTGCGCACCACGATGCTCGGGAACTTGCCCGACAGGTCCTTGGCCTTGTCGGCCACCGCGATCGCCAGCTTGCGGGCGATGTCCTTGTAAAGCGTCGCGATCGGGCCGTGCGGGTCGGCCACCACCGTCGGCGTCCCCGAGTCGGCCTGTTCGCGGATGCGGATGTCGAGCGGCAGGCCGCCGAGATACGGCACGCCGTAGTCGGCGCACATCTTCGCGGCGCCGCCCTGGCCGAAGATATGCTCGACGTGACCGCAGTTCGTGCAGACGTGCAGGCTCATGTTCTCGATGATGCCGAGGATCGGGATGCCGACCTTCTCGAACATCTTGAGCCCCTTGCGCGCGTCGAGCAGCGCGATGTCCTGCGGCGTCGTGACGATGACGGCGCCCGTCACCGGCACCTTCTGCGACAGCGTGAGCTGGATGTCGCCGGTGCCCGGTGGCATGTCGACGACGAGATAGTCGAGGTCGCGCCAGTTGGTCTGCTCGAGCAGCTGCGTGAGCGCCTGCGTGACGATCGGGCCGCGCCATACCATCGGCTCGTCCGGATCGATCATGAAGCCGATCGAGATCGCCTGGATGCCGTGGCGCTCCATCGGCTCCATCGTCTTGCCGTCCTTCGTCTCCGGTTTGCCGGAGATGCCGAGCATCGTCGGCTGCGATGGACCGTAGATGTCGGCGTCCAGGATGCCGACGGTGGCGCCCTCGGCCGCCAGTGCCAGCGCCAGGTTGACCGCCGTGGTGCTCTTGCCGACCCCGCCCTTGCCCGACGCCACCGCGATGATGTTGCGCACGTTGGGCATCGTCTTCGCGCCACGCTGGACCACGTGCGTGACGATCTTCGAGCCGACGTGGACGCTGACGTTGCCCACCCCGGGCACGGCACGCAATGCCGCGATGACTTGCGTGCGGATGGCGTCGACCTGGCTCGCCGCAGGATAGCCGAGCTCGACGTCGAGCGAGACGTCGACGCTGCCGTCGCCGGCGCCGTCGTTCGTCGCGATCTTGAGGTTGCGGATCGACTTGGTGGCCGCGAGGTCCTTGCCGGTATTGGAATCGACCACGCTGGAGAGCGCGGCGTGGATCTTCTGTTCGATGAGCATGGGCTGCGGGAAGGAAATGCCGGGAGGGCGAGAGGAGAGTCTAGTCCAACACCCGCCGCGGCGACGGGACGACCGATACGTTCGGCCGCCGGTGCGCAACTTTTGCTTGCATCGCCGTCCGTTCGGCCCTCAACTGTCGCGCTCCGGACGCTCGCGTCCCCCTCGACGCCAGTCGACATGACCGACCCGACTCCCCCGTCGCCGCCCTTCCTGGCGACCGCCGAACCCGAAGCCGCCGACCAGCGACGCTCGCTCGCGACCATCGCCGTGAGCCTGGCGAGCCTGGCGGTGGCGAGTCCGTTCGCGGCCGTCTCGCTGCCGGCCGTGGGCTCGTTCATCCCCACCTACGAGTCGGCGTTGACGACGTTCGAACTGCTGACCGCGGTCGTCCTGCTGAGCCAGTTCGCGATCCTGCGACGCTGGTCGTTGCTGGTCCTCGCGTCCGCGTACCTGCTCAACACGGTGCTGATCGTGGCCCACGCGCTGTCGTTTCCCGGCGGGTTCGCGGCAGCCGGCGCGTTCGGCGGTCCCCAGACGACCGCGTGGCTCTACGTCTTCTGGCACATCGGCTTCCCGATCCTGATCACGGTCTACGCGCGGATCGCGGATTCGCCGCGCGACCCGTTGCACGATTCGGTGTCGACGCCCCGGGCGGCGCGCGGCGCCCTCGCGCTCGTGGCGATGCTGGCGACCGGCCTGATCATCGCGGCCGCGAACAGCACCGCCTGGCTGCCCGCACTGATCGAGAACGGCGACTACCGGCGACTCGTCACGACCGGTGTGTCGCCGGCGATCCTCCTCGCGTGCGCGATCGCGATCGGCGCGATGTGGAAGCGGCGCCATCGCACGGTGCTGGATCTGTGGCTGTTCACGGTGCTGTGGGTGTGGATCTGCGACGTGTCGCTGAGCGCCGTCGTGAGCTCGGCGCGTTTCCATCTCGGCTGGTACGCCGGCCGCCTGTTCGGGCTGATCGCCGCGAGCGTGCTGCTGGTCGCGTTCCTGTTCGAGCTCGACCGGCTCTACGCACGGCTGGTGCGCGCGGTGCAGGACGCCGAGGCCCGCAACCTCGAACTGATCCGCTCGCGCGGGGAGCTGGTCCGTGCGCAACGCCTCGAGGCGCTCGCCGAGCTCACCGGCGGCATCGCTCACGACTTCAACAACCTGCTGGCAGCCATCGGCGGCAACCTCGAGCTGATCGTCCGGCGCGCGGACGACAGCCAGCGTGTCGTCCAGCTCGCCGGGAATGCGTTGAAGACCTCCGAACGGGGCGCGCAGATGATCCGCCGACTGATGAGCGTCGCGCGAAAGCAGGATCTGCGGCCGGAGACACTGGCCACCCGCGAGGCTCTCGAGGAGTTCGCCACGCTCGCGGCCGGCGTGCTGCGCCCGAACGACCGGTTGCGGCTCGCGCTCGACGAGGTCGGCGCGATCAGCGTCGATGCCGCGGAGTTGCAGGCCGCGCTGCTCAACCTCGTGACCAATGCGCGCGATGCGATGCCCGACGGCGGGGAGATCGTGCTCGCGGCCCAGGACGTTCCGGCCGACCCGGCCCGGGCGGTCGGCCCCTGCGTGCGCATCTCCGTCTCGGACCAGGGCAGCGGCATCGCGCCCGACGTCGAGGCGCGCATCTTCGAGCCGTTCTTCACCACCAAGTCGCTCGGGCTCGGCACCGGGCTCGGCCTGAGCCAGGTGCTCGGCTTCGCGCTCAGCGCGGGAGGCCGGGTCGACGTCGAGTCCGTCCCCGGCCACGGCAGCACCTTCCACCTCGTCCTGCCGACCACGGCCATGCGTGTGTCCGCACGACCACCGGTCGCCCCGCCGCTGCCGGGGAAGGCACCGCACAGCGGCATCCTGCTGGTGGAGGACGATCGCGACGTCCTGGCTGCGACCCGCGACCGCGTCGAGGAGCTCGGCTACACGGTCGTCACGGCCACCAGCGGCGACGAAGCGCTGGAGATGCTCAAGAACGGCCTGCCGGTCGACCTCGTCTTCTCGGACATCGTGATGCCGGGTCGGCTGAACGGCATCCAGCTGGCGGTCGCCGTACGACCGCTGAGACCCGAGCTGAAATGGCTGCTGACGTCCGGCTTCACCGGCGGGGCACTGGAGCGGCTCGACCTGCCGTCCGATTTCCATTTCCTGCAGAAGCCCTACAGCCAGAAGGATCTCGCCGAGAAGCTGGTCGCGGCCACCGCGGCCTGAGCGTTCCCGCGCGCGGCCGTCAGCGATGCGTCTCGGCGCGCGTCTCGACCGCACCCGCACGACGAGGATCTGCCGCCGACTTCCGAAGCGGTTGGCCGGCATTGCTATCCTTCGCGCTTCGATCCGTCGTTCGCGAGGAGTCCATGTCGATCACGTTCCATGAATTCGAAGCCGACGCACTGGCCCGCGGTTTCGACCAGGTGCTCGAGCGCAAGTGGTCACCGAACCAGGTCGTCGACGAGCACCGTCATCCGTTCGCCGCCGATGCGCTGGTCGTCGACGGCGAGATGTGGCTGACCGAAGCCGCGGGGACGCGCCACCTGCTGCCCGGCGATACCTTCCGGCTCGACGCCGACGT
>Ga0123337_10003791_pt1 | contig 15809 bp, 15 predicted proteins | sample frozenSSSSmetaG_FD_89792 | JGI IMG/M metagenome (GOLD analysis project Ga0123337, IMG submission 89792) | Glacier valley bacterial and archeal communities from Borup Fiord, Nunavut, Canada, to study Microbial Dark Matter (Phase II) -... | ecosystem: Environmental > Aquatic > Freshwater > Ice >... | reverse complement strand
TCGCCGCGCCACCGGCTGCCGATAAAACCGGCTGCGTGAGTTTTTCTCACGACAAGACCTGGGTGAAGAAATACACGCCAGCTTTGACCATGGCAAAGATCACGCCAGAGACCACGGATACCGCTGCTCCAGCGACCCCGATGCCGACCAGCACCCAGACGCCATCGCGCTCCAATACGCCGAGCGCCACCAGGCTGATGGCCAGTGCCGGCAAGACGTTGCCCAGAGGAATCGGCAGCACCAGCACCACTGCCAGCAACAGTGCAAGCAGGCCAATAAGGTGCTTCATCGGGGGACGGGCCAAATTGCCGAGGCGGGGGCGCAGCAGGCTTTCGGCCCGAAGCAGCCAGGGAACGATGCGTTTGACCAGAGATGCAAAGTCGGCGCGGCTCATGGAACGCTTGGCCACGAAGGTCGGCAGCCAGGGCGCCCGCCCCAGCATTAGCTGCGCAGCAAGGAAGATCAGCGGCGCACCCAGCACCGTTGAGGTACCGGGCGGGGTGGGCAATACGTTGGGAAACGCGAAGATGAACAGCAGGGCCGCAGTCGCCCGATCACCCAGCGCGACCAGCAGGTCGCCCACCGAAATGCGCTCACGCAGCGTGCCCGTGGACAGCTCAATCAGCATTGCCGACAACGCACGGCCACCTATTGCTTTGGTCACAAGGGGTTCGGGTTGCCAGGCTCCGCCGCATCGCCCGCACTGCAGCCAATCTGGAACCACCGAACCAGTTGGCTCATTTCGATGGCCTGCATCCAGTTCTTGCTGAGCATGAGGGTCAGTTCATCCAAGTCTGACGCACCTGCCGGCCGCACTTGGACGCCATAGGCCTGATCGATTTTGTCACGCCGCAGGTCAATCGCTGCCCCCCACAAGGGCACCTGCGCGGTCTCTTTGCCAGCGTCGCCACCCTGGACCGTCCACTGCAGACGGCAGTCCGGCATGGCGCGGTAAAGCCAGGTCAGGTCAGGATGCGCCTCCTGGCCAAGTTCGTTCATGGCCTCCAGACGCTGCGGCTGACTCATCTCAACCGCAGTGAGTCCGACCTCGTCTTCAGTGGGATAGCCGTCCAAGCAAGCCGACAAAAAGAGGGTGGCGCAAGAAGCCAGTGCAAGTCGCTGAAAACCATCCCACAAGCCATTGAATAAGTGGCGATTTAGCGTCACGCCCATGGCCGTCAACCCGTCGTCATCTCGCGGTCGGGCTTCATGGGTTCTTCGGAAAGGCGGCAGGCCAGCACCTTGTCAATGGTCTTGCCATCCATGTCCACGATCTCGAACTTCCAGTCCTGCCACTCAATGGTGTCGGCAATTTTGGGCAGACGGCCGGTGAGCAGCATCATCATGCCGCTCAGGGTGTGATAGCGTCCTCGTTCTTCCTCGGGGACGCTGCTCAGCTTGAGGCGGTCCTTCAGTTCGGGCACCGGAATGTGGCCGTCCAGCAGCCAGGAGCCGTCTTCGCGCTGAACGGCCCAGGATGTTTCTGGATTGCGCGGCTGAAACTCGCCGGTGATGGCTTCAATCAGGTCCTTCAGCGTGACGATGCCCTGGACTTCGCCGTACTCGTCGATCACGCAGGCGATGTGAACATCGGAAGATCGGAAGTTGTCCAGCAGTTCCATGCCCGTCAGCGTCTCCGGCACATACAGCGGCGGCTGCATGTTGTGCTTCAAATCAGGCACGCTGCCATGCACCACCTGCGACAGCAGTTGCCGTGCATTGACGATGCCCAGGATGTTCTGCATGCTGCCTTCGACCACCGGAAAGCGGGCATGGTCCGAGGCGTCGATGCGCTTGAGGTTCTCCTCAAAGCTCAGCTTGGTGTCGAGCACCACCACATCGCCCCGGGGAACCATCAGCGAGCCAATCTGCCGGTCATCGAGCAGAAACACGTTGCGTACCATGGTGTGCTCGTGCGACTCGATGACCCCCGCGCTGGTGCCTTCGGCCAGGATGGCATGAATTTCTTCCTCGGTAACGTTCGAGCCCGCACCATCCTTCACGCCGAGTAGGCGCAACAGCCCTTTGGTCGAACCTGAGAGCAAACGCACGAACGGTTTGGTGGCAATGGCCAGGAAATTAATCGGCTTGGCCACCAGCCGGGCCACGGCTTCGGGATTGGCCTGGCCCAGGCGCTTGGGCACCAGTTCACCCAGCACAATGGAGAAATAGGTGATCAATACCACCACCAGCCCGGTTCCGGCATAAGAGGCGTATTGGGCCTCCATTCCCAGGGTCACCAGCCACTGAGACAGTGGCGGGGCCAGGGCCGCCTCACCGACGATGCCGTTGAGCACGCCGATGGAGGTGATGCCGATCTGGATGGTGGACAAAAAGCGGGTGGGGTCTTGGCCAAGTTTGACCGCCGCGATGGCAGATCTATCGCCCTCATCAACCAGTTTCTGGAGTCTTGCTTTGCGCGCTGTGACCAGTGCAATTTCTGACATGGCGAATGCGCCGTTGAGCAGGATGAGAGCGAAAAGTATGGCTATTTCCATAGGAGGCGAAAAGAGCGCCGGGAGAGTTGAACACCACCATATTTTACAGACTGTCACTTCAGCGAACAGAACAGGCCAGGCCACTTCATGGTCGGCCTGAATACACCTGACACGCAGCCCTTGGTGCGAGTCACCCGCAAGTCCACGCGACATGCGCGTTGACAAGGAAAACCGGGCGTTTACGCCCGCGGCAAAGGTGTTCCGATACTGGATTTCTGGCCTCGAATAAGCCTTAATCAATATGTGGCTTTATGCCCTGTTTCAGCGACCGCGCCAAGGCAACTTCAATGGCCCGGTAGACTTCTCAGCTTTACATTTGCCGAGACCCCCCTATGGAACTACTCTCTGACCCAAATATCTGGATCGCTTTCTTCATGCTCGCGGCCCTTGAGATAGTTCTGGGTATCGACAACATCATTTTCATCAGCATCCTGGTCGGACGCTTGCCGGCCGAAAAGCGGGATCTGGCGCGTCGTCTTGGACTGGGATTTGCGATGTTCTCGCGCATTGCGCTTTTGTTCAGCTTGGCTTGGGTCATGACGCTGACCACGCCAATTTTTACAGTGCTAGATCAGGAAATCAGCGGCCGGGACCTGATCCTGCTCGGTGGCGGACTGTTCTTGCTGTACAAAGCCTCGCACGAGATTTTTCTGGAGGTCGAAGCGCACCAGCCCAAGGAGGTCAGCGCTGGGGTCGACACCGTCAAAGCCGGTGCCACGTTGTTCTGGGGAACGATTGTGCAAATTGGCGTCGTGGACATCATCTTTTCGCTGGACTCGGTGATCACGGCAGTCGGTATGGTGGACGACATCAGCGTGATGGTGGCCGCCGTGATTGCGTCAGTCGCCGTCATGATGTTTGCGGCAAAGCCAATCGGTGAATTCGTGGACCGGCGCCCGTCCATCAAGGTGCTGGCATTGGCCTTCCTGACGATGGTGGGAACCCTGCTGATCGCCGAAGCGTTTGACGTGCATGTCCCGAAAGCCTATGTGTATGTCGCCATGCTGTTTTCCCTGGGGGTTGAGGCGCTCAACATCAGGTCGCGTACCAAGCGCCAAGGCGCTTGATACTTGTTCGCCATCGGCTGAGTATGGACAACTCAGCCATCAAGCAAACTTACTTGACCGTGGCGCGGGCCGGTTCTGCCTTGCGTTTGGCTTCGTCAGCCTTGAGTTGTAACTCCTTCGCCTCCTTCTCGGCGGCAACAGCTTCTGCCTCCTTGGCTTTGGTTTCCTTGTCAGAAGGCATGCCGCCGGCCAGCACGCTGCCGGCCATGGTGCCGGCCACAGCACCCACTGCGGCTGCGCCCATGGTGCCCATCATGCCGGAGCCACGGGTGGCGGGTGCTGCCGTGCCAGCAGGCGTTGCGGCGGCGGCAGGTGCAGCCGCTGCTGGCGCTACGGGCGCCTTGGGCGCGACCGGTGCTGCTGGCGCCTTGTTCTGGCTGGCGCGAGGAATGGTTCGGCCTGCACTGCCCATCCGCTTGGCGTAGGCTGCAGAAGGCGCGACCAGTGAAGCGATGGTCAAAGAAATGACGGCGGCAGCGGTGAGGCGTAAAGAAGTAGTCACAAAGTTCCTTGAGGTAAAAACCAGTCAAACTGGAGGGTCGTCGGCAAATGCGCAGTGCTGTTCGGAAACAGCGCCACCGAACAGCGAAAGCGCTTAAGGCTCATATGTGTTGATGCCGGCGCTGAATTCACCCAGGCTGCCGAATGCCGGTGACCCCACTGATCAGTCGTGAAACTTGCTCAGAGCAACGATTTCAGCCTCTTTAGCCCGGTCCAGTCAAAATCGGCAGCCTGGGTCAAAAGGTCGTCGGCGTCAACATTCTCTCGGAGTTACCTTGTCGTTGAACCTTCTGTTTGGAATACCTTTGTACATTTATGCAGCCAGAGCGGTACTAGGTTTATTCTGAGGGTTACCAGCATCCTTGGAAAAAATCAAACTGTGAGGCCGGTGACCGGAATCGCAAGGCCAGCCACTGCCTGGACGACTTGAAGCACAGCCAAACCGCAAATCGTGCTGTCGCTCGTGCAGCACGCTCACGGCGCGCGCACCGCGTTCGAGCAGGGCGCGCCTTCGACGAAGCAGCGCAGGTTGTCCACCGTCACCTGCGCGATCTCGCGCAGGGCTTCGACGGTGAAGAAACCCTGGTGGCCGGTCACCAAGACGTTGGGAAAGCTCATCAGCCGCTGAAACAGCTCGTCGTCGATGATCTTGCCGGAATGGTCCTGGAAAAACAGCTCGCTTTCCTGCTCGTAGACATCGATGGCCAGGTGGCCCAGGTGGCGCGACTTCAGGGCATGAATGACCGCATGGGTGTCGACCAGCGCGCCGCGCGAGGTGTTGACCAGCATCGCGCCGGGCTTCATCAGCGCCAGCGAGCGGGCGTTGATCAGGTGGTGCGTGGCCTCGTTCAGCGGGCAGTGCAGCGTGACGATGTCGGACTCGGCCAGCAGCACCTCCAGCGGCACGGCACGGCCCAGGCTTTCAAATTGCGGCGAAGGAAACGGGTCGCAACCCAGCACCGTGCAGCCCAGCCCGCGAAAGATGCGGGCCGTGGCCAGGCCGATGCGGCCAGTGCCGATGATGCCCACGGTGCGCCCGTGCAGCGTGACGCCGAGCAGCCCTTCGAGCATGAAGTTGCCTTCGCGCACTCGGTTGTAGGCGCGGTGCGTGTGCCGGTTTAGCGTCATGACTAGCGCCAGGGTATGCTCGGCCACCGCTTCGGGTGAATAGGCGGGCACGCGGGCCACGAACAAGCCCAGCCGCGCGGCCGTGGCCATGTCCACGTTGTTGAACCCGGCGCAGCGCAACAAGATGGCGCCAACGCCCAGGGCGTGCAGCGCCTGCAGCGTCGCCGCGTCCAGGCAGTCGTTGACAAAGACGCAGACGGCGCCGCAGCCTTGCGCCAGTCGCGCCGTGTCAGGTCCGAGCGTCGCCTGGAAATAGACCCACTCGCAAGCCTGAGTCTGCGGGTTTTGTCCGAGGGCTTCATCGAGAAAGCGCTGGTCATAGGCGCGGGCACTGAAGACAGCAGTTTTCACAGGAATCCTTTCAAGGGGGGGTGTTCATGCCCGGACTCAGGTTGATGGCCTTGCCGTCGATGACCATAATCCTTTTGATTGAGCGACACTGTAGCGTCTCCTGGCCGGCGAATGCGCTGCCTATGGTCAAAACCTTGGCAACCAGCGTCTGCAAGGATCCACGTCAGATGGGGCAACCGTTTCCCATCAAGGCTTCTGATTTTTTCGCCCCGTTCTTTTCCCGATGGCCACGCCGACGACAATGGCCGAAAGCTTGAAATAAGTGAAGAGGCCCTCGCCCGCCTCTTCCCCGCTCAATTCTGCACGCGTTGGAAAGGCGCCGGCTGCCAGCGCCGCGAATATAAAGCCTGCACTCATGCCGTGCCGCCAGGCAACCAAGGCAACGGCAACGCCATAGGGGAAGATGCTACGTACGGGTGACTCGGCGGCAATGCTGAACGCAGCCGTCAACACCAGCAACATGATTGCGATCCCGAGATGCGCACTTGCCAAGCGGCGCATGCGCTGAGGCACCAATGAAAGTGGTTTCATGGATGCACGCCTTTCGCCATTCCCATGTCCGTGCAGACCCGCCGTTGGAGCGCGTCCCGCTTCAAATACCAGGAGCCCACCGGCTTGCAGGTCGGTCGCTGCCCCGCCTGCGCCAGTCGGCAGTGCGCGCGCCTGATCAGGCCAAAGCGCGTCGCTGCCAAGCAGAGGTGGTTGGCAGCAGCTTTCAGTCGGTTCATACCGAGACCAGAACATCGCTCTGCGAATGGGCCAGAACGCGTTTCGTGACACTGCCGATAAAAAACTCTTCGAATGGATTGTCGCCATGCTTGCCCATCACGATCAAATCGCAGTTGACCTCTTGCTCCTGCTCAACGATGAGCAAAGAGGGTGCGCCGTGCAGCACGATGCACTGCACGACTTTGACTGGCAGCCTGGCCTCTTCGCTCAACGCATACAGCTTCTGAACCGCCTCCTGCCTGGCGATGTCGCTGTAGTGCTGGATGGTTTTGTCATCAACACTCGCATACCGCAAGCTGCTCTCGAACGGCGCTTCAAAAGTGTGCAGCAAGACGATTTGAGCGTGCGGGGCGATCAGCCGGGCAGCCCTGATGGCCGGCAAGGAAGAGGGCGAAAAATCAACCGGCACGAGCAGCTTGCGATAAGGGGCATGAGCGGCCTGCTTGACGACCAGAATGGGCCGCTTTGTATGGCCGATCATCCTCTCGGGGGTCGCGCCCAGCACCAGGTGCCGCATGAAGTTCTCGCCCCGACCGCCGCAAACGATCAGGTCCGCCGCCATCGCGTCCGACGCCTTGGCCAGCTCCTCAAGCAGGGAGCCCGAGACGACATGCGTTCGGGCAGACACGCCGTAGCGCTCGAGCAGTGCCTGGGCCAGCTCAGCGAGTTTTTCGCGCGCAGCATCAAGCACCCGATGCTGGAGCGCCTCGGGCGTTTGCATCATGAGCTGGCGCAGCCTTTCCAGCGGTGCGAGGTTGGCCACATGCAGCACGTCCAGCGACGCGCCCGTTTTCTGGCTCAGCAAGGCAGCGCGCTCGACGGCGTGGCGCGCAGGAGCGGAAAGGTCGGTCGCGGCCACCAGCTGTTTGAGTTTTGTCATGCCTGCCTTCTTTTTGCGTCAAAACCGTGCATTTCCATCCCTGGCAAGTTGGACGGAAAGCCCAACGCTCGATAAAATTTTCAAGGACTTTGGCTTTAAATGCAACCCGGCAGCAAGCCCAGGCATTCAAGACGTCCGGAAAGGTTCCTCATTGATGACTGACCCCCAAACGGACTCCCCTTCGCCCGTGTTCTGGCACACCCTCACCCACGAGGAGGTGAAACAGGCACTGCAAACCGGTCCGGATGGCCTGTCGGAGGCCGAAGCGAGCCGGCGATTCGCCCGGTACGGGCCGAACCGGCTCGACCCGCCCAAGCGCCGTGGCCCGCTGCTTCGCCTGCTCATGCAGTTCCACAACATCTTGCTTTACGTGATGCTGGGCGCGGCCGTCATCACGGCCTTTCTGGGTCACTGGGTCGATACCGGCGTGTTGCTGGTCGCCGTGGTGATCAACGCCCTCATCGGCTTTATCCAGGAAGGCAAGGCCGAGGCCGCGCTTGATGCCATCCGCGCCATGCTGTCCCCGCACGCCACAGTGATCCGGGAAGGCCAACGCCACGAGATCGATGCCGCCGGCCTGGTGCCGGGCGACGTGGTGGTGCTGGCCTCGGGCGACCGCGTCCCGGCCGATATGCGGCTCCTGTCGGTCAGGGAGCTGCGGGTTGACGAGGCTGCGATGACCGGCGAATCCCTGCCGGTCGAAAAAACCACCCTGGCCGTGAGCGCCGACGCCCCGCTGGGCGACCGTTTCGGCATGGCCTATTCCGGCACCCTGGTGGTCTATGGCCAGGCCACTGGCCTGGTCGTGGGCACCGGCAGCGCCACCGAGCTGGGCAAGATCAACCAGATGCTGGCCAGCATCCAGAGCCTGTCCACCCCCTTATTGCGCCAGATCGACCGCTTCGGGCGCATCCTGGCCTTGGTGATTCTGGGCATTTCGGCGGCGACCTTCGTGCTCGGCACCTTGTGGCGGGACCATGCGCCCTCTGAAATGTTCATGATGGTGGTGGCGCTGGCCGCCTCGGCCATTCCAGAGGGGCTGCCGGCGATCATGACCGTCACCCTGGCGCTCGGGGTGCAGCGCATGGCCAGGCGCAATGCCATCATCCGCCGCCTGCCGGCCGTCGAGACCCTGGGGTCGGTCACCGTCATCTGCTCGGACAAGACCGGCACGCTGACCCGCAATGAAATGACGGTGCAGCGCGTGGTCTGCGCCGGCCAGGTGTTCGAGGTCGGCGGTGTCGGCTACGCCCCGGCAGGCGATTTCAGCCTCGACGGGCATATCGTGGATACCGGTCTCTATCCGGCGCTGGCCCTGGCGATCCGCACCGGCGTGCTGTGCAACGATGCCCGCCTGCGCGAAGAGGAAGGATCGTGGCGCGTGGAGGGCGACCCGACAGAAGGCGCCTTGCTGGTCATGGGCGGCAAGGCCGGGTTGTCGCAGCATGTCGGCGATGCCGCGTGGCCCCGGCTCGACGTCATTCCGTTCGAGTCGCAGCATCGCTTCATGGCGACCTATCACCGCGACACCGACGGCGAACCCTGGATTTTTGTCAAGGGGGCGCCCGAGCTGATCCTGGACATCTGCGAATTTCAGCGCGGCCACGATGGCGAGCAGCCGATCGACGTCGATACCTGGCGCCGCATGGCTACCGACACCGCGGCGCAAGGCTTGCGTTTGCTCGCACTGGCCTGCAAGCGTGCGGCGCCGGCCGGGGAGTCGTTGCGCTTTTCTGACGTGCAGGCGGGCTACACGCTGCTGGCCCTGGTCGGCATCATCGACCCGCCGCGCGCAGAAGCCATTGCCGCCGTGGCCGAATGCCACCGGGCCGGTATCCGGGTCAAGATGATCACCGGCGACCATGTGGAAACGGCGCGCGCGATTGGCGCGCAACTCAATATTGGCGTAGGCAAGCCGGGCATCACCGGGGCCGAGGTGGGCCTGATGGATGACGCGGCCCTGCGCCGGGTGGCGATGGAGGTCGATGTCTTCGCCCGGGCCAGCCCGGAACACAAGCTGCGCCTGGTGCAGGCATTGCAGGCCGGCGGTCAGGTGGTGTCGATGACCGGCGACGGCGTGAACGACGCCCCGGCGCTCAAGCGCGCCGATGTCGGCGTGGCCATGGGCCTGAAAGGCACCGAGGCGGCCAAGGAAGCTTCCGACATGGTGCTGGCCGATGACAACTTCGCCACGATTGCGACGGCGGTGCGCGAAGGCCGGGCCGTTTACGACAACCTGAAGAAGTTCATCCTGTTCATGCTGCCCACCAACGGCGGCGAAGCGCTGGTCGTGATCGCGGCCATCCTGTTTGAGCTGACCTTGCCGCTCACCCCGGCGCAGGTGCTGTGGATCAACATGGTCACCTCCAGCACGCTGGGCTTGGCGCTGGCCTTTGAGCCGGCAGAACGCGGCATCATGGACCGGCCTCCCCGGCCGCCGGGCCAGGCCCTGCTGTCGGGCTTTTTCATCTGGCGGGTGCTGATGGTGTCGGTCTTGATGATGACCGGGGCGCTGGGCCTGTTCCTTTGGGAGCTGAGCGGCGGCAACAGCGTGGAAGCGGCGCGCACGATGGCCGTCAACGCCATAGTGGTGGCCGAGATCTTTTACCTCGTCAACAGCCGCTACATTCTGGCGCCGGTCACGAACCGGGACGGGCTGACCGGCAACCGTTATGTCCTGCTGGCCATCGCCGCCTGCATCCCGCTGCAACTCGCCTTCACGCATGCGCCCGTCATGCAAGCCATCTTTGGCTCGACCGACCTCTCTGCAGAGGAATGGTCCAAGGTGCTGGGCGCCGGACTGCTGGTGTTTTGCGTGGCCGAGCTGGAAAAACTCGTCATCCGGCGTACCCGCCTGGCCTCTCGCCTGAACCTGGCCTGAGCCATGACCATGACCTCTACCTCACAGACAACCCCCATGCCTGCCAATGCCTCGGCAATGGCTTTGCCCGCTCGCCTGCTGCTGGCGACCGACCTCAGCGCCCGTTGCGACCGCGCGCTCGATCGCGCCGCACAGCTCGCCGGGGAGTGGCGCGCCGAACTGGTTGCGCTCAATGTGCTGGATGAGGCGACGTCGCCCGACCAGACCCTCGCCTGGGTCAGCGGCAAGGATGGCGGCTATGCATTGAGCATCGCCCGTCAGCAACTCGCCCGCGATCTTTCCGGGCTGGACATCCAGGCCACCTTGCGGATTGCACGTTCCAGCGATGCCGCCGCCAGCATTCGGAACGCTGCCGCCAGCAGCGGTTGCGGCCTGGTCGTCACTGGCGTGTCGTGCAGCGAACTCTTCGGTCGTTGCCCGCTCGGTTCGACCGTCGAACGCCTCGCGCGCACCCTGGCGCAACCCCTTCTGGTGGTGCGCCAGCGGGTCCATGGCCCCTACCAGCGCATTGTGGTGGCCACCGATTTTTCGGACGCCTCGCGTCACGCCCTGCTGGCGGCCGTACGCCTCTTTCCGGGGCGTGAAGTGATTCTTTATCACGCCTGCGAGATGGCATTGGCGGGGCTTTCCAATAATCTTGAGCCTGCCCGAGTCAGCCGGATGCGCCAAGTCATCGAAAAAGGTGACTACGCAAATTTCATGGCGGCCACCGAACTGCCTGCCCAGGCACAGGTGCGACCTGTGATCGAGCACGGAGTCCTGGAATCAACGCTGACCCAGTACGTCAGAAGTCATGGAATTGATCTGGTGATGATGGGCGCCCGGGGGCGTAGCGCGGTGATGACTGTTCTGCTCGGCAGCTCGGCTGCCAAACTGCTCGACTGGCTGCCGTGCGACGCGCTGGTCTCGCGCGAACCGCTGGGCAATTCCTGAAGCGGTGTGCCCTTGCTGCCTTTGCGATCATCCGTGACCGGGCGCCGTGTCCGCCGGTTGCGGAGCAAAGCGCTGCAGAACATGGCGGGTCATGCCTTTGGCGAGTTCTTCCTCTCCGAAGAAGACCGTGCCGAAGCCATCCTTGCGCAGCAACTGCGATTCGTCTTCGCTGTGGGTGCGCAGCACGATCTCGATGCCCGGGTTGAGCGCACGCGCGGTGTCCACCATTTGCCGCACATTGAGCGGGTCGGGCGTGGCGACGACCAGCATGGCGGCGTCGGCAATGTGCGCCTGGATCAGCACCGCCGGATCGGCGGCGTTGCCTGAGACAGCAATCACCCCTTGCTTGCGCAGGTCTTCGACCAGTTCGCGGTTCTGTTCGGCCACGACATACGGGATGCGGCTGGCCTCCAGCGCCTTGGCAATGCGGCGTCCCACCCGGCCATAACCCACCAGCACAATTTGTTTTCGCAGGTACTTGTTCTCGGTGGTGACCGGGAGCTCGGCATAGGGGTCCTCGCGCTGCTCCAGGCGGCGCGCCAGTGCGGAGCGCACGAGAATCCAGCGCTGGAACGGCGCGATGCCCGCAAACACGAACGGGTTCAAGGCGATCGAGATCAGCGCGCCGGCCAGGACCAGGCTCATGCCCTCGGCCGGCAGCAAGCCCAGCGAGAGACCCAGCCCGGCCAGAATGAAAGAAAATTCCCCGATCTGCGCCAGGCTGGCCGCAACGGTCAGGGCGGTGTTGAGCGGGTAGCGCAGCGCAATCACCAGCGTGACGGCCGCGAGCGATTTGCCCAGGACGATGATGGTCACCACCCCCAGCACATGCAGGGGTTCCTCGATCAGGATCGAAGGCACAAACAGCATGCCCACCGAGACAAAAAAGAGCACTGAAAAGGCATCGCGCAGCGGCAGCGACTCTTGCGCCGCGCGGTGGCTGAATTCGGACTCGCGCATCACCATGCCGGCAAAAAAAGCGCCCAGCGCAAACGACACGCTGAACAGGGCTGCCGCACCGTAGGCAATGCCGATGGCTGATGCCACCACGGCCAGGGTGAACAGCTCGCGGGAGCCGGTGCGGGCCACCTGCCACAGTACCCAGGGCAGCGCGCGGCGCCCGGCAATCAGCATCAGTGCAATGAAGGCCGACACCTGAAGCAGCGTTTGCCCGATGGTGATCCAGATCGGTTGGGCGTCCTGGTCAGGGGCCGCCGGGCCACCCAGGAGACCGGCCATTGGCGGCAGCAGCACCAGTACCAGCACGGTGACCAGGTCCTCGACCACCAACCAGCCAACCGCGATCCGCCCATTCATGGAGTCAACGATCCCGCGGGCTTCCAGCGCCTTGAGCAGGACCACGGTGCTGGCGCACGACAGCGAAAGCCCGAAGATCAGGCCAGCACCCCAGCTCCAGTCCCACCACCATGCCAGGCCCATGCCGAGCAGCGTGGCCAGCGTCATCTGCACCACGGCGCCCGGAATAGCAATGCGCTTGACCGCCATCAGGTCGCTCAGCGAAAAATGAAGCCCGACACCGAACATCAACAGCATGACGCCGATCTCCGACAACTGCGAGGCGATGTTCACGTCGGCGACAAAGCCCGGTGTCGCCGGGCCGATCAGGATGCCTGCCAGCAGGTAACCGACCAGGGCCGGCACCTTGATCCGTTCGGCAATGAATCCCAGGACCAGAGCAACGCCGAAACCGGCGGCAATGGTGGTGATCAGCGAAATGTTGTGATCCATTCAGGCGCCTTGCGGTGGATGGCCGGACGAGCGTGGCCGACGAGGTTTCGGGGTGGAGTGGATCAACTGCCGATAGCCGTGCAGTCCCGGCAGCGGCAAGCGGCAAGCGACAAAGGTTTCCATCCAGCGTATCGTTGTATGTATACCTTAATTCACGGTCAAGCCCGGGAGCAATATCCGCCGACGTAGGGAAATATCGGCGTTTACTGACGCTAGAGAACTCCGGCGGTTCAAGGCTTTGGCGAGTGGATGCAATCCGGTGAAGAGCCTGCGGCAGCTAACGCAAGCTGCCGCGCAACGATATGCACCTGCATCGTTGCCAAACGGTCGAGCAGGCGAATGCGTGCGGCGATCGGCCACCAGTCATACAGAAAAATCTCCATCGGCCTCCACATGGCGACCCAGCCGCCAATCAATACGCTTTGATGCAGTATCTGGGCCATGCTTGCCCCGGACAACCAGGTGTTGCTGACCTCGCCCAGGCCAATCGACAGCGATAAAACTGACAAGCCGATCAGCAAGCTGATGCGGCCACGCCCGAATAGCTCCTTGAGCTGCAGGCGCGTCGTGGCAGCCTGGGCTGCGAAATGCGTCTGAATGGCCCGGCCCACCTGGCCCAGTTTCGCCTCGTCGGTCGTTGGCCGGTCCAGGTGGATGATCAGCGCCAGCAGTACGTCCTTGGCCAGGGCCTTGCTGCTGTCCACGATGTACGCATCAGCACCCGGATCCATGTCGCGCGTATGAAAGGGCGAAGGGTCTATGGAATTGAACAGCTGATCGATCAGTTCCACATGCACCTCAATTGATGCGGTGCTTGAGGGCTGCTGATGGCGACTGTTTGGCGGCATGAACGCCAAGCATAGGCCAAGACAGTTCCCTCACTCCTTGGGAACTCAAAAATTGTGAGAATTGAGCTGCCTGGCCAGGCCTTGATGTGGTTGCGGTGGGAACGGCGGTTACCCCCAGCCCCCCGCCCAGATCCGTACATGCAGAATTACCGCATACGGCTCCTGCCTCAGGTATGTGACGCAGAGATGCGCTCCTCTGGATAGAGGGGCATATTACGGACGGTCGGAATGAAGCTCAGCAATACGGCTGAACCTGTGCCACGGCAAACGGTGTCGCTGACTTCGACGCATCAACGTATGTCGCCAAGCGCAACCAATTTCGCTACGCATTAATGCCAAGCAATACAGATTGCCCGGTACAGCGCGGTAATTAAAGTACCCCTGAACCACGCGGTTTAGCCACTTGCCCTCAATGGCGACGGATTCATCCCGTCGTCGCATCAACTCTGCTCGGATGGCTTCGAGTGTCGCTCGCATTCGCTTCTTCACCGTCAAACGTGTGACCTGAAATCGGCCTTGCCTGTCGGTGCCACAACAGTGCACAAATCCAAGAAAGTCGAACGTTTCAGGCTCACGTTGTTCCCCCCGTTTACGATTGGTTGCTGCAAATAGACCAAACTGGATCAGCCGCGTATTTGTCGCATTCAGGGTCAGCCCAAATTTGGTCAGCCGCTCTTTCATCACTGTCTATTTTTTTTAGGCAGCATCTGCGAGCCCAGTATTGACGCGGCTTTGGCGACTTATCCAAAATGTTATCAACAGCGTAGGCCACAGGCGGCGGGGACAACTCCAGCCAACGTCTCTCGGATTGCCCTCGTGCCCGGCCGCACTGCGATACTGTCCATTCACTGCACTTCTGGAGTTTTCCATGCCACGCCCGATTCTTGACGAGACGCACATTCATCCCGCCATCCGCAGCAAGGTCGCGGGCCATCAGCAGGCGATAGTGCAGGAGGTCATTGAAGCGATCAGAGGCCACGATGTCGTGGTGGTGGGCATGGGATTTAATCCTTTCCCCAAGAAGGCATGCAAGGCGCTGGACACCATGGGCCAGCCCTACAAGTATCTGGAGTACGGCAACTATTTCAATAACTGGCGCGAACGCAACGCCCTCAAGATGTGGACGGGCTGGCCGACTTTTCCGATGGTGTTCGTCAAAGGCACGCTGGTTGGCGGCGCCAACGACTTACAGGTACTGATTGACAGTGGTGAGCTCAAAAAATTGCTGACCCAGGCCGTTTAAGAAAGCAGAATCAATGATCCGCAGGAAGAAACGCAGTGCTTTTTCGGGGGGTGTGGTGGGTGCTGTGGGCTTCCTTCTTTCCGAGTAACCAGACCAATAGCCGATTTCCGCAATGTGTAGCCACTACCAAGCCATGAAGGACAGGGAGCGCTACCGGCGCCACTTCGGCGTCGAGCCGCCTGACGACCTGGGTAAGTTCGATGTCTGGCCCATGTACGCGGCCAGCTTCATCCGGCGTCCGCGCGAGGCCGATGTGGGTGATGAGGCAGTGCCCGAGCGGGAAGCCATCCCAGGGCAGTTCGGGCTGATTCCCCACTGGGCCACCGACACCACGATCGCCCGCCATACCTACAACGCCCGCAGCGAGACGGTGGCGACCAAACCGAGTTTCCGCGATGCTTGGAAGCACGGCCAGCGCTGCATCGTTCCTGCCGAGGCGTTTTATGAACCAGACTGGCGAAGCGGCAAGGCCGTACCGACGCGGATTGCTCGCGCCGATGGCGAGCCCATGGGGATTGCGGGCTTGTGGTCCTGGTGGAAGTCACCCAAGGGGGAGATTGTTCACAGTTTTGCGATGCTGACCATCAATGCGACTAGTCATCCCCTGATGAACCAGTTTCACAAGGTCACCGATGAAAAGCGGATGGTCGTGATCCTGCCGGAGAAGGACTACCAGGACTGGCTGGAGGCGCCGCTGAACCGGGTTAACGAATTTCTGATGCCTTATCCCGCCGACGCAATGGCGGCGATGGCTCCGCCGGTTCTTTGAATTTTGCGTATTGTGGGGTACTTAACCGTCCCGAAGAGCGGTATTGCCACCCCGACCGGCTAGGCTCTTCAACTTCGAGTTGAAGATAATCCGGACACCTGCCGGACACGGAGCACAACAAAGAAGAAAGGACTTAGCCCCTTTCGAAGCTAAGTCCTTGATTCATATGGTCGGTGTGAAAGGATTCGAACCTTCGACCCCTTGCACCCCATGCAAGTGCGCTACCAGGCTG
>Ga0123337_10003789_pt1 | contig 15822 bp, 8 predicted proteins | sample frozenSSSSmetaG_FD_89792 | JGI IMG/M metagenome (GOLD analysis project Ga0123337, IMG submission 89792) | Glacier valley bacterial and archeal communities from Borup Fiord, Nunavut, Canada, to study Microbial Dark Matter (Phase II) -... | ecosystem: Environmental > Aquatic > Freshwater > Ice >... | reverse complement strand
GTATCAGAACTGGAAGGAGAAAATCTTTCAGTGGTTGGCGATACGTATCGCATATTAATAACCGGGAAACAAACCGACGGTGCTTTTTCAACTATGGAATTTAATATTCCTCCCAATGGTGGTTCCGGGCCGCACTCACATCCTGATTTCCACGAATCATTTTATGTTGTTGAAGGAGAAGTAGAAGTGAATTTTGAAGCAGCTTCCTCGAAAGCCAAAAAAAGTTCATTTGTAACCATACCCAAAGGAGATATTATTCACAATCTTAAAAACAAAACAAATCAGAATGCAGTTCTTCTTTGCACGGTTGTTCCTGCAGGCTTAGAAGATTTTTTTATAGAGACAGGTAAGCCTGTAGCTATCGAAGAATTTCTTCTACCTCCACCAATGGATGACCCTGAAGCAGTAAAAAAGCTAGAAAAAATAGCCAGAACGTATGGACAAAAAGTTTATCCGCCAGACTATTTAGATTGAGTAGATAAAAGTGACGGGCGATTTGATATCAAAATCAATGTAAAGATAAGCACTAACCGCTTACAATAGGCTTAGCAATAGGCTGGCTGATGGAATAACAATCAGCTACAACTCAATATCAGCGATAGCTCCAGCTCGACATTATAAATTTAGCTTTTAGTTCTTAACTTCATCTTTTTTTTTAATCGGCTTCAGTTCCGGGCTTGACCAGCAATGAATGCCAGCCCATTGCCAAGCCCTGTTAGTTATCATTAATTTTAAAAGAAGTTTGCTTTCGAAAAATTTAGTATGAATAAAAGTTTAGAAAAGAAGGTAATTGCGATTACAGGGGCAAGCAGCGGAATAGGTGAAGCAACTGCACTCTTGCTAGCCGGGCTAGGTGCGAAAGTTGTGCTAGGTGCACGAAGTGTTGATAAATTAAAAGAGATTATTGACCATATTACAAAGAAAGGTGGACAAGCAACTTATACATGCATAGATGTTAAACAGCGTTATGACCTAGTTAAACTTGTTAAGTTGGCATGTGATCAGTATGGCAAACTTGACGTTCTTATTAATAACGCAGGCATTGCACCTATTTCTTCCCTTGATGAACTGCGTGTAGAGGACTGGGATAATATGATAGATGTGAATATCAAGGGGGTTCTATATGGTATAGCGGCTGCATTACCTGTTTTTCGCGAACAAGGTTTCGGACATTTCATCAACATAGCTTCTACAGCTGGGCTCATTACGACCCCAACTATGGCAGTCTATTCTGCGACTAAGTTTGCCGTGCGAGCAATTTCTGAAGGGTTGCGTCAGGAAGCAGGCGACAAATTACGTGTGACCATTATTACGCCGGGATTTGTCAATACCAATCTTGCTAATTCAATGACAAATACTGATGTAAAAGCGCAAATATTTAGTGCAATGGAAAAGATGGCTATTTCTCCTAATTCAATAGCCCAAGCCATTTTATATGCCATTGAGCAACCGGCAAACGTTGACGTAGGCGAGATTATTATTCGTCCTACGGCACAGGGTTAATTATAAAAACGCAACCAAAGACTTATCAGAATTCTAGCTTTCGAAATATAAAAACTACCGGTAACCTATAGGGCTTAAACGAAGTGCAGCGAAGCGGAACTTTATTTAAGTCTTTATTGATTGAAGCGCAGGAAGCCTAGTGTCTTATTATGGGCTTTCAAAAGTGGGATTTTATATTAAGGCATCGTTGAACTGTTTAAGATCTGCAGATCTCTATATTGATGTGACTTTTAGATGAAATGACAGGAGACGTCCCTAATTCTCTGAATATTTGTAACCATCTTTTTCCGTCTACTGATGCTATTTTTTCAGGTTCAGATAATACATTAGCCTTTCGATGGCTGGCATCAAAAAAAATAGGATGGTGATTGTTTTGTTTGTGGTGAACCTGCACTAATGCATTTACACATTCAGGAAGAAGCGAAATGGATCATTGAGTGCCCCCGCTCCAGAAAGGCATGCTTAGCGATCTTTGCCGCCCTTGCCATTTCTCACATGCAGCATACCACGTCCAAGATCCACATCTGCAATAGCAAGCTAATGCACTTCTGCACACCGGAGTCCGCAGCCGTAAATAGTAGCTAGCAAGATGCTGTGCTTTAATAGCGTGCAGGATTTAATCGGTAACCTTACTTCCTGCTGGCTTAGAACAACGGGAAGTTTGTCCGGGCGTTGTATCGCAGGTAAACTGAACTGCAAACAACTTAAGCCACGCATTTTGCAGGCATAGCGCATTACATATACTGTAAACTAGAAAAAAGGTAGCCGATAGAGTTCCCGTTGTTTTCACGAAGTGTAAATAGTCCAGCACCAGTTCCTTATCCAGTTTAGTAGGAAGACAGTTGTAGTATAGTGCCAGGTGAGCAAGCTGACGTCCATAATTTGTTAGCTTGCTCCGGCTTTTACCACTGACGCTGATGGATCGTTCCATCTCTTTGTAGAGTTGATCAAAGCCTTGTATCTTAGCAGATGCCTGGGCTACAATGGTTACATATCATCGGCCGCCGAGCGCAGACCGGTAGTTTGTTTTGTTTGCATAAAAAAGTATTTTTAAGTTATGCAAAACAAAGCCTCTTAATTCTTATTAAGGCTTCCTGACTACCGGTAGGTTTAGTACAACATTGCATCGCCGAAATACGGGCGGGACGTTGAAGCAATGACAGACTGACGTTGCGCGCCACCTCTGCGCGGGTATTTATTTCAACTGCTTAAATTAATAAATGACAACTAAATCAAAAAAATGAAACGCAGAAACTTTTTAGTATCCACACTTGCAGCAATCCCAGTATCCGCTTTTGCTAAAATTAAATCTATAATGAATTTTCGGACTGACAAGGGATTTAAGGTTGGCTCGGGTGAAGCAAGATTTGGCATACATTATCGAATGAAAGGTATTACTTTAAATATACTCGATGTCAAGATATCAGGCAAGGACACAGACACTGATCTGGCAGTTTTTGAGCAGACCGGCTTAACTCCTAAAGGCGGACCTCCGTTACACATTCATCCAAATCAAGATGAATGGTTTTATGTTGTTGAGGGAGAATATCTGTTTCAGGTTGGAGAAGAAAAATATGCAATGAAATCTGGCGACACTATTTTTCTTCCTCGAAAAGTACAACACGCTTTTGTTCAGCTTTCTGAAAAAGGAAAAATGATCGTTTCATATTCCCCTGCTGGCAAAATGGAAGAATTTTTTGCCACTACTGACAGCTGGATTTTCCCACCAACAAAAGAAAAAATAGCAAAAGTATTTGCTGACCATGACATGCAAATTGTTGGACCACCATTAAAAGTTAGTTGAAAATTAAACAAAACGCAACTATCGCACAGTGGAAAATTTGGCGAACGCACAATATATTGAAGACTGAACTTCCGCCGCTGATTGAACCTATAGGAAAAGTATCACTACTGCTTTTGCAACGATAAAAATCTATAGCCAACAATTGGCAATGATTTTTTCAAATCAGCGCTGTCACATAGTATTAACTTGCGATTGCAGTCTCTTACTTTATGGCGCCTATAGAGATTTCATAAAAATCCATACAGTCATATATGCTTTCCGTACGTAACAAGCTTGTTATATTTTTTTTGCTTCCCTTCCTGCACAGCGCCAGCAGTTTTGCCCAGACACGTAATGGCAGTCACCCACCAAATGTTGTTGTGTTATTGGTTGATGATCTCGGCTGGACCGACACCCATTGCTACGGAAGCAGCTTTTATGAAACACCTAACATTGATAAACTGGCCGCAACAGGCATGCGTTTTACAAATGCTTATGCTGCCTGCAACGTTTGTTCTCCTTCAAGGGCAAGCATCTTAACCGGTAAATATCCGGCCCGGTTGCAGGTTACCGACTGGATAAATGGTTATGACAGGCCTTTTGCCAGGCTGTTGCCCCCAGAATGGAAGCAATACCTGCCCTTAGAAGAAACCACTATCGCTGAAGTGCTGAAGCAGCAACATTATGCAACCGCCTCAATTGGTAAATGGCACCTGGGCGACGACGTAAAATACTATCCCGAAAACCAGGGATTTGATTTAAATAAAGGCGGTACTTTTCAAGGCAGCCCTCCCGGTTATTTTTCACCTTACCATATCCCGCGACTAAAAGACGGTTCAACGGGAGAGTACCTTACCGACCGGCTTACAAATGAAGCACTTGATTTTATCAACGCACAGAAAAAAAATCCGTTCTTTTTATACCTCTCTTTTTATGCTGTACATACCCCGCTGCAAGCCAAAGAAAAAGACGTACAAGATTACAAAACGAAAATCAACGCCAATGCTGCACAGCAAAATCCGGTATATGCAGCCATGATTAAAAGCGTGGATGAAAACATCGGGCGGGTAACAGCACTCCTTGAAAAACTCGGGCTTTTACAAAATACCCTGATTGTTTTTACTAGTGATAATGGTGGATTGGTAAAAGGAAATAACTGGGCGAAGGGGAAAATTACTTCCAATGCTCCATTGAGGGGTGGCAAGGGAACCTGTTACGAAGGAGGTACAAGGGTGCCGCTTATTTGTTGCTGGAATGGAAAAATAAAAGCGGGAGTGGTAACCGATGTTCCCGTAATTGGTACTGATCTTTTTCCCACGATTGCACAAATTGCAGGGAAGATAATAAAAGATACCGCTGTTGACGGTATAAGTTTTTCATCGGTTTTGTTTGGTAAAAACAATAGGAAGAGGAATACCTTATATTGGCATTATCCGCATTACCATGCCGAAGGCGCAACTCCTTACAGCGCGATAAGGCAGGACAATTGGAAGCTGATCTATTTTTACGAAACAGGTAAAAAGGAACTGTACAATTTGAAGACTGACATCGGTGAAAAAAATGACCTAAGCACCAGTCAACCTGTATTGACCGAGGCCTTAATGCAAAAATTAAAGGCCTGGAAAACGAAAGTCGGTGCGCAGGATCCACTGCCCAATCCATCTTATGATAGCAAAAGGGAAAAAGAAGGGATGGCTCCTCAGAAACGGTATGTAAAAGACAGTTTGAATGCGGAAGAAAACTAATGGATAAGGCAATTATTGCCGGCGCGGGTTCGCTGAATCCAAAAGTCAGATAATTATTTTTAAAAAATGGTATGGAATAAAAATTTCTGTCTCTACGCCAATAGCCACCTGTTAGCATGGGAAAAGAATATGCTTCTATTACGATAGAGCGCCTGGTCTGAAATGACAATTTCAGAAAGCATTACTAAAGTATTCGGGACTGTTTTCAAAATAAATACCAGCGAAACGGATAAAGGAATTAACCGTAATAGCACAGACGGTAAAATAGTTATCTGCAAACGTTATAAACGCCGGCTGATTTGTTAGCCAAAAAAGTAAAAAAAGGCGTGTTGATGATAAGATAATCTTTAATGGCTCTTTGGGTTTGTTAATTCGATAAAAACGATTAATGCTTTTCTCCATGAAATCAAAACTATTACACATCCTGTTTATTGGCTTGCTTATACTTTTATCCGCCGACTCAAAAGCTTTCACGCAAGTTCCGCTGAATAAAGAGATTTCATTAAACATATATGGACAGGAAATTATTAAAGTGCTCACCATACTGGAACAGCAGGCCAAAACAAGTTTCGCTTATAGTACTGCCGAGCTTGAGTTAACCAATAAAGTATCCATTCACGTACAACAAAAGCCTTTATCCTACGTCTTAGATCTCCTTCTGCATAATACCGCATTTACTTATTCGCAGTCCGGAGAAGTAATTGTCTTATATAAAAAGCCAACTTTCACCGGGGAAACTTCTAACAATAATGTAGAACTTATTAAGAGCCCAATTCAAGCAAACATCCCGCCTCCGATTGTCATTAGTGGAAGAATACTGGATGAAAACGGCAATGGCTTGTCAGGTGTTAACATCGTTTATAAAGGCGGTATTTCCGGAACCACCTCAACCGATAACGGCAGATACTCTTTCCGTGTTCCTTCAGACGCGGGAATTCTAGTTATTTCTTATGTTGGCTTTGTGAGTCAGGAAGTTGCCATTGATGGACGCAGTACTATTAATTTTACCTTATCACCTGATGCAAAGTCGTTAAGTAATATTGTTGTAGTAGGCTTTGGCACACAACGAAAAGAAAAAGTAATTGGTTCGATAGCCCAGGTAGGTGCCAAAGAAATTGAAAACAGACCGGTAACACAGTTGCAAAATGTTTTAACGGGGCAACTCGCCGGTGTAACAGTTACGCAGCGCAATGGCCGACCGGGTGCTACAAGTGGTGCCATTAGTGTAAGAGGCGTAGGTTCGTTCGGTGCCAGCGCCGATGCGTTAATATTAGTTGATGGGATACCGGTGGGCGGTTTCAATGATATTGACCCAAATGATGTAGAAACCATATCGGTATTGAAAGACGCCTCATCAGCAGCCATCTACGGTGCCAGGGCAGCGAATGGCGTTATCCTGGTTACGACCAAATCAGGTAAAGCCGGCAAAACGCAAATTAGCTATAGTGGGTATACTGGTTTTCAAAAACCTACTGCTTTGCCACAATTTGTAAATTCCTGGGAGTACCAGCAGGCGGTTTTTGAAGCAACGAATGCTACTGCCTCACCAACGGGTGTCGCCACCCTGACAACTGAACAACTGGCTATCCTCGCTAAATACAAGGCACAAAATGATCCGGATTATCCGAACACCAATTTTATCAATTCAGTCATAACTAAAAAAGGCATTCAAACCGGTCATAATATTACGGTAAGCGGCGGAACACCCGCTAACAAATACAATCTTTCGGCAGGATATTTATTCCAGGATGGATTGGTGATCGACAATAGCTACTCGCGCTATAATGTACGGCTAAACCTTAATACGGTCTTAAGTCCCAAGTTTGATTTAACTACCCGTATTGCATCTATAGTAGGAGTGGTAAAGGAACCTTACGTACCCGCAGGTGTTAATCAAAGCGATTTAACCGATATCATTGATCAGTCAGTGAGGGTACCCAGCAATTTTGTAGGGCGTTATCCTAATGGTGATTTTGGTCTGGGTATTAACCTTTTTGGTACGCCTGTATCTTACCTCGCGAGTGAATCGTTCCGCAAACAAAAAAACATTAACATCAATGGTAATACCCGTTTGGATTATAAACCTTTCAGGGGATTTAAAACGTCTTTTATTGCATCCTACGTGCAAAATTCAGGTAGGGAAACCCAGTTCAGATCTACACAGCGGCTAAACCCTTCCGTTACCTTAGGGCCTAACCAGCTTACTGAGCTCGCCAACAACAATTACTACTACACGTTGCAGTTTTTGGCAGAGTATACTAAGCAAATTGGCAAGCACCAGTTAAACTTTTTAGGTGGCTATTCATTTGAAAAGAACACAGCTGAAAATTTTAATGCTTTCCGTGATAACCTGCCAGGCAACAACCTTACGGTACTAAGTGTTGGCTCTCCGGGCAACCAACAAACAAACGGCACCGGTTCTATCTATGCTTTAGAATCGCAGTTTGCCCGTGTTAATTACTCCTATAACAACAAGTACTTATTTGAAAGCGTTATCCGGCGCGATGGATCTTCTCGTTTTCCGACCAATAATAAATACGCATACTTTCCATCTGTTGCAGTAGGCTGGCGCATCAGCCAGGAATCGTTTATCCGTGATCAATTTCCCTGGATCAATGAATTAAAAATAAGAGCATCACGCGGGCTGTTAGGTAATCAAAATTTAGGTAATAATTATCCTTATCAAAATACGCTTATCACCAGTAGCGCCAACAGTGGCGGAACGTTGTATTCTTTTGGTGGCATTATAGCACAGGGTGTTACGCGTAGCAGACTTACAGATCCAAACCTTCACTGGGAGTCAACCCGTACAACCGATATTGGTTTCGAAGGAAGTCTGTTCAAAAATAAACTTACTTTTTCCGCTACCTATTTCGATCGTTATACTTATGATATTCTTTATAGCCCCAACAGCAGCGTGTCAAACGTTTTGGGTTTCCAGATATCAGCTACTAACACCGGTAGACTAAGAAACTCCGGTTATGAATTTACAGCAGGACATAACAATACAATAGGCAAATTTTCATACAACATCAATGGTAACCTAACCATATTAGAAAATAAAGTATTAGACCTCGGTGTAGGTAATGTAAAACAGCCAAACGGATTAGTAGGCAATGGCTCAAACCTTTTTATCGGTTATCCGGGCGCAACAAATAACTATGGACTCTATTATGGATTCGTTGCCGACGGATTGTTTGCCAGCCAGGATGATATTGCCAAATGGCCGAATATGACTACTGTAAATCCGAATGTAAAGCCGGGAGACATTCGCTACCGCGACATAAGCGGCCCCAATGGCGAGCCGGATGGTAAAGTGGATAATACCTATGACAGGGTAGTGCTGGGAAGCCAGATTCCGAAATATTCTTATGGCATCAATATAGGAGCCAGCTTCGGTGGCTTTGATTTTACAACACTTCTGCAAGGCCTGGCAGGTGTGAAAGGTTTTTTAAATGGAGCATTCGGCTATGCGTTGTTAAACCAGGGAAATGTGCAACGCTGGCAGTACGACGGACGATGGACAGCCGAAAATCCTAATGCTAACGCCACTTATCCGCGTATAGAAAACATCACCAACTCCGGAACGTCCAACAGCGTGGTCTCTTCTTTTTGGGTAATAAACGGAGCCTATCTGCGAATTAAAAATGTACAGGCCGGATATAGCCTTTCTAAAGCAGTATTGCAACGCATGAAGCTGTCTAAACTACGGTTGTATGTAAGCGGTGAAAACCTGCACACCTTTAGCCATTACCGCAAAGGGTGGGATCCGGAAGTGAACACTGGTGCTACCTTTTATCCTATCATAACCAATTATACTATAGGCATAAATGTTATTTTCTAATCTTGACGATCTAAAATTACTATATGAAGAATTCAGGCGTAGCTGTATTGTTACTCATCATTATGACAACATCCTGCCGCAAACAATTAGATACAATTCCGCTGGATGCTTTTGCGGTTTCCAATTTTTATACCAGCGAAACCAATGCGCAACTTGCTTTGAATGCATTGTACCGCGGATCGATCTTAACAAACGTCGCCTCCTTTAACCCGGTTGACTGGTGGGATTACAACGGTTTGCTCTGGCTTGAAATGGCTACAGATAATGCCTATGATCGCCGGTTAGATAATTCGGTATTTAACCGCCTGACCAACGGCACATTGGTTAACAGTAATAATGCCTTGCAATTTTATTGGAGCGGCAGCTATTACCGCATAGCGCATTGCAATGATTTCTTAAATAATATTGATAAAGTACCGATGGATGGCACAAAGAAAAAAAGAGTAATTGCTGAAGCAAGATTTATTCGGGCATGTCAATATTTTTATATGTCGCAATACTGGGGTTCGGTGCCATTAATAACAAAAGTGCTTACACCTGATGAAGCTAACAACGTATCGAAGGCGCCGCATGCCGAACTGATAAAATTTACCATAGATGAACTAACGGCAGCCGCCGCAGATTTGCCGAGGCATAAAGATATAGCCTCAGTTGAACTTGGCAGGGCAAGCAAGCAGGCTGCACTGGCTTTTTTAGGCCGTGCTCAATTGGGAGAAAGTCAGTGGGCAGATGCCGCCGCCACGTACAAAACTATTATTGATTTTGGGGATAACAATATTGATCCCAACTATGCTTCTATATTCTTAGAATCAAATGAGAACAGTACGGAAAATATTTTCAGTATCCAGTTTATCCCCAATCTGGAAGCCAACGGCGTAATGCAACACCATGCTCCGGGAATTATGGGTGGGTTCGATGTATTAAATCCTTTAAGTTCCTTGATGGAAGCCTACCAGTTTACAGACGGTACCGCTTTCTCATACACCGATGCCCGGTATGATTACCGGGATATTTCAAAAAACCGGGATCCGAGATTAAAATACACTTTGTATTATGATAATGCACCTTTTCGCACAACCAGGTTTATTTCTCATCCCGATTCTGCTAACGCCTTTGATCAGGTACAATCACCCATCCGTCAAACTACACAAACCGGCTATGCACAACATAAATGGATAGACGAAAGCTTTACCGGCAACCTGCAAACTAATTATGGAGGCAACCTGGTTATTATCCGCTACGCCGAAATTTTACTAAGTTACCTGGAAGCAAAATTGGAAGCGGGGCAACCTATCGACCAGAACTTGCTTGATGCAACTGTTAATCAGGTGCGTGGCCGCGCTTCGGTAAATATGCCACGCCTTACACAAACCAATCCCACATTGTTACGGCCGTTGTTGCGTAATGAAAGACGGGTGGAGCTGGCTTTAGAAGGAACCAGGTTATGGGATCTGTTACGCTGGAAAATTGCGGACCAGGTGTTGAAAGGTGATTTTTACGGACATCCCTACCCCGTCAGCGTGCGTACCATACGCAAAAAAACTGCGACGGCTGCTGCCGATCCGTTTAAACGTTGGTTTGTAACTACAAAAAGTTTCAGAAAAGGAATCGATGAATACTGGCCGATTCCACTGGCTGAAGTGAGCATCAATCCAAAACTTCAATAATGATAAATGACCAGGTTTAAATTTGTTTAATACATTAATCAGGAGAATTTATAAAATGATACGATTCAAAAAAACATTTGTGTCTTCGATATTAGTCATTACTGTTTTCGTTGGAACGCAAAAAGTAGCTGCCGGAAAAAAAACCGGAGAACCAATCATTCAATCATCGAAACCGAATATCATCTGGGTAATAACGGAAGATATCTGTCCGGAGTTAGGCTGCTATGGTTACCCGTTGGTTAAAACGCCCAATGTAGATGCGCTTGCAAAAGAAGGTGTACGGTACACCAATGCTTATGCAACGGGGCCTGTTTGTTCTGCCAGCCGGTCGGCACTCATTACAGCCATGTATCAAACAAGCATCGATGCACAAAACCACCGCAGTCACCGTGATGATGGTTATAAACTTCCGGAACCGGTAAAACCAATTACCGATTACTTCCGGCAGGCAGGTTACTATACCACTAATGGTGAAATGGGTTCTAATGGCATCAGGGGTGCGGGAAAAACCGATTATAATTTTGAATTAAAGAATAAACCTTTTGATGGTACGGATTGGAAAGACCGGGCTCCCGGACAACCTTTTTTCGCCGAAGTGATGATTAGCTGTACTCATCGTGGACCTGTATGGAAAGGAGCCGTACAACAGCATCAGCCACAGATTGACCCCGCCAAAGTTGTGTTGCCTCCTTATTATCCTGATGATTCTATTGCAAGGCAAGACTGGTCAACCTATCTTGAAGCTATTCAACTTATGGATTCGTACCTGGGTGTATTACTGAAGCGCATCCAGGAAGAAGGTATCGCCGATAATACCCTGGTTATTTTTACCAGTGATCATGGTCGATGTCATGTGCGCGACAAACAGTTTTTGTATGACGGGGGTTTACATATCCCATTTGTTATCCGCTGGCCTGCACAATTAAAAGGCGGTCAGGTAAACAACGATTTGATTAGTGGTATCGATATATCCGCCACCATTTTACAAGTAGCCGGCATTCCACTACCAGCATATATTGAAGGGCGACCAATACTTGGGCAGAACGTAAAAAAAAGAGATTACATTATTGCCGCCCGTGACCGTATGGATGAAACGGTTGATAAGATGCGTTGCGTACGGACAAAAGAATTTAAATACATTAAAAACTATATGCCGGAACGCCCTTATATGCAGCCCAACAACTACAAGGAAACACAATACCCCATGTGGAACCTGATGAAAAGATTGTATGCCGAAGGTAAGCTAACACCGGAACAGGCTTTGTTTTGTGCACCTACCAAACCTGCTGAAGAATTGTACGATCTCAAAAATGATCCGAACGAATTAAACAACCTGGCAATAACAGCAAGGTATAAAAACACCTTGTTTAAAATGAGGAGTATTCTTGACAACTGGATTAAAACAACCGGTGATAAAGGACAATTTCCCGAAAAGAAAATTTGGCTGCCTGCTAAAAAAAGTGATGGTTGATATTGCCAATAAAAAGTTATGCATTAAAATATTCAATGTCTGGCATAGTTATCAGTTGTCGTGCATTGCTGCCTGTTAAAAAGTAAATACAAATATGAAGCCTTTGCTCGCCTCAATTGCACTCTTATTTATTGTGGCATCCACATGTGCACGTAAACCGCTTAAAGAAAAAATCAATATTCTCTGGCTGGTAACAGAAGATATAAGTCCCTATTTATCCTGCTACGGCGATTCTACCGCGCATACTCCCAACCTTGACAGGCTGGCAAAAGAAGGCGTTCGCTATAGCAATGTGTATGATGTTTCAGGTGTATGTGCCCCCAGCCGTTCGGCATTAATTACCGGTATGTATCCAACCTGTCTTGGTACCGATAATATGCGTACACAAAATGCGTTTCCGCAAATTGGTATTCCAAAATATTCGGTTGTACTACCACCGGAGGTTAAGATGTTTAGTCAGTACCTGCGAGAGTCCGGTTATTACTGTACCAATCATGCCAAAGATGATTACCAGTTTGAAGCATTAAAGGCAGGTTGGGATGATAATAGCAACACGGCACATTACAAGAACCGCCCTCCAGGGAAACCATTTTTTTCAGTATTTAATTTTGGTGTTACGCACGAATCACAAATTTGGGAAAAGAAAAATGATCCCTTATTAGTAGATCCGAAAAAAATAATACTGCCGCCCTACTATCCCGAGTCGCCGGTTATCCGAAAAGATATGGCACGCATGTATTCTAACATTATGGAAATGGATAACCAGGTGGGTGCCATGCTAAAAGAATTGGAAGAACACGGCTTGCTGGACAGTACTATTATTGTGTGGTATTCGGATAATGGTGGTCCGCTTCCAAGAGGAAAAAGGGAGGTATATAACAGCGGTTTGCATGTTCCTATGATCATCCGTTTTCCGCATAGTAAGAATGCAGGAACAGTAGATAACCAGTTAATCAGTTTTGTAGATTTTGCACCAACGGTTCTATCGCTTGCAGGCGTAAAAGTTCCGGCATATATGCAGGGGCAGGCTTTTGCGGGATTACAAAAAAAGACACAGCGGAAATATATTTATGCGGCCCGTGACCGGATGGATACCTGTTATGATATGGTGCGAACAGTGGGCGACGGAAGGTATAAATACTACAAAAATTTTCAACCTGAAAAGCCGTATATCCAAAATATCAGCTACCGGCTTCAAATGGATTTAATGAAAGAATTGTTACGCCTGAATGAAGAAAGAAAATTAAATGAAGTACAAAAGCTATGGTTTCGTAAAACAAAGCCGGCAGAAGAACTATATGATACGCGAAACGATCCTTATGAATTAAATAATATTGCGGGTGATACGCGGTATAGAACCATCCGCAACCAATTAAAAAAAGAATTAGAGCATTGGATGAAACAAACAGACGATAAAGGATTTATCCCCGAAAAAAAATTTATTGAATCCATGTGGCCGGGCATGGTACAGCCTGTAACAGCGGAACCAATTTTCGTCACTAAAAGTAAAACCATAGTCATTACATCCGCTACTGCCGGTAATTCTATTTCCTGGCAGGTGGTGCAAAAAGATGCAAAGCCAAGCAAAAACGGCTGGCAGATCTATACAGTACCAATTGTGCTATCCGGTAACAAAGAACTGTATGCCTTTGCCGAAAGAATCGGGTATAAAAGCAGCCAAATGAAAACATTTACAGCAACCGCAAAGCCTTCCAGAAAAATATAAGTTTATTAGTACCCGGAGCGTTTGGGATAATGAATATTTATTTAATATTCAGGAAGACCTTTGAATTGAATAAACTGATACAAAATCCGGAATACCAGGAAACGGCAAAACAGCTGAACCGGGAAGTATGGTACCGGCTGAAAAATGGGCCGGCAATAGAACATCATATAAAAAAACTACCCGGCCAGTGCTTAAACATTTTGGACAGGATAGTATAAATGATTTTTCATTGTCTCTATGTATGGGTGATCAACTTTAAAGGAGGCGCAGGCTAGCCTCAGATGTTGGAAAATGAAGCATCATTGCCTCATGATTAAAATGATTTTAAAAATTCACTCTTAAATAATTGCTAATGTTCAGGAAGCTGCCATTTAGTTCAAAATACATTTTTATAATGAGTCTTATCTTGCAGGCTGCTGTACTCTTTGCACAGGTGCCGCAAAAACCAAACATCGTTGTTATTTATACTGATGATCTTGGCTATGGCGATGTAAGTAGTTATGGTGCCTCCAAAATTAAAACACCTAATATCGATAAAATTGCAAAAGAAGGATTGCGATTCACCAATGCTCATGCATCTTCTTCCACCTGTACGCCTTCCCGTTTTTCTTTTCTTACGGGTAGATATGCCTGGCGCAAACAAGGCACCGGGATTGCACCCGGCGATGCTGCTTTAATAATTCCAACCGATATTACAACCCTGCCCGGGATGTTGCAAAAAGCCGGTTACCAAACTGCTGTAGTAGGTAAATGGCATTTGGGACTGGGCCCTGCAGGCGGTCCTGACTGGAATGGAACTATCAAGCCGGGGCCGCTGGAAATTGGTTTTAGTTACAGCTTTATTATGCCTGCCACTGGCGACCGCGTGCCTTGTGTGTATCTCGAAAATCATCGCATCGTTGATCTTGATCCCGCAGATCCGATCCGGGTTGATTATAAAAAGAAAGTGGGTAATGAACCCACGGGTAGTGAAAATCCCGAGCTCCTGAAAATGAAACCTTCGCATACCCACGATAACACCATCATTAATGGCGTAAGCAGAATAGGATGGATGAGTGGAGGAAGAAAAGCACGCTGGATTGACGAAGACCTTGCCGATGTACTCACAAGCCGTTCCATAGCTTTTATTGAAAAACAAAAAGACGCACCATTCTTTTTGTATCTCGCTACGCATGATATTCATGTACCCCGTCTGCCGAATGCAAGGTTTGCAGGTAAAAGTGGTATGGGTCCTCGAGGCGATGCCATATTGCAGTTAGACTGGACCGTGGGAGAAATATTGAAAACACTTGACCGCTTGCATATTGCCGGTAATACGCTACTCATTTTTAGCAGCGATAACGGACCGGTAATTGATGACGGCTACCAGGATGAGGCGGTAACAAAATTAAACGGGCATACACCCGCGGGCAAGCTGCGTGGCGGTAAATACAGTGCCTTTGATGCCGGCACCAGGGTACCTTTTATTGTTAGATGGCCTGGAAAAGTAAAAGAAGGAACGGTGTCGGAAGCACTGTTTAGTCAACTGGATTTATACGCTTCTTTTGCAGCACTTACCGGTCAGAGATTAGGTGCGGAGGATGCACCGGATAGTTATAATATGCTGGATGTAATGTTAGGCAAATCAAAAAAAAATCGCGAATATGTAATTGAGCAATCCATCAACTCAACACTATCGGTTATCCAAAACGACTGGAAATATATTGAGCCCAGCAACGGGCAAAAAATAAACAAGCAGACAAACATAGAATTAGGCAACGATCCGCAACCACAACTTTATAACCTGTTTACCGATATTGGCGAGCAAAAAAATGTGGCGGCAGAAAATACCGAGAAAGTACAAGCCCTGCAGCAGTTATTAAAATCGGTAAGAGAAAAAGGAAACAGCCGGTAGATGGTTGATGCCGCAGCACATCGTCTTGAAAAATATAATCCGCAATGAGATTAGTAACCCGCATCGATGCAAAAAGCATTATGACCGTCCGGTTAAAAATTAAAGGCGTTGTGACGCTGACCACCACATCAGCGGGTCTGCAACCTTCGTCAGTAAATCTCAAAATGAATTAAATCAACGGAGTGATGC
>Ga0123337_10003788_pt1 | contig 15826 bp, 12 predicted proteins | sample frozenSSSSmetaG_FD_89792 | JGI IMG/M metagenome (GOLD analysis project Ga0123337, IMG submission 89792) | Glacier valley bacterial and archeal communities from Borup Fiord, Nunavut, Canada, to study Microbial Dark Matter (Phase II) -... | ecosystem: Environmental > Aquatic > Freshwater > Ice >... | reverse complement strand
GTGGATATTTTTATTGTTTGCTCGGATAATTTTACTTTATATTGCCATTCTCCATCATTATTTTTTATAGCAGCTAATTTATAAACTCCTCCAAGTGCGGGTTGGTCGTATGCGGTCATTAATTTTGTTCCTACTCCCCACACATTAATCATAGCACCTTGTTCTTTTAAACTTGCTATAATATTTTCATCTAAATCATTACTAGCAATTATGCTCGTATTTTCAAAACCTGCTTTATCCAAAAGTTTTCTTGCTTCAATACTTAAATATGCTAAATCTCCTGAATCTAAGCGTATTCCAGCCATTTTATAACCTTTTTCTTTTAATTGATTACCAACAATTATTGCAGCTTTTACACCTTCTAATGTATCAAAAGTATCAACTAAAAAAATACAATTATTGGGCATTATTTTAGCGTAAGTTTCAAATGCTTCAAGTTCTGAATCGAACGACATTACCCAGCTGTGTGCATGCGTGCCTTTTACAGGAATACCAAATAATTTTCCGGCAAGTACATTTGAAGTTGCCGAACAGCCACCTATAAATGCTGCTCTGCTTGCAGATACTGCTCCATCCATCCCTTGTGACCTTCGTAAACCAAACTCTAAAACAGGTTCACCTTTTGTAACCATCGACATTCGTGCAGATTTTGTTGCAATCAATGATTGAAAATTAATGATATTAAGTAAAGGAGATTCTAATAATTGACATTGAAGAATGGGTCCGCGAATTCTTAAAAGTGGTTCTTGAGGAAAAACAACTGTCCCTTCAGGTATAGCATCTATATCACATGTAAATTTCAATGTTTTTAAATATTCAAGAAAATCATTTTCAAACAATGGCTCGTCATCATTACCAGTTAATGTGCTTAAATATTCAACATCATCATCCGTAAAGTTAAAGTGTTCAACAAAATCTATTGCTAATTCTAATCCACAATTAATAGTTAAACCTCCTCCAAATGGATGTTTTCTAAAAAATAAATTAAAAACTGCTTCTTTGTCTGCCATTCCAGCTTTCCAATATCCATAAGCCATGGTTAATTGATATAAATCGGTAAGCAAGCTTACTGAACTTATGTATAGGCCATTAATAAATTTATGAGTCATTATTTTTAGATAAAATTTTATGACTTAATGTAAAAAAAACACTAAGTAATTACAAATATAAGTTTAGACTGTTGAAAACAAAATAAATTTTTTCACTATAAAAATATTATCAAATTAAATTATGAATTTATCAATATTGATAAATTCATAATTTAAAATAAATTAAAAGTTTTTTTCTTCTTTAATATGTTTTTATAATTATCATTCATTTTCTGCGTTTTTATCAAAAAGTATGAAAATTATATTTTCTATATACCTTTGCGAATTATAATTGATTGTTTTATAAATTGTAAATCCACTTTCAGACCCTAAGTATGATTAAAAATACAGCTTTCGTTTGTTCATTTGTGCTGTTAACAATTATCGGTTGCAAAGCCCCTCAACAAAAAGTCACAATCCCTAAATCACCTGTATTAGCAACATTGGGTAATAAACCAGTTTTTGCAGATGAATATCAATATGTATATAGTAAGAATTCTCCTTCGGATAGCGTAAAATCTGAAAAAAAAATTCGTGAGTATTTAGACTTGTTTATTAATTTTAAACTAAAAGTTGCAGAGGCGGAATCAATGGGTTTAGATACTTTAAGTTCTTTTAAATCTGAACTAGAGGGTTATAAACAACAATTAGCTCAACCATATCTTACCGATAAAACAGCTTCTTCTCTATTAGTTCGTCAATCGTACGAAAGGATGAAAGAAGAGATAAGGGCTTCACATATTTTAATTACAGTAAAAGAAGATGCCAATGCAGAAGATACTTTAAAGGCTTACAAACAAATTTCAGAAATTCGTGAAAGAGCAATTAAAGGTGAATCATTTGATGAATTGGCTAAAAAATATTCTCAAGACCCTTCAGCAAGTACTAATAGTGGCGATTTAGGTTATTTTACCTCCATGCAAATGGTATATCAATTTGAAGATGCTGCTTATAAAACTCAAAAGGGTGAAATCTCATCTCCAATAAGAACAAAATTTGGCTATCATATTATAAAAGTTATAGATCGAAGACCATCTCAAGGTAGAGTTACTGTGGCTCATATTATGATCAGAACAAATCCTAATATGCCTGCCGAAGAAGCAGAAATAGCAAGTACTAAAATAAATGAAATTTATAATAGGCTTAATAAAGGTGAGGATTGGAATAAATTATGTCAGCAGTTTTCACAAGATGGTTCGTCAAATACTAAAGGAGGAGTGCTTCGTCAATTCGGTGCTTCCGAATTAGGGATTCAAAATTTTGAAGAAACTGCTTTTTCTCTTAAAAAAACTGGTGAATTTTCTAAACCTATTCAAACTCCATACGGTTGGCATATAATCAAACTTATTGAAAAGCAAAACCTCCCTACTTTTACTGAGATGGAACCTTCTTTAAAACAAAAAGTTATGAAGGATTCGAGATCCGAAATAAATAAAACTGCTTTTATAGAAAAATTAAAAAGGGATAATTTATTTACAGAAAATACAAATAATTTAAATTTGGCTTTCTCTAAAGCTGATACAAATCTTACTCATGGGAAATGGAATTTTAATGCGAAGGATAAGAATTTATCAAAAGTGCTTTTTAATATTTCAAATCAAAAATTTACTATTGAGGATTTTTATAATTTTCTAAAAAAGCAACAATTACCTCGCCTTGATTTAAAACCTGATAATCATATTAAAAGTTTGTATAAAGAATATGTAAAGCGATCACTAATTAATTTTGAAGAAAATCATTTATCAGAAAAATATCCTGATTATAAATCATTATTAGGTGAATACCGTGATGGAATCTTATTTTTTCAACGAATGCAAGATGAAGTTTGGACAAAATCATTAACAGATACCATTGAATCTGAAAAATATTTTAACACTAATAAAGAAAAATATCGTTGGAGCCAAAGAGTTAAGGCAGTAATTTATGATGCCGCAAACCCATCTGTTATAAACCAAGTTAAAGAAGCTTTATCTCAAAAAATGTATATTGTTGATATTCCTGACTTAGGAATAATATATTTTGAGAAAAATAAAGATATTCTTACCGAAGCCAACAATGCCATTTTAAATGGTTTAATTGGCCAATTAAAAAAGGATACCACTCTCCTTGTTGAAATAGCTGCACATTCAGATAGCAAGGAAAAAGATGGTTTAGCGGCGAAAAGAGCAAAACAGGTTTCAGATTATTTAATAACGCAGGGAATAAAAGCAAAACAAGTTATTACCAAAGATTTTGGAAAGTTTAAGCCTGTTTCTAAAACCGAAAGGGTAAAAAATAGCAGAGTTGAATTAACCCTATATTCTGTTTCTAAATCTGCATTAGAGAAAAAAATTAACAAAACTGATCCTCTTCGATTACAAATTGCTGAAGGTATGTTTCAAAAAGGTGATAATAAATTTTTAGATGGTCTGAATGAATGGAAGGTTGGCACATATAATTTAGAAAAAAATGGTCGTTCTGTTTATATAGAAATTTTAAAATTGGAAGAACCTAGATTAAAAACTTTTGAGGAAGCGAGAGGAAGTGTTATATCTGATTACCAAGCTTACCTCGAACAAAAATGGATTGAGCGTTTGCGTCAGAAATACCCAGTAAAAATTAATGAAAAGGAAGTTGAAAATGTAATTTCCAAAATGAAGTAAGTTTAATAATTATCTATTAGTGCTTATTTAATTTGTTTGAATGAAAATAAAGCAACCTAAAATATTTATAATAAGCGGTGTTTTCTTATTGGTTTTAGCAAGTGCTTTAATTTTTATAATTTTTTTTAAAGATAAATTTCAAAAAAAGAGCAAACCACTTGCAAGGGCTAATTCACAATATTTATATTATACTGATGTAAAAGCACTTATTTTGCCAGGTGTTTCGGCTGCGGATAGTGTTGATATGATTAACAGATTTATCGAGAATTGGTTAAAAAAACAATCATTAATAGATAAAGCATCTAAGCAAGCTAATTATAATGAGAAAGAGATAGAACAAAAGATGGTTGATTATAAAAATGCTTTGTTAGTATATGATTTTGAGAAAAAATATATTAAAGAAAAACTCGATACTGCTATAAGTGAGAATGAAATAAATAATTATTATAAGCTGAATTTAAGTAATTTCGAACTTAGGCAAAATATTGTAAAAGCATGGTTAATAAAATTACCATCTAATGCACCTAAATTAGCTGAAATTAGAAATACAATTAGCATTGGAAAAGATAAAAAGAAAATAGAATCATATTGCTCGCAATTTGCTTTAAATTTTTCTTTGGAAGACAGCCTTTGGAAAGATTTCGATCAATTAATTTTAGAAACACCTTTTCAGGAAAATCAGAATAAGTTGCTACTGTTACAACAGAATAAATTTTCGGAAGTATCTTTCAACGATGTTATTTTTTTATTACGCATTTTTGAATTAAAAAAATCAAGTCAAATTTCTCCATTAGAATTTGTAAAAACTCAAATTAAGGATATTATTATTAACAAACGAAAAGTTGAACTTACCCAAAAACTTGAAAAAGAAGTTTATGAGCAAGCCAAAAACGAAAAAAAATTAGAAGTATATGTCAAGTAAAATTTTAGTAAAAATTACCTCTCCTCTTAATTCTATAAAAAAAGTATTATTCTTTTTTTTAATAATACTTTTCGTATCACAAATATATGCTCAGCCTACTCCTATTAAAATAGATAAAATTATTGGGAAAGTTGATAATTATATGATTTTACAATCTGATGTAGAAAATATGTACATTCAAGCTAAGGAAGGGGGGCGTAGTGCTACTAAGTGCCAAATACTGGAAAGATTGGTTATTGAAAAAGTGATGGTTGCCAAAGCTGAAATAGATTCAGTAAAAGTTGATGATAAAATGGTGGAAAGCCAATTAGATCGCCGTATGGAATATATGATTAAGCAGTTTGGAGATCCAGCAAGGATAGAAAAAGCTTATGGAAAATCAATTGGGGAGTTAAAAGGAGAATTAAGAAAGCAAATGAAGGAACAATTAACAAGCCAGAGGATGCAGGAAGAAATTTCTAAGAATGTAAAAATTACTCCTAATGAAGTAAAGAAATTTTTTAATAATGTTCCGAAAGACAGTGTACCATTCTTTTCAACCGAAGTAGAAGTAGCCCAAATTATTAAAATTTCAAAGGTAAGCAAAGAACAAAAAAACGTAACAAGGTCAAAACTTAATGAAATAAGAGATAGGATTGTGGCAGGTGAAGACTTTGGAAAGTTAGCTGAAATATATTCGGAAGATCCCGGTAGTGGAAAACAAGGTGGTGATTTAGGATGGGCAAAACGTGGTGACATGGTATCTGAATTTGAAGCAACTGCCATGAGACTAAAAAAAGAAGAAGTATCGAGGGTTTTTGAAACAGAATATGGTTTCCACATTTTACAATTGCTAGAAAGAAAAGGTGAGGAGTACCATGCACGCCATATTTTAATCAGGCCAAATTATACTGATTCAGAAATTAAAGAAGCTACCCGTTTTTTAGATAGTTTAAGAAGAATAATTGTAAAGGATAGCGTAACTTTTGCAAAAGCTGCAAAAGATAATTCTGATGATAAAAACTCAGCAACCAATGGTGGTCTTTTATCTGATCCTCAAAGTGGTAGCACAAAAATTTTTACAGAAAATCTAGAGCCAACAGTTTTTTTTGTTATTGATACAATGAAGGTTGGCAATATTAGTCATCCTATTCCATATCGAACAGATGATGGAAAATCTGCTGTGAGAATACTTTATTATAAAACAAGAATTGCACCCCACCATGCAAACCTAAAAGATGATTGGGAAAAACTTCAAGCTGCAGCATTAAACGAAAAGCGAAATAAAAGAGTGTCTGAATGGTTTAAAAAAGCAAAAAAAGATGTTTTCATAAATGTAGACCCCATTTATAAAGATTGTAAATTATTAGAAGACCTGTAATAAAAAAAAATTAAAAATCGTAGTGCAATATGAATTTTATACTTTCATATTGCACTTTTTTATATATTACCTTTCTAAAACTTTAATTATTTAATGAAAAAAGCTTTAATAACAGGGATATCAGGTCAGGATGGTGCTTATCTTTCTAAATTATTAATTGATAAAGGGTATACGGTTACAGGTATTACCAGGGATATTAATACAGTAAACCTCACTGGCTTAAAATATTTAAATATTATAAATGATGTAAAAATAACCGCTCTTGATCTTTCCGATGAAAATGCTATAAAAAAATTAATTATTCAAGAAGAACCTAACGAAATTTATAACCTTGCTGCTCAAAGTTCTGTTGGTTTATCATACAGTAAACCAGTTCAAACATTAAAATACAATATTTTAAGTAGCGTAAATATACTTGAAACTATCCGTCTTTATAATCCGCTAATAAAATTTTATCAGGCTTCAAGCAGTGAAATGTTTGGAAATATTGCACCAGAAAAATTACCCATCCGTGAAAATTTAATTTTCCATCCTGTTAGTCCGTATGCTGTTTCCAAAGCTTCCGCTCATTGGATGGCTGTAAATTACAGGGAAGCTTATAGTATATACTCTTGTTGTGGCATTTTATTTAATCATGAATCGCCTTTAAGAGGTGATAATTTTGTTATAAAAAAAATTTTAAATACCGCAGTAAAAATTAAACTTGGTTTAGAGCATCAGCCTTTAAAATTAGGAAATTTATTAATTCAAAGAGACTTTGGTTACGCTCCCAAATATGTTGAAGCCATGTGGTTGATGATGCAGCAAGAAAACCCTGATGATTACTTAATTTGTTCAGGAAAACCTATATTATTAAAAACATTGGTAGAAAAGATTTTTGGGAAATTAAATTTAGATTGCGATAAATATGTTACAATAGATACAAATTTATTCAGACCCTTGGATTTAGAAATAATATACGGTGATAATTCAAAAGCAAAAAAAGAACTACACTGGGATTATAATTATAATATTGATGAGTTAGTTGAAAAGTTAATTATTGAAGAAGAAAAATTCATAAACTGGCAATTAGATTTGAATAATTAATTAATGAAAGTTGTATTTTTTCAAAGAAAGCGTCGAAAGTTTGGCAATTATAGTATCGAGAATATTTTTGATGGATTAAGGCAATTATTACCAGAAAGCATAATACAAAAATTATTTCTTTCGAAATTTGAAAATAAGGGCTTCTTTAAAAGAATATTTGATATTATTAATGCTGCTTTCAACCAAGGTGATGTAAACCATATTACAGGGGACGTACATTTTTTAAACTTTTTAATGGTTAAAAAGAAAACGATCTTAACCATTCATGACTGTGGGTTTATGAATAATTCATTTGGCATAAAAAAGAGGATATTAAAACTCTTTTGGATTACTTTGCCAGTAAAAAAATCTGCCTATATAACGTTTGTTTCCGAGTCATCAAAAAATGAATTATTAAAGTATGTAAATGTTGATAAAGAAAAACTGATTGTTATTCCAGTATTTGTAGGGTTTCATTTTATTCCATATCCAAAAATATTTAATACCAATAAACCAAGGATTTTACAATTAGGAACAGCTACAAATAAAAATATAGAAAGGTTAATTGGAGCCTTAACGGGCTTAAATTGCGAACTTTATATTGTTGGACTTTTAAATGATGAATTAATTATTAAACTTAAACAGAATAATATTGAATATAAAAACTTGGCTAACCTTACTAATGGAGAAATTTTAGAACAATACATTTTATGTGACATTGTATCGCTTATTTCAACCTATGAGGGATTTGGAATCCCAATTATAGAAGGTAATTCAGTAGAAAGGGTTGTTATTACCAGTAATGTGTTATCAATGCCCGAAGTTGCTGATAATGCTGCTTGTCTTGTAGATCCTTTTGATATAATTTCAATGCGCGATGGTTTTAATAAGATAATTAATGATCATGCATACCGTAAACAATTAATTGAAAATGGCAGAAAAAATAAATTAAAATATTTACCGCAAACCATAGTGGATCGTTATGTAAATCTTTACTACAAGGTTTTTAATGGAAGTTAATCATCATATTATATTTACATTAAATAAGATTATAAAGTTACCTTTTTCAAACTCGTAATATTTCCATCTTTCTCATAAATTAACTCTTGCCTGCCGAGCATTTCTTTAATTATATGTACAAAAGTATTTCTCTCTGCATTGGGAATTTTTAAAAAAAGTAATTCCAAACTGTATGATTTTTCATTTAGGATCATTAAAATTTGCTCTCTATAATGATTAAATATTCGTTGGGTTTCTGTCTTTTTTCGTTTCTGAACGCACACATCACATAGGCCACATTCTTTATCTGTTATTTCTCCGAAATATTCCAATAACATAATATTCCTGCAACGAAGGTTGGATTCTACAAATCTAACCATTGATGTTGCTCTTTGCATTTTTATTTCCTTTCGAGATATTAATAAATTAAAATCAGCGCTAGCCTTTTGAGGATTTATGCGTGGTGTAAGAAAAATAATTTGCGGTTTGTCTTTTTGTTTTATATAATTTACAATTCCATTCTGGTTCAACACCTGCAATGCTTTTATAACTAGGTCTTTAGTTGAATGTGTTTTTGAAGCAATATCAGCTTCAGAAATATTTTTAAAATCACTAAATAATTCCCCTCCATAAAGTCTTAAAATAACTTTTAAAAGCAAGTCATACTGTGCATTAGCAATTTGAAAATCGTAGAGTTTATTATGGTCAATTGTTAAATGCAATTGTGATGGTTGATAAAAAGCCTCAGTTAATTGAATTAAACCAATTTCTTCTAATCTTTTAATTGCATAAAATGTAGAAATAGTTGGCAGATTAAATGCTTCACAAAATGTTTCTGAATTAAAATCAAAACTGCAAAACTCACCACTATTCAATGCCAATTGAAAATAATTACCCAATGCCTGATAAACCTTTTTCACAAATTCAATATCAGGATATTGTTCTTCAACCCTTTTAATTAAAGTAAGTACATCAGCTTTTTGAAAAAGCAAGATTGCAAAACTCTTTTGTTCATCCCGCCCTGCCCTTCCAGCTTCCTGATAGTAAGATTCTATATTTTCTGGTAGATCAAAGTGAATAACAACTCTTACATCAGGCTTGTCAATACCCATTCCAAAGGCATTAGTAGCAACGATAACACGATATTTATTTTCTATCCATAGTTTTTGGTTTTCTGACCTTTGTTTATGATCCAAACCGGCATGATAAAAAGTAGCTAAAATTTTATTTTTTTGTAAGTACAATGCTATTGATTGTGTTTTTTTTCTGCTTCGAACATAAATAATAGCTTGCCCTTTAATGCTCACAAGTAGTTGCAATATTTTTTTCTCTTTATCTTCTTCAAATAAAACTGAATATGACAAATTTGGTCTTGAAAAACTTTTTTGAAATTTTTTATTTTTTCGGAAAATAAGTTTTTCCATGATATCCTTTTGTACTTCAGGAGTAGCAGTAGCAGTGAGGGCGAGAACAGGAACATTAGGTATTATTTGACGAACACTTGCAATATGCAAATATGAAGGCCGAAAATCATAACCCCAATGGGAGATACAATGCGCTTCATCAACTGCTAGTAAGCAGATATTCATTCGTGCAACCCGCTCTAAAAAAATATCAGTTTGTAATCTCTCTGGTGATACATAAAGAAATTTTATTTCAGAATCATTTACACAATTTTCTAAAACAATATCAATTTCTTTTCTCGACATACCTGAGTGAACGGATACTGCTTTGATTCCTTTTTTTAATAAATTTTCAACCTGATCCTTCATTAAAGCAATTAAAGGGGAAATAACAAGGCAAACTCCATCCATTGCCATAGCGGGAACCTGAAAACAAATAGATTTCCCACCACCCGTTGGCAATAAGGCTAATGTATCTTCTTTATTTAAAATTGATTCAATAATATCCTGTTGTAGCGTGCGGAAATTATCATAACCCCAATACTTTTTAAGTATTTCAAAAATTGACATACTTTTCTCAAAATTAAAAATGCAAATTTAAATATAAAACTGCATTTTTAATTTTTTCAATTCATTATTGGAAAGGCTCTTTATCAAAAGGAACGATTTATTTTTTGCAAATGGCTACTGCAATTTTAGAATCGGCAGTGCCGTAGTAAAGAAACCATTTATCATTAAAATGTACCAAACCTTCAACGAAAGTTACTTTATTCACTTGTCCGTTTAGTTCGTAATTTTTTTCAGGTTTTATAAAAGATTTATTCAATCGCGAAATAATTTTTGATGGATCATTTTTATCCATTAAAACCTGCCCTGCTGAATAGGTTTCAACACCTTCTAATGGTTTCTTTTTCATTGCAGCACCATTGTAAATTAATAAAATACCTTTTTCAGTAAGCAAAGCAGGTGGGCCAGGCTCAACTAATCCACTATCAAATATTTCTTCTTTATCTCTTTTTGGTACTACAGATAATGGCTCACCATTTTTATCTTCTATGTATTTCCAATTAATTAAATCATCAGAGTTTGCTAAGAAACCATTCTCACCCCAATACATCCAATATTTATTTTTAATTTTAACTGCAATTATTTTATCCCCAATTCTCTTACCAACAATTGATCCTGATTTGGACCATAAATTTTTATCTTTTTCATTTTTAAAAACCAATCCTTTCTTTGTCCAGTTTAAAAGATTTTTTGATGTTGCGATGCATAATCTTGCAGTTTTTCCATCGTAAGCAGAATATGTCATATAATAAGTGTGTATTGAATCTTCTATTATCCTTGGGTCTTCACAACCACCTTTCCATTCATAATTTTTCATCTCATCATTATTCGGATAAAAAATCGGATGGGATAATCTTTTGAAATGAATACCATCCAAGCTTTCTGCAAGTCCTAAACGCGAAGTACCGTTTACAGCTTTTAAAGTATCTTCAGCACGATAGATTAGAAATATTTTTCCATCTTTAACAATAGCAGCAGGATTATAAACATCATGTGCTTCCCAGTGAATTTCTTTTTTCCAAATAGGGCATTTAAATTTAGTTTGTTCGACGGGTAATAAAACTGGATTAGCAGAATCCATTTTTATAAAAGGTAAAATCGCCCAATCATTATTTTCGGATTTTATTTTTATTGAGTCAGTTTGAGAAAAATCAGAAGTTTCGGTTTTTTTATTTTCCTTACAAGAAAAAAGTAAAATAGAGAAGAAAAAAAGTAATAAAAAGTTTTTATACATAAGGTTATAATTTTTTACTGATATTATTTAAATTAAATTGAAATATAAACTTCCGCAATACTAAAATATTTTTTAAATATCAATATACTAATATCGATAAATTGATATTTAGAAATAATTTTATTTATTGTGTTTAGTAAAATGTTCAAAGATGTTCTGTGAAACCCTCGCAGAACATCTCTTTTAGAAAAGTAAAGAAGAATTGGAACGACTAATTAAATCTATTTCAATTGATTTACAAATGAAGAAATTTTATTTATTAAAGTAGTAGAAAGTGGAAGAGATGGATTATTATACGTTAAAATATTTTTTTGTCTATCCGCTTCAGCATTTTTTAAAATGTGATTCATCCCTTCAATTATAAATAACTCTGCTTTAGGTTGTGCTTTATACAAATTTTGAGCATCGTTTAAACTTACTTGTAAATCCGTTGTGCCTTGAATAATTAAAATTGGAATTTGTATTTTTTTAATTTCTTTTTGAGGATCATATTTTAACCACGATATTATATATGGTTGAACACTTTTGCGAAAAAGCATTGAGGAATATTTTATGTTTTCCACTTTTTTCCCTTCAACCAAACTGTCTATTGTACTAAAAGCTTCCGATTTAAAAGGCTCAGGTTGGTTTTTTAATTGCTCTTTTAAAATTTTATCAGCTGATTGACCTGCTCCAGCTAAAGAAATATATCCATTTACAGATGATTTTTGAATGGCAACCATTGCTAAAAGCGATCCTTCACTATGACCTGCTACTATTATTTTGCTAAATTTTTGTTCGTTTTTAAAAAAATTTATTATAGTCACAACATCATCAATATAATCGTCAAAACGTAAATCCTCTTCTTTTGTATTAATACCCTTACTTTCGCCAATCATTCTTTTGTCATATCTAAATGTGGCTATATTTTGTATGAATAAATCATCAGCCATTAGTTTGTAGGCATTTGTAAACATACCTTGCTGATTTCCATTTCTATCAGTTGGTCCGGATCCCGCAATAATAATAACCAATGGCAATTTTTTATTTATAGTTGGTGAGATTAAAGTCCCAAATAACTTGCCAGATTGTATTGGTATTACTATATTGATTGAATCTTTTTTTAAAGATTTTTGTGCAGAAATAGAATTAAAAAATAATAGAGCAAATAATAAAAATGTTACTTTTTTCATAAAATTAAGATAAATTAGAAGTGTGTTTTTCTTTTTTAAAAATAATATAAGAGTAAACGTATGATACAATTGATAGTATTATAGAAAATGTAGTTATTACAAGAAATTTGTATTTTTCAGGAGTGAATAAAATAAGTACTGCACAAAATAAGCCACTCCAAAACGAAACTTTCGAAGCCCATTGATGAGTTTTACGCCATACTGTTTCATTATTTAAAGTCCAGGGAGTTCTTATTCCAAAATAATAATTAGGCTTGATACTGTACATGTAATTGCCCAAGCCTGATATTAATAAACATATCCCAATAGCAATCGAGGATATTATTAAGCCATTAAAGTTTTTATTTACAGCACTAATAAAAATGATTGCAGTAACAAAACTTAAAAATATACTCACAAGCAACCTTAGTTTATTGAAATTAAAATTATTAATCAAAAGCTTTTTAGACGAAAGACTTTGTGTGGAAAGCATAGTAATATGAACCACCAGATTTAATATTATAAAAATTAACAATGCTTGCTTTTTATTAGCATATCCGTTGGGTTGACCAGAAATATCAAAATGTATAGCTACTTCTAGTGGTATTTCATTCCAAAAAGAAATTACATAAATGAATGGGGCTAATATTACAATCCAAATTAATACTTCTAACGTTACTCTGTTTTTCATATAGATTTTTTTTAAGATTTCTTTTGTAATTCTATAATCCATATCATCAATTCATTTAAAACGGTGGTGTTTATTGAATAATAAATAAATTGACCTTTCTTGATGCTTGTAACAAGGTCAGCCTGCCTTAATAAATCAAGATGATGCGAAATACTTGGTTTCGAAATATTAAACATATCTGCAATTTCACCCGCAGTCAAATCCTTTTCTTTCAGTAAATCCAGAATTTGCCTACGCGTTCCATCATTTAATGCTTTAAAAATTTCGTTCATTAATTATATATTTAGACAAATGTCTAAATATTATTTTATTTAACAAATTTTATTCATAATTTTTACTATTTCTTTTCTTTATAAACTTTGAAAATAATCAACCTGTTGATTTTAACAGGTTTAAAAAAAATAATCAATCAAAAATTTGAAAAATATCAATTACTTTTTGTAATTTAACAGGATTAGGGAATTATATTAATTCTAATTTTTAAGCATTTTATAGTATGACAATCGAAACCACTTACAGTCATGAAACCAATATTTACTTATGCTGGTATAAAACTTAGTTTAATTATTTTATTATTTTTTTCCTTTGCAAGTACTGAAATTAAGGCTCAGTTTACATATGGCTATGTATTCAAACCGAAGCGAAAAAAAGTAGAAATACCTTTCGAATGGCAATGTAATTTAATGGTGGTTCGTATAAGAATTAACGAATCTGATACCTTAAATTTTATTTTGGATACAGGAGTAGGGATGAATTTAATTACGGATCCAAAAGTTGCACAATCACTTAGCCTTCATTATATAAAAAAAATTGACATAATGGGTGCAGGAAGTGGCGAACCACTTGAAGCCAGAATTGCCATTGATAATAAAATAAAATTAACAGGATTATATGCAACAGGGCAAAGTATTGTTGCTTTATCGCAAGATGTACTTGCATTGTCAGAATTTATTGGAATGCCTATTCATGGGGTTTTTGGCTATGATGTTTTTAGAAGTTTTGTGGTTAAAATAAATTACAGTACAAGAATCATTACTCTTTATCATCCGAAATATTTTAAATACAATAAAAAGCAAGGTGAAAAAATTCCTTTAAAATTAGAAGGTGATAAACCATATATTATGGCACAATCTACAATGCCTGATAATAAACAAATTCCATTAAAATTAATTTTGGATACTGGTGCAGGACATGGCTTATCGTTGGAGAGATCTGGAAATCCAAATATTTTTTTACCAACAAAAACAAAATATGCCCATTTAGGAAGAGGATTAAACGGACCAATTGATGGACATATTGGTAGATTATCAAGTTTTAAATTGGGTACGTTTGAACTTACTAATGTGATTGCATCTTTCCCAGATACAAATACAAAATCCAGTAAAATAATGCTTCAAACAGGTAGACAAGGGAATTTGGGTTGCGAAATTTTAAAAAGATTTCATGTAACTTTTAATTACGAAGAGGGATATGTTATTTTAAAATCGAATAAGAAAAACTTTAAACAACCTTTTGAAAGGGATATGTCGGGTTTGTCTATTCGGGCAGGTGGAGAAAAATTTAGCAGATTTTTTGTTGAAGTTGTTGAGGCAGATTCCCCTGCTAGCGAGGCAGGAGTTGAAGCTGGAGATGAAATAATATCTATAAATAATAGAATGAGCAGATATGAAAATTTAAACGACATCTACAAGCATCTACAAAAAGGCGAGGGGAAAACAATTAAATTATTTATGAAACGAAATAATCAATTTTATTATACTGAATTTATTTTAAAACAAATGATTTAATAGGTTTTAAGTTCCGTTTAAACGACTCTGAAAAATTAAAATCAATAAGGTTTCAATAAAATGTCTGGAACGATTTTTTATTGAAACTTTATTGATTTAAATACGTTTCTCTTCTAATTTTATATTCTAAAAAGTTACAATTATTATTTGAAAACATTAAAACAAAACTTAAACTTTTAACAAAACCTACAAAAAACAATGAAAAAAATTATTTACGGAGTAATGGCAATAGCTTTATTGAGTTTCTCAAATTCAGCAAATGCTCAAATGGAAATTAAAGGAGCAAATTTTATTAATTTAGGTTTAGGTGTGGGTGTAGCGCCAACAAGTATTGGATTTAATGCCTCATTCGAACATGGATTTTTTAGAGATATAAGTATAGGCGGCTTATTTGATATTCATACCGGCCACGGTGATTATTATTATGGTGGTGGTTATTTAGGTGGCTACAATTATAATAGAAGGGTAAGTACTGTAGGTATCGCAGTTAGGGGTTCATATCATTTTAATAGATTAATGAGGCTAAGGCAAAAAAACGTAGATTTATATGCTGGTGCAGCAACAGGAGTAAATATTAATCATTATTCATATGACAATAATGGGCCTGATGGTTATGCATCAAATGACCTTTTAATAGGTGTTCATGCTGGAGCTAAATATTTTGTTAGTGATCATTTTGGATTTTTTGGAGAATTATCTTCATATAATTCAATATTAAAAATTGGTATTGCTTTAAAATTTTAAATGATAAATTTTTAATAAAAAAGCCCATAATTTATTATGGGCTTTTTTATTTTCTAATAATAATTTCATTTTACCCATCTCCTCTTCCCTTAACACCCTCCTTAAAATTTTACCTACATTTGATTTAGGTGATTCAGTTCCAAATTCGATAAATTTTGTCTTTATAAAGGATT
>Ga0123337_10003787_pt1 | contig 15828 bp, 9 predicted proteins | sample frozenSSSSmetaG_FD_89792 | JGI IMG/M metagenome (GOLD analysis project Ga0123337, IMG submission 89792) | Glacier valley bacterial and archeal communities from Borup Fiord, Nunavut, Canada, to study Microbial Dark Matter (Phase II) -... | ecosystem: Environmental > Aquatic > Freshwater > Ice >... | reverse complement strand
TGTTTTCAGAGGGGTAATCTATATTCTTGAAGATAGCTGGAGGATACATAGTGCCGATCTTTACCTGACAAAGGAGTCAAACATACAATTTGTGGACACCCTAAATATAAAACAGGAGTTTATTCCTGTAAATGCCAGAACCTGGATGCCATCTTCTGTTCGCTTCGACTTTTCAGGAGGTTTTTTGGGCTTCAAATTTGGAGGTTATTACATTGCACTTTACAATAACTATGACCTGAATCCCGGGCTAAACCCAAAGGATTTCCGGGAGGTTTTAAAGATTACCCGCGAAGTAAACAAGAAAGATACGGCTTATTGGAAACAGGCAAGGCCAATCCCACTGACAGTTGAAGAGCAAATTGACTATGTGAAGAAGGAGACTCTGGCAACAAAGCGGGAGTCTAAAGTCTATCTGGATTCATTGGATAAGGCAAACAACAAATTAAAGCCATTAAATTTTCTGATAGGTACCGGATATAATCCGCGCAATAGATTCAAGAAGGAGTATTATCAATTTGAATCTATGATCAATTCGCTGTTTTATAATACGGTAGAAGGTTTTGGAATAAATTATAGAGTATCGTATTCAAAGCAGATCGATTCTCTAACCAATAAATTTCTGCGTTATACCGGGAAAGTTCGCTACGGACTCTCCAGCGAAAAGTTTTATGCAAGTTTTTCATCTTCTATTCCACTAAAGAGTGGCAGATTAATGTTCAGTACCGGATCTGATGTTATGGATCTTAATGATCGTGAGAGTATTAACCAGTTGGGGAATTCTATTAACTCATTATATTATGAACGAAATTTGCTTAAGCTTTATGAATCCAGGTTTTTAAATCTATCCTATTTAAAGCCATTTGGGAGTGTGCAAACCAGTTTAAGCGCTGAATATTCAAACCGTAGGCCACTTCAAAATACATCTGATTATACAATCAGGGATCTGATAAGCAGGGAATTTACTTCTAATAACCCCTTTGTTCCAGGCTTTGATATTCCAATATTCCCTGAAAACCAGGCATTTAAAATTAAATTCAGGGCCAGTTATGCGTTCAGTAATGATTATGCTACTTATCCTTCAGGTAAATTATACAGGCCGTCAAAATATCCATTACTGGGTTTAAATTATGAAAGGGGACTAAAGGGCATCTTAGGGTCTGATGTGGATTATTCAAGGATCTCGCTTGACCTGACAAAGACTGATATCAAGTTAGGACTAATCGGACATTCCGCTTTCTGGCTTGGAGCAGGTAAATTTTTGAACGCTAAGAATCTATATTATACTGATTACAAGCATTTTGTTGGAACCCAAACACTGGGTTATACTCCCAGAGTAAATAGTTTCCTTTATCTAGATTATTATAATTTCAGCACAAATGATCAATACCTGGAAGGGCATTTTGAGCATAATTTTTCGGGCTTCCTCTTCAATAAGCTGCCGCTTTTGCGGAAATTAAAACTGAATGAGCTGGCTGGATTTAATTATCTGGGAACACCAGCTACAAAAACCTATACTGAATTTTATTTTGGTATTAAATATCTTAATTTCCGTGCCCTGTATGGCTGGTCTTATTTAAATGGTAAGAAGGCGGACTTCGGTTTCAGAATATCTACCGGACTCTAGGTTTTACTTTTATCCGCTTACTTATATTTGCCTTGCATAATTTGGTTGGCAGCCTTATATTTGCATTGCATTAAACGCTGTTTGCAACAGTATCAATGAATTATGATAAAATACCAGACACTTCTCTACTATTGTTATAGTAGAATAGAAGATGCGGAGCAATTCGCATCCAATCACCTTCAGTTTTGTAAATCCCTTAATCTTGTCGGAAGGATCATCGTTGCCGATGAAGGACTAAATGGAACTGTATCCGGAACAGCTGAATCCTGTAAAATTTACATGGATACGCTCCATACTGACCCTCGTTTCTCAAAAATCGATTTTAAGATTGATGATGTAGAAGAACCCTCATTCATCAAAATGCATTGTCGATACAAGACAGAAATTGTTCACTCCGGACTTCGAGATCCTGGAATTATCAATCCCGAAATGAAAACAGGAATCCATTTAGAGCCTGCTGATTTTGTAAAGATCAAAGATGATCAGGATGTGGTGATAGTTGATGTAAGGTCGAACTATGAACATTCAATCGGGCGTTTCAAGAATGCAATTACTTTTGACATTGAGAATTTTCGTGATTTTCCTGCAATGATCAATGAGCTTGCACAGTATAAGGATAAGAAGATTGTTACCTACTGCACAGGTGGGATTAAATGTGAGAAAGCTTCGGCATTATTAATTCATGAAGGATTTGAAAATGTGTATCAGTTGCATGGAGGAATTATTAAGTACGGAAAAGAAGCAGGAGGAGAAGATTTTGAAGGTAAATGTTATGTATTCGATAACCGTGTTGCAGTAGATGTGAATACAGTGAATCCGGTAGTAATTTCTACCTGTCGCAATTGTGGTGCACATACCACTAAAATGATCAATTGTGCCAACCCTGAATGTAATGAGCATTTTACCCAATGTGATGAGTGTGGTGAAAAGCTGGATGGTGCTTGTTCAGAAATTTGTCAGGCACATCCAAGAAAGCGTGAATATGATGGAACGGGCTATTATGTTAAAGTCCCGCAACCTGTAAATAAACAGAAGCTAAAACTTTCTCCGGTTTAGTATTTTGAAGGCAGTACTGACAATTTCCCTGCTTTGTATTTCCAATATTTTCATGACCCTTGCATGGTATGGTCATTTAAAATTTAAGGATATGGAATGGAGTAAGGGTCTCGGACTCATAACTATCATTTTGATCAGTTGGGGCATTGCGATGTTCGAGTATATATTTCAGGTTCCTGCAAATAAATATGGTTTTAAGGGCAATGGCGGCCCATTCAGGTTATTAGAGTTGAAAATGGTTCAGGAGGCCCTGTCGATTGGTATTTTTCTGATATTTACTTTGGTTTTTTTCAGAAATGAGAAAATTGCATGGAATCATCTGGTCGGTTTTGGCTTTCTTATGCTTGCAGTATTTTTTGTTTTTCTGAAAAAATGAAATAATGCCGGCAATAAAATTTAATTTAACTCAAAATATATCTATGAAAAGGCTCCTTTCCTTCGCAATTATATCCTTTTTCATCCTGCAGTATTCTGTTGCTCAGGATAAGTCAATGTTTTCTAAAGAGATTTTTATTGCTGGTAAGGATACACTATTGTACAGGATGTTGCTTCCTGAAAATTTCGATCCTGAAAAGAAATATCCGGTCCTTTTGTTTCTGCATGGCGCTGGTGAACGGGGTAATGACAATGAGGCACAGCTGATGCATGGGAGCAAGCTTTTCTTAAGATCGGATATCAGGAGGGATTTCCCTTCTATCGTCGTTTTTCCTCAATGTCCAAAAAATGATTTCTGGGCAAACGTAAAGTTGGGTGATGGGAAATCAGGAGATCGCTTCGGTTTTCAGAAAGGTGGTGAGCCCGGTAAAGCAATGCAGCTTTTGCTCGGTCTTCAGGCTTATTTAAAATCGCAGAAATTTACAGATAATTCACGTTTTTATGTCGGAGGTCTTTCTATGGGAGGTATGGGTACCTTTGAAATATTGAGACGGAAACCTAAGGCATTTGCTGCGGCGTTTGCTATCTGTGGAGGTGATGATATTGGGAATGTGAAGAAATACAAAAATGTTCCTCTGTGGATCTTTCATGGAGGAAAAGATACAACAGTACCTCTTTCTAAATCTGAAGCTGTGGTTAATGAACTTAAAAGACTTAATCGCCCGGTAAAATTTACGGTTTATCCAGAAGCAGGGCATAACAGCTGGGATCCGGCTTTCGCAGAACCTGAGTTTTTGTCCTGGATATTCTCTCACAAGAGGTAATTATTCTGTACCCCGATCTTTTTTTGTCAGGCCCGGTTTGAACCTTGGTTTATAAGCAGGCCTGGTTCCTTCATTTGATTGAGGAATGGGTTCTGCGGTAATTTCAGGCCGTTTTTCCTCAGGTGCAGTAATTTGTGCCTTAAACCTGGGTTTGTACATCGGTTTTGCATTCTCCTCTGATTCCGGTTCTCTATACAGGCCGGAATCTTCTACCTTCTCCGGCATTTTAATGGCAGCTTTAAATCCCGGTACGTAGGCAGGAGGCGGATCGGATTTAGCGGGAAGGTCCGTTTTTTGCGCTGTTGCAGCTTTAAAACGGGGCACATAAGCAGGTTTTCCCTGATTTATTGCCTCTGTCGATGATTTTTCCTGTGCAACAGAAGGAATTTCATCAATTTTGGCTTCTTCCTGAGCAGGCTTTGGTTCTTCTTTTAAATGGTATGCTCTGCGTAATTTATTAAACCAGAATTTCTTACTGTGATCAAAGCTTTTTTCACCCATCTGAATAAAATGACTTTCGAACTCAGAAAAAAATGACTGTTCTCTTGCCTTAAACTGGACAGCATCGATTTTTTTCTTTATCAGGAATTCCTCAAAAGTCATTACAGTAGTTTGGGTGATTATTCTGCCATATTGTGATAAACTGCCTGAACATCATCATCCTCTTCCAACTTGTCGATCAGTTTGAAAACATCTGCTGCCTGGTCTTCAGTTACCTCGGTAGTTGATTCGGCGATGCGCTCAAGTTTGGCACTGATTACCGGAATACTTTTCTCTTCAAGTGCTTTTTGCATTTTTCCGAAATCTTCAAAGGAAGTGTGAATTACCCCAATGTCTTTACCTGTTTCATCAACTTCAACATAAAGATCTTCCAGACCAGCATCTATCAGCTCAAATTCCAGTTCATCGAGTTCCATTTCACCCGGATCAAATCTGAAAACTGATTTACGTGTGAAAATAAAATCAAGAGAGCCAGTCTTGCCTAATGTTCCATTGGTTTTATTAAAATAACTGCGCACATTAGCTACGGTTCTATTGGTATTATCTGTAGCAGTTTCAATCAATATAGCAACACCGTGCGGAGCATAACCTTCATAAACGATTTCCTCGTAATTGCTTTCATCTTTATTGCTGGCTCTTTTTATTGCCGCTTCAACCGTATGCTTTGGCATATTTACGGCCTTGGCATTTTGCATAGCGGTACGAAGACGTGAATTCGCATCAGGATTTGACCCTCCGTCTTTAACAGCCATGACGATCTCTTTACCCAATCGGGTAAATTGTACGGCCATTTTCGCCCAGCGCTTGAACTTTCTCTCTTTACGGAACTCGAATGCTCTTCCCATTTTATGTACTTTTTTTTGTAACTATCGTTTTTTAAATTTTGCCGCTAAAATACAGGTCTTGCTAAAATTTCAGGTCTGTTCTGATAATTTTTATTTTTACCAAATTAACATACCCAATTAACAAACCAGATTCTTAATTATCTCTTTAAGTTTTTTAGCATGGCTTCTGTCATATTAGACAAGTCAAATTCAGGTTTCCAGCCCCAGTCATTGCTGGCAATACTGTCATTTATAGACCTTGGCCAACTGTCGGCAATTGCCTGACGCTGGTCATATTCCGTATAGTCTAATTCAAAATCAGGTATATGTTTTTTAATTTCTTCCCCAAGTATTTCAGGAGTGAAACTCATGCCAGTGAAATTATAGGAAGATCGGATACTGATTTTTTCGGCAGGTGCATCCATCAGCTCAATGGTCCCGCGAATGGCATCATCCATATACATCATCGGAAGTTCAGTTTCCGCTGAAAGGAAACTTTTGTAACTGCTTTTTCTGAGTGCATCATGGAAAATATGAATGGCATAGTCTGTTGTTCCACCACCGGGTGCAGCTTTCCAGCTAATCAATCCGGGATATCGTATACTTCTGATATCAAGACCGTAGCGATGGAAATAATATTCACACCAGCGTTCACCGGCAAGTTTGCTTATGCCATAAACGGTATTGGGATCCATTACACAGTATTGCGGTGTTTGATATTTAGGTGAATTCGGACCGAAAACAGCGATTGAACTTGGCCAGTAAATACGGGCTGTTTTGTATTCAAGAGCAAGGTCAAGAACATTCAGTAAGCCATTCATATTTAAATCCCATGCCAGTTTGGGATTTTGCTCGCCTGTTGCTGATAAAAGGGCAGCGAGTAAGTACACCTGGGTGGGCTTATATTTCTGAAATAATTGCTTCAATATATCCTTTTCAAGTACATTCACAAACTCGAAGGGGCCTGCATTTTTAATATCATAATCAGGCCTTCGAATATCGCAGGCTATGACATTCCCATCGCCATAGCTTTTTCTTAATTCGGTAACTAATTCTGTACCTATCTGCCCGTTAGAGCCAATAACTACAATTTTTTCTAACATAATAATTGGTTTTCCTCAAAGTTAGAAAAACTGCCTTGGATTAGTCATTAAAAATCCGGATCCTGTTTTATTTAAATTTCACCGCCAGAACAAAGGGCTTATTAAATCTGCTGATCCGTCCTTCAGTGTCAAAGAACTCTGCCTGCAAAAGGTAGATGCCACCTGATACAATCTGGCCTTGTTCATCAAATCCATCCCAAACGAATGAACCTTGAGTATTTAATGTAAAGTTTTTAATAAGCTTTTTTATCAACACGCCATGGATATTAAATATTGAAATATTAGCAATTTTCCCAGGGCCTGGAAATTGATAATTCATCTCCAGCAAGTCTTCATATCCATCATTGTCCGGAGAGAATGTTTTTGAAGCAATTGTGAAATTTTCCTGAAAAACCGGATCATCCGAAAACTGGGAGTTTTTATATCCGGGAGTCGCAAAACCAGACGCAGAGGTTGCCGATCTTAGATTGCCAGGGTCATTGTTAGGTTTCTTCAGATTACTTCGTTCAAGGCTTACACCTTCCGTATTTTTAAGAAGCTGGAAATGCATTTTTTCAGTATAAATTAGCTGATCAATTTTTTGTCCTTTACTGATCAAAACCGCTGTACCCTCATCATCATTGAAAGCCGGAAAGGGATTAATTTTAATGATTGATGCAGTATCTTTTACAATATATTCCTTTTTAATATTAGCGGGATCTGCAGTAAGTGCGAGGTACTTCCCGGGTTCAATCAAATTTTGTTTTTTACTCAAATGCTGAATTGAATTTATACTGTCTTTGATGATTCGGCCAATCGAAAGATCTTTCAAATCAAGTGGATAATCGCTATTGTTTAGGATCTCTACAAAATCAGAGCCACCGGCTCTTGGATTAAAAAGTATTTCTGTAATCAGAAAATCATTCTTGCCTATATTTCGGCTGATAGTAAATTCCATGGAATTGTATTGTGTTGCAATAACTGTGTTCTTGCAATCACTGACATTGCTTGCTGTTATCCGATAGGTATGTCCTTTACTCAGCGCTTCCCTGAAGCTTAATATGACCTGGTTGAAATCCGGTCCGATTATTTGGGAATTTATAGGATTACCTGCTCCGTTATTCAGAACATAATTGCTGTTCAGGCTTGCTTTAACACTATCTGCAGGTCTGTTATATGTCAGCGAAATTCTTAAACTATCGATAATTTCTACCGATGTCAACTTCAAAGGCTCTGGCTTGTAATCCGTCTGATATACTGAATTTTTCTTGCCGGGAGTCCCTCCTAAACTATCTCTGCTGGCTGTCCAATTCTGAAAACTGAGGCAGATCGATTCCGGATCAATAAGTTCAAGGGTATATCCACCTTTCTTTTTCTCAGAATCACGGTACCAATTGGAATCGTACCTAAGCTTATTTATTTCCCTCCCCTTGTTATTTTTCAGAATTAATAAATCTGTTTCATTATTCAGGTCGAGCCACACCGGCAGACCAATAACTTTTCCATAAGAGATAAAAAGTGAGGTATCCTTTTCAGAACATAATATCAGGTAGGATTTTGCTGCAATTTCACCTTTGGTAAATGAGTAATTCCGACTTTGGTCACCAAAGTTTAAACCACTGATATTTACGGAAACTAATGTTGGGTTATAAAGTTCCACGAATTCTGCTGCTGGTAAACCTCTGGAGGGGCTGGGGTTAGCAAAGATTTCATTTATAATTAAAGGGTAATCAATTTCAGGTATAGCTGGAATGCTGAAAGAGATTTGTCTGTTGATGACCGAGCTTAATTTTCCCGAGCATGAAATGAGTGAATCAGCGAAGAGTGAGTACTCTGTACCTTCAATAAATTTTTTATTAAAGCTTAGTTTTACTCCTAAATAATCCGGATTGATAGTTAAACTAATTGCTCTTCCGATTTTTTCGGGTATATTAAAATTTGAAGCCTTCAAAAAACCTGTATCCGGAATCTGATTAAAAGAAATATTCAGCGTGCTATCTGAGAGGATGCTGACTGACAAAATTTTTGGTTCAATATCTCGGATAGCCTGGGTTGATTTGCTGTTTTTTCTCCCTGGCGTACCTCCGGAATTTTCTGTTGATGCCGCCCAGTTGTAAAAATGGGGACAATGGATTGAATTCAGATCGATTTTTTCCAGTGACCAGCCGCCGGATTTTTTTAGAGCATCTTTATACCAGCTCACAGAGTAGAAAAGCGAATCAACGGTTCTGTTTTTATTACTTTTCAGTACCAGGCGATCAGAACTATTTCCCAGGGATGGCCAGGAGGATAATCCCGCGGTTTTGCCAAAATCTTTATATTGGCTTGTATCTGCTGAGGGGCATAAAATCAGGAATTCACTGGGTGCTATTTGTATTTTTTTGAGAATACCTTTGGTTTGTGTATCATTCAGGCTCCACCCATCAAGATTAATGGAATCCTTGCCTGGATTAAAGATTTCAACAAATTCAACCAAAGGAAGTGCTACTTCAGGGGAGGGGTCAGCGAAGATTTCGGTAATAAAAATCAATGCAGTATCAGGTTTTTCTGCTGGTGGAGGGGGAGCAGCAGCCAAAATAAAACTCAATTGAGAGGTGGCACTTTGAAAGGGATTACCACTGCAATCTTTTAAACTTGAAATACTCAGATCATAAGTTTTTCCGGCAAGAAATTTTTCCCTGAAAATGATTTTTAGCTGCCGGTTCTTAGAATCTGTAGTAATATTTTTGATCTGGACAGTTGATTGTGTCAGCACGAAATTCTCTAAGCGAATGGAATTGGTATCAACTGATTTATTAAAAAACAGTAATAATGTAGTGTCTGATTTCACCCTCAGGCTATCCGCTTTAAAGGCTATCAGGTCATAATTCAGCATATTCACTGAGTTTTGCTTCCCCGGAGTTCCACCCAAAGTATCAATAGAGACACTCCAGTTTAAAATACCCTTGCATTTCGAGAAGATATCGATTCGCTCAAGGCTCCAGCCTCCCTGCTTCTTTTTTGTATCATCATACCAGGTATCTGAATAATAAATGGAATCAACAGACCTGTTTTTGGGACTTTTCAGAACTATGCGGTCAGAACTATTTCCAAGCGATGGCCAGGGAGATAATCCTGCAGCTATACCGAAAGCTTTGAACTGAATCGTATCGGCAGCCGGACACAGGATGAGGAATCCTCCGGGCGCTATCATTGTTTTTTTAAGAGTACCTTTGGTTTGACTATCATTCAAACTCCATCCATCAAGGTTTAGACTATCCTTGCCAGGATTATAAATTTCAACAAATTCAACTAAGGGCAGTCCTACTTCGGGTGAGGGATCAGCCAAAATCTCGGTGATAAAAATCAACGCAGTATCAGGTTTTTCTGGCTGAAGCTGAGAGGACAGCGGCATATTAAAGCTCAATTGGGATGCGCTGCTCTGAATCGAATTTCCGCTACAGTCCTTTATTCCGGAAATACTCAATACATAGTTTTTGCCTGCTGTAAATTTTTCTGTATAAGTGATTCTGAGTTGTTTAAAATCGTTGTCGGGAATAATGTTTCTGATATTTCCTGCACCAGGAAGCATTGTAAAATTTTCCTTTAGAATTGTAGAATTATCCAGATGCCTGTTGAAATAAACAATGATTGTAGTGTCTGAAGATCTGAAAATGCTATCTGCTTTTGGGTTTAAAAGGTCTGAATTCATTACATAAACAGAATTTTTTTTCCCGGGTGTGCCACCAGTCGAATCTATTGAAGCAGCCCAGTTAAACAAACCCTGACAAATTGACTTAGGGTCAATACGTTCAAGGCTCCATCCACCCTGCTTTTTTTCAGAACTGCGATACCAGGCATCAGAGTAAATAAGGGAGTCAATTATACTGTTTTGGGCATTTCTCAATTTTAATACATCACTGCTATTATTTAGAACTGGCCAGGGTGATATTCCGGTTACATTGCCGAATTTTTTAAATTCAGAAGTATCTGTTTTTGCACATAGGATTAAAATAGAGCCTGGGGCAAGGCTGATATTTCCTAATGTTGCAGTACTTGTAGGGTCAAGAAATTTCCAGTTATTCAATGAGATGGTATGATCACTTACGTTAATTAGTTCTACATATTCCACTGATGGAAGGTCAATTTGTGGTGAGGGATCAGGAAATACCTCATTAATCATAATATCCCGAAATTTGCCATAATATGGTTTTATGTAATTAAACGAATAGGAGTTGTTTGATTTTATCATATTCCCATTTCTATCATACACATTTTGTATAGACAATGAAAAAATACCCGTATTCAAGGGTTCTGAAAGTCGAATTCTGTATTTCTGAGGATCAGCTTCTTTAATAATTTGCAGGATATGCCCTGAAAAATTATGGAGCTGGTAGTTCAGTTTGTCTTTTGCACTCAGGCTGTCCATTGCTTCACTGAAGTGTGCTTCCAGAGTGCTGGAGTCTATTACCGTAACTATGGATAATGAAGGAGCAATAGTATCCGTGTTCAGAGTGCCAATCTTAAAATCATCAAAGAAATGTTTCTGAAAAAATGATGCAGTTGATTGTTGTATTAAAATCCCAAAGAATGAGGTATTGACATGACTGTTATCAGGAAATGTACCTTCATTAACAAAGGCAGAATTGGTGCCAATCACTTCCCGATCGAGGGTAAAAAGGCCCAGATGATCACGGCTGACCCGAATTTTTACAGTATTATTACTTGAGCCAACAGAGCCATTAATGCCATCAATTATGCGGATACTGCTACCTGATGCACCTGTTCTTCTGTACAGACTGATTTCATCATCGGTATTCCCGATCCTTACAAAATAGCCATTGATCATCGCACTCTGTAAGTCAGCTTTATCAGAGACCAGATATACATCGGCATAGTTCAAACCCGAAGTGCTGAATTGCAAGTTAATCCAGAATTCCCAGTAGCAGTTTAAAGCAAGTGAATTTGCGGTACTCAGATAGAAATTTCCGGATGCTTTGTTTGATTCAGACCTCAGACGATTGTTGATGATTTTATAATCTCCACCAGAATTGCTGCCTTTCCATTCAGGGTTTGCGCTGAAATTCCCGTCAGAGAAATCATCAATTATTTGGCTAAAACCCAAATGGCTGCAAAAAATAAGAAGGAGAATCAATGAATTTTTCATTTCCTACCGGTAGAAACATAATTAAGTTAATTCCTGTCAGGCTTCTTATAAAATAAAATGAGTATCCGGTATTCCGGGCGTATGTTACCGGTAGTTTTCAGACTTATTAAGAATAATGGTAACAATAGACATGAAAATCAAGCCCTTAAGCATGGGGTCGGGTAAAAACCCAAACAATTTCCCATATTTGCTTAAATATATATTTGTTTAACAATTTAAAATAAATTAAAAATGAAAGTCGCAGTAGTAGGCGCTACCGGCCTTGTAGGTTCGGTGATGTTAAAGGTTTTAGCAGAGCGCAATTTCCCGGTTAGTGAGTTGATTCCCGTAGCTTCAGCAAAGAGCGCAGGTAAACAGATCGAATTTAAGGGAAAGAAGTACACTGTTGTGACCATGGATGATGCAATAGCAATGAAGCCTGATGTGGCCTTATTTTCTGCCGGCGGCGGTACTTCATTGGAAAATGCTCCCCGTTTTGCCGAAGCGGGAACAACAGTAATTGATAACTCATCAGCATGGCGGATGGACCCTTCAAAAAAACTTATCGTACCGGAGGTAAATGCAGATCAGTTAAGTGCTCAGGATAAGATTATAGCCAATCCTAACTGTTCTACCATTCAGATGGTCGTTGTTTTAAAACCATTACATGATAAATATAAAATCAGGCGTGTTGTAGTATCAACTTATCAGTCTGTTACCGGCACAGGGGTAAAAGCTGTAGATCAAATGATGAATGAGCGCAAGGGTATCGATGGTCCAATGGCTTATGCTTATCCAATTGACTTGAACGTAATACCACAGATCGATGTTTTTCAGGAAAATGGCTATACTAAGGAGGAAATGAAGATGATCCTCGAAACCAAAAAGATAATGAGTGATGATACTATACGTGTAACCGCAACTACAGTTCGTATACCGGTTATGGGAGGGCATTCAGAATCAGTTAATATTGAATTTGAAAATGAATTCGACCTGAAGGAGGTTCGTGCAATACTTGAGAATGAAGAAGGAATTATCGTGATTGATGATCCGGCAAATCTTAAGTATCCAATGCCAATGGATGCTCATGAAAAGGATGAAGTTTTTGTGGGTAGAATCAGAAGAGATGAATCTCAGGATAAAACCTTGAATCTTTGGATAGTAGCAGATAATCTTCGTAAAGGTGCCGCAACAAATGCAGTACAGATTGCTGAGTACCTGCTTGAAAAAAAGTTGATTTAATATTGAACTGGCTCAAATAAAAGCCTGGCACTGTTGCCGGGCTTTTTATTTTACTGCATTTGCGAGGTTAGAGAATTATTGACTTGCAAGTTCTATCTGCCTTTCAAAAGTGTTTTCAATGACTATACTCGCAGAGCCCAGAATGCCTGCACTATGCCCTAAAGTAGATGGGACGATTTTTGTGTGTTCCCTGATTCTGGTCATGCAATAGGTATTGATTGCATGCCTCATAGGGATTGTAATATATTGCTTTGCTTCTGCTATTTTACCACCCAATATGATAAGTTCAGGGTTAAACAATTGAATCAGAGTTGCTACGGCTTTTCCTAAGTTCTCACCAACCTGAGATAAGATATTAATTGCATACTGGTCGCCCTTATTTGCTGCATCAATCACTATCTGGGGTTCAATCTGATCGATTTCCTCTTCCGACAAAGAATTCAACATGGAGGTCTGTCCTGATTTTATTCCTTCTTTAGCCATTCTTGCCAGGGCAATTCCGGATGCAACTGTTTCGAGGCAGCCTCTTTTACCACAATTACAAAGTTCACCATCTTTAACAAATGGAATATGACCTATTTCACCTGCAAAACCTGACATTCCGCTCTGCAGTTTACCATCCATGATAATCCCGAGGCCAATTCCCCAATCCATCAACAAAACCAATGCGTCTTTCCTGTTTAGTGCAAGGCCGAATCTGCATTCTGCAAGAGCATTTGTTTTAACGTCATTCTGAACATAAACAGGCTTTTTAAATTTTTCTTCCAGAACTTCCTGCAAGGTTTTAGTATCGCCAGAACTACTTACCAGATAAGTGTAGTTCTTTCCTGCATCTGAATCTACAAGTCCGGGCATACCAAGTCCGATTCCTACTAATTTATTTGTATCTATTCCGGAAGTTGTAATTAATTCATCTGCAAATGCATGAAGTAGTTTGATTGCACTTTTATCTTTTGTTAATCTGAGGGAAAAGCTTTTTAATCCTGTTATATTGTTGTTATTATTGTCCAGAATTGCCATTTCAGTTTTGAACCGATCCATTTCTATGCACAGAACATAGAAGGAATTATTGCGAAGGGAATATAATTCCGGCTTTCTCCCCCCAATTGATTTGCCTTTTCCCTTTTTTTCAACCAGCCCTTCGCTAAGCAGTTCATTTAAAAGAATTATTGAGGTTGGCGAACTAATGTTCAATACTTTGCAGATATCTGCATTTGATTTTGCTCCTTCTGTATGCAGTAATTTAACGAGTCTAACTTTTTGTAAATATTTCTTTCTTTCAATATTGGTCAGAGAGTCTAAATAACACTTTTCAAGAAGTATAGATTTCATTATCAGCGATAGATTGAGTTAACATATTTACTATTAATAATTGTAATATCATAAACAACCTTATTCAATTCGAAATATCATCAGAAAGCAGAAGAATTTTCATGACAGAAATTAGTAGGAAATGCTCATAAAGAGATGTTACAAAATTTATTCTTACAAACAAGATTTATCAAATTCGGGGGTAAATATGCCCATTTTTGTTAAAAAAGGAAGAAAGTCATAATCTGTTTATAATTGGTATACTATAGCATTACTTTTTTGGGCTATTTATTCAAATTTTTAGCAAAGGGATTTTTATATTCATAAATTATTGTAAAACAGATTTTTATATTTTTTTAATAATATTTATGAACACTTTAAGACTTTAAATTCATTGGATTTTTTAATTATAATTTCCAATATTTACTTTATATTTAGTTTGGATATAGTAAAGGATGCAGAAAAGAGAACAAATTGGCGATTTTGAACTTATCACCCGTATTAAAGAGGGTGATGAAGCTGCATTTCGTATAGTTTTTGATTCTTATTCGAGTAAGCTCTATTATTTTAGTCTAAGGCTCCTGAAAGATAAGGAGACCTGTCAGGAAGTTGTTCAGGAAGTTTTCTTGAGTCTTTGGATAAACCGTGAAAGGCTTGATACCCAATATCCGATTGCACCATATCTCTATACCATTACCCGTAGGTTGACCTTAAATGTACTTCGCCAGGTTGCAAATTCTGAAAGTGCAATGGAAAGAATGTGGTTGAATCTTCAAACAAGCAGTAATGAAACTGAGGAGCTTATTTTTCTTGAAGATCTTGAGCGATTCACTGAGCAAGTTCTGGCAAATTTACCCAAACAGCAGCAATTGGTGTACAAAATGAGCAGGCAGCAGGAACTTAGTTATGATGAAATAGCTGAAGAACTCAATATATCCAGAAATACCGTTAAAAACCACCTGGTTTCAGCACTTAAGACTCTCAGAACTCAACTACAAAAAGCGTTTTCCATACTTTACTAGTCAGAAGTATCCTTTTCCAATTTTATTTTCAATAATTTTTAAATTAACTAGTCCGCTTTTGTTGCTGGGGTGTATTACCAATAAATCAACCTGTTTCCTAAATAGTCATTAATGAATCAAAATAAATTAGATGAGCTTTTAAGTCTTTTTGCTGAAGGAAAAATCAGCAGAGATGAATTTGAGCACTTATTTGATTATTTAAGATCAGAGCAAGAGGATGAGAACATCAATTTTGCAATCGATCAGGAGCTTGGTAAATTGAAGAAATGTCCTTCATTAAACGCTGAGGATATGGATTCAATTTTTCAAAATATTGTCAGCAATAATAAATGGGGGCAAGACCCAAGCGCTGACAGAACCGTTAAGCATTTTATAAGAGCCTGGTATCAGGTTGGTGTAGCTGCAAGCATACTTGCAATGCTTTCAATTGGCCTTTTCTTTTATTCTAACAGAAGCATTAATGATCGCTCAGCACTTTCTGAATCAGAAGCTATAAAGGAAAAGGTAACAATCAAACCCGGAGGTGATAAGGCAGTTTTGACCCTTTCTGATGGTTCAAAAATTATTTTAGAAGACGCAAAAAAAGGTTTACTAGCAAACCAGGCTGGTGTAAGTATACAAAAAACAGCTGATGGCGAGCTGCTCTATTCTTTTGCTAAAAATGTAAGTTCTGAGTCCAGAAAATTGCCTGAAGAAGTGATTTACAATAAAATTGAAACACCTTTCGGTGGGAAGTATCAGATCAATTTACCGGATGGAAGTAAAGTATGGCTCAATTCTGCTTCATCTTTGCGGTTCCCTGCTTTGTTTTCAGGAAATATACGTGAAGTTGAATTGAATGG
>Ga0123337_10003783_pt1 | contig 15844 bp, 15 predicted proteins | sample frozenSSSSmetaG_FD_89792 | JGI IMG/M metagenome (GOLD analysis project Ga0123337, IMG submission 89792) | Glacier valley bacterial and archeal communities from Borup Fiord, Nunavut, Canada, to study Microbial Dark Matter (Phase II) -... | ecosystem: Environmental > Aquatic > Freshwater > Ice >... | reverse complement strand
CCGCAATACTCCCCAGCCGTCCGAATTGGTCCCGATATCAAATGAAAATGTATGCACTATGCCCCACCAGCATATTCCGCCGAGCGGCCGCTCGTGCATCGAAGCACAGGCGGCCACCGCCGGAAGCAAATAAGGCCCTCGCTACGGCGAGGGTTTTTTGTTTGGGACGTACGCCAAGGCGGTTGGGTACGACCGCGTGATGCCCGCACTGCGTCTCCGTCTCACGTCCCAGTTTGGGGCTCAAAGCCGGGGCGGGGCCTCGCTCGGAGCGTCTGGCGCCACCGTGCGATCAGAACCCATATGGGGCTGAAGGGCTCGAGGCAGGCCACGGAAATCCTCCGCGCCCATGGCGGATGGACGCGGATGCCTCCGTTCACCGCCGAGGAGGCGATGGGTCCCGGAGTCAGTCGCACCCGATGTCGCCGAACCAACGGTGCAGGACAAGGCGCGCTTGAGTATTCAGCAATAGGCAACCGAAGGCGGCGCGGAAACCGTGGCGCCGACCTAGGCATTCCCGCTCAAGAAGCTGCGGGTCGGCGTCGATCGCCATTCGGCCGAGCCGGGAGCCGGCACGCGCAGACTAGCACTTCCCTTATTCAGACCTGATGGCATTTTCCACCGCTGACACGGGATGGCCTGTCAAGTCCTTGGCAATCTCACCCAGAAGTCTCTCGGTGAGGGCCTTGTGGTAATGCTTGCGCATTTCACCCAGGGCCCGAGGCGCAGCTATCACGACGAGGCCATCGATGCTCCCGTCGAGGGCGCCCTTGTTGAGCATTTCGACGATGCCGGATGAGAAATCGTCTTCATTCGACTGGCTTTGGTCAGGGTTGCCCGAGCTGTTGGGGCGAGAGCCGCTGCCCCGAGCGTCGGCGTCCACGTGGGAATGCGCAACCGGCGCCAGTTTCAGCTCGGCCTCGTCGCCGGCGTTACGGAACAAATTCAACTTCTCTCCGTCAGCGACAGCGACGGTAGTTCCCTTGGGCAGCATCATGGCAATTCTCCTGAAATCTGAATGGTCGCGCCCCAACTGGCAACAACTTGAACCTCCAGACCCAACGCGGGGATGATCCAATCGATCCAACTGATACTGTCCAGAAACTCCCACGAGCCAAATTGCACGGCCCATCCTTTATTGAGCAACCGATAGGTCCGCTCCAGGGTTGAGGACACAGCTCCGGGCGCACACCGCGCCTAGGGAGCCGGAAGCACACTTATATGCGCGAATTTCCAGCTGATGCGTCAGTCGTCTCACAGATAGAGGCCGTCCGCGTCGCACTGCCTTTGTGGGTGATGAGTACTGCAGAGCTTGTCGAACTCGCAGAAAATGCTGAGCGTGCGGCCGTGCACCCCAACCCTGAAACCGATGACCGGTCGCGCGCGCTGATCGTCGAAGTCGCGGAGTGGCAGCAGAAACTCAACGAGTGGCAGGGGCTGGACCTGTCACCGCGGCTGAAGGCCGAACTCCGCATCCTCAAGGCGACGCTGGATGCGTCGATGGACGAAGCTAACAGAGCGGCCGGCGAGTTGAAGCTCTTCGATTAGGTGGCCGCGCCCTTCCCGCCAGAACCGCGATCGGAGCGCAGGAACTCGGTCATGGCTCACCCGGCGCACGCGACATCAAGTCCAAGACGTCACGCTCCATCTGGACGATCCCAGAACCGGAGCTTGCCGCAAGCCGCCACGAAGCCCTTGGCAGCGGAGGGCTTGTCCAGCACGATGAACCCGTCATCGAGGTCGTCAGGTAACCCGACCTTCCTGAACAGCTTGGCGGCGGGCTCGGAGAAGCCGACAAACTTGTAGTGCGCGTAGGCATCGGAGACGAAGTCCCTCGCCGGCGGCAGCTTCAGCAATCCGAGCGCACCCTCCTCGCCCGGCAGCACTGCCACTGCGTCGAACAGCACCGATGGTCCGCCGTCGATCTTGTGGTGGGCGGCAAGCACGCTGCCGTCGCTGGTCTTCACGCCGCCGACGGTCGGGGCGATCAGCTCCATCACGCCGCCCTCGGCGTCGATGGCGGCTTTCAGCGCATCGAGCAGGCCGGCGTCCACGCCATCGGCAATCAGCACACCGAGCTTCCTCCCTTTGAAGGTGCCCGGCGGATTTTTTAGAATGCTGAGCGCGTCCGACGTCGGCAGGTCGGTGCGCGGTGTGACGGCCGGCGGCGCCGCTTTGGGCAGTGCAGACAGGCCCAGTCCGTCCGCAACGTTCTGCGCCAGGCTGGCGTCGATGTTTATGAGGTGCGACACGACACGCTCGCGGATCGCCGGCACCTCGACCTTGCTGAGTTCGAACACCAGCGCATCGCCGATGTGGCGCTGCTCGATCGGGGTCTGGCTCACATAGAACTGCCGCGCCTGGCTGTAGTGATCGGCGAAGCTCTCGGGCCTGAGGCGCTGTTTCGGGCCCTCGGCCGCTTCTTCGAAGCTGTGGAAACCTGTGACCGTTTCCCTCGGGCCGCCGATCTCAGTGCCCCAGGAGTTGGGCTCGTAGTTGGCGCGGCCCACCGGATTGTGCATCGCCATGTGCCCATCCTGCTGGAAATTGTGCATCGGGCATTTGGGCGCGTTGATCGGCAGGTGGGTGAAGTTCGGCCCGCCCAGCCGCTTCAACTGCGTATCGAGATAGGAGAAGTTGCGGCCCTGCAGCAGGGGATCGTTGGAAAAGTCGATACCGGGCACGATGTTCTGCGTCATGAACGCGACCTGCTCGGTCTCGGCGAAGAAATTGTCCGGCATGCGGTCGAGCACCAGCCGGCCCACCGGCGTTGCCGGCAGCAGTTCTTCCGGAATCAGTTTGGTGGGATCGAGCACGTCGAAGTCGAAGCTGTCGGCAAAGTCTTGATCGAAGGTCTGAAGACACAGCTCCCACTCGGGGAAGTCGCCGGACTTGATCGCGTTCCACAGGTCGCGGCGGTGGAAATCAGGATCGGCGCCGTTGATCTTGACCGCCTCGTTCCAGACCACCGACTGCAGCCCCAGCTTGGGCTTCCAGTGAAACTTGACGAAGGTCGAGACGCCCTCGGCATTGACCAGCCGAAACGTGTGGACGCCAAAGCCCTCCATGAAGCGGAAAGAGCGCGGGATGGCACGGTCCGACATCGTCCACATGATCATGTGCATCGCTTCGGGCGTCAGCGAGATGAAATCCCAGAAATTGTCGTGGGCACTCGCGGCCTGCGGAAACGCCTTGTCCGGCTCGTCCTTCACCGAGTGGATGATGTCGGGGAACTTGATGGCGTCCTGGATGAAGAAGACCGGAATGTTGTTGCCGACCAGGTCCCAGTTGCCCTCCTGGGTGTAGAACTTCACCGCGAAGCCGCGCACGTCGCGTGCCAGATCGAACGAGCCCTTGTTGCCCGCAACGGTCGAGAACCGGACGAAGACCGGCGTCTTCTCGCCGGCGCGTTGAAACAGGTCTGCCCGTGTCAGCTGGCTCAGCGGCTCGTAGGTCTCGAAGAACCCATGCGCGCCGTAGCCGCGAGCATGCACCACGCGCTCGGGAATACGCTCATGGTCGAAGTGGAAGATCTTCTCGCGGAAGTGCGCGTCCTCGATAAGCGCCGGACCACGGGCGCCCTGCTTCAGCGTGTTCTGGTCGTCGGAGACCGGCATTCCCTGCTGCGTGGTGAGGGTGTCGTACCCTTCCTCTGCGCGCTGGTGCGTTTCGCCTCTGGCAGTCCGCGTTATCGTCTGGTCGCCATACGAAATGGGCGCGGGCTTTGAAGTTCTGGCCATGAGATCCTCGGCTTTGCAGATGCGGGCTGCAGGTACAGCTAGCATGCGGCGCGATCGTTCCCCGCCGGCGCAATAATTCCGGCGACCAGCCGACGGAACGTTGTGCAACTCCATTCATTGGATTCGTCACCCGGCCCGGACGGAGCATCGCTTCGCCCACTGCCAGATCGACCAAGAGGAGCCGTGCGATGAGCGCACCTGATTTTCCCGAGACGAATACCGATCTCAACATTGACCGCATCAAGACCGACGCCGCGGCGCTCGCCGAAACCGCGCAGTCCGACCTGTCCCACATCGGCGACGAGGTGAAGGAGCAGGCGGCCGCGCTAGGCGATGAGGTGCGCAGCCAGTTCGCCGACGCGACCGAGAAAGCCAAGGGCATGGCCGCCGACCAGAAAGACCTGCTCGTCGACCAGTTGGGCGGTGTCAGCGGCGCCCTGCAGAAGGTCGCCGGCGAGCTCGAGACCAACGGCGACGCCGGCGGTCGCTATGTCCGCATGCTGGCGGACGGCGCGGACAAGCTGGTGTCAACCGTCCGTGACAACGACATCGACCAGATCATCGGCATCGCGCAGGATTTCGGCCGCAAGCAGCCCGTCGCCTTCATGGGCGCCGCGGCGCTTCTCGGCTTCGTCGCAAGCCGCTTCGTGCTCGCCTCGGCCTCGCGCAAGCCTGACAGCCAGCCGACAAACGCCAACGCAAGCTCTACTCCGAGCTATGGGAACGCGCCGAGCTACGCCCAGTCGACAGGAGGTCGCGATGGTGGAATTTGAGCCGCGCAGTCTCACCGACCTGATCAGCGGGCTGGCCGGAGACATATCCGGACTGTTCCGCAAGGAGATTCAGCTTGCCAAGACCGAGGTCTCTGAAAAACTCGATGACATCCTTGCTCCATCGAAGGGGCTCGCCATCGGCGCTGTCCTCGCCATCGGAGCAGTCGGGGTCTTCCTCTCGGCGCTGGTGACTGGGGTCTCGTGGGCGCTGGTCGCCATGGGGATGTCGGAACAGGCCGCGAGCCTCGTCGCTTCGCTTGCCGTGGCGCTCGTTGTCGGCGCTATCGCCTGGAGCTTTATCTCAAAGAGCCTCGAGGCCTGGAAGGCCACGAAGTTCGACCTCAACCGCACCACCCATTCCCTCGCGCGCGATGCCGAGGTCGTTAAGGAGAGCTTGTAATGAGCAGCTACGGAAAAGATTCCGCCCAGTTGGAGCGGGAAGTCGAAGAGCAGCGCCAGCAGATCGAGAGCCGCATCGGCCAGATCAAGGATCGCCTCTCGCCCGGTCAGATCGTCGACGAACTGATGAGCTACACCAAGGACGGCGGCCAGCATTTTGCCGCCAATCTCGGTCAGACGGTGTCCAACAACCCGCTGCCGGCGGCGCTGCTTGGAATCAGCCTGGTCTGGCTGATGTCCGGCCAGGGGCCGAAGCTCTCTGCCCCCACGCCGAGTGCCCGGCCCTATCGCGGCGGCGGCAGCGACTATCCCTATGCCACCGTGTCTGGCGGCCTAAGGCGCGTCAGCCATGCCGCAGACGGCTCGGGCAAGTGGTATAGCGAGTTCACCGACACCGGCGGCCGACGCTACAAGGCGGAATCGAACGAGCTTGGCCACCGCGCCGGCGAGTTCATGGACGACGCTGGCAAAAAGTTCGGCGGCTTCATCGACGAGGCGGGCCATCGCGTTCGAGACTTCCAGGATGAGGCCGGCAATCGGCTCGAGGAAGTCGGCGGATGGGCGTCGCATGCCCTGCACGACCTCCGCCACCAGGCGAGCGATGCGTTGGATCACGTGACGCAGCAGGCCCAGCAGTTGGGCAGCACCGCCCAGCACCAGGCCGACCGCACCACTCGGATGATCATGGACACGTTCCAGAACCAGCCGCTGATTGCGGGCGCCCTGGCGTTCGCCGCCGGTGCTGCCCTCGGCGCCGCTCTGCCGCACACCGACCAGGAAGATGCCGCCGTTGGCCAACTGGCCGACGACGTTCGCGGCAGGGCCGCTGACGTCGCCTCGGAAGTTTACGACGAGGGAAAGTCCCGCGTAGCCGACCTCTACGAGAAGGGGAAGGAAGGCGTCGCTCAGGTCTACGACGAAGCTATCAAGGAAACCGGTATTAGCGACGGCCGGTCCGAGCTGCACTGACCATCACCGGCGGGTTCCTCCGCCTAAGGCGGGGCCCGCCGGTCGTTTTGCTTCGCCCTGCCGGGGTGAGGCGACGACGGGCGCCGCCGTTGGCGGTGTGTCTCGACACATTGCTGTAGCGGCGCCGACAAGAGGCGTTGGCGATCACCGGGCGTAGTCGCTAAAGCACAGGATCGCTAGCGCGCCGCTTGCTGGGCCGCCGCCGCCATTTCCTCGGTCACCACCGAAAAGCCGACAAGTGTTGACGGGCCAAACTGCGTCGATAGCGCCACATCGGTGGCATCTCGCCCGATGCCCATCAGTACGCGGCCGATGCGCGGAGTGTTATGGCGCGCGTCCGCGGTGTACCAGTGCCCGCCCAGATACACCTCCAGCCAGGCCGAGAAATCCATCGGCGCCGGGTCGGCCGGCACCCCGATATCGCCGAGATAGCCAGTGCAATAGCGAGCGGGAATGTTCATGCACCGGCAGAACGTTGCGGCGAGATGCGTGAAGTCACGACAGACCCCCACCCGCTCCTGATAAGCGCCGAATGCCGTCCTCGTTCGGTTTGCCTTGGCGTAGTTGAAACCGATGTGGTTATGGACGAAATCCAGTATCGCCTGAACCCGCGGCCATCCGGCTTGAGTGGTTCCAAACAGCCGCCAGGCCTCGTTCGACAGCAGGTCAGTCTCGCAGTAGCGCGACCCAAGCAGGAACATCAGCGTGTCGTCGGGCAGGTCCTTGATGTCATGCTGCATCGCATCGTGCGGCACGTGATCGGGCAGACCGGAGTCATAGATTTCGAAGTCGGTTGAAATGGTCAACCGCCCGGCCGGTGCGGTAAGGCGTGTACAAACATTGCCGAAGCTGTCGGTGTAATCCCAAGTTTCTACCGCGGGGGAGAAGGTCAGCACTTCAGGCGTCAGCAGGTCGCCTCGCCGCGACGGGTGCAACTTCAGTGCCAGCATCGTCGGCGTCGGCCGAGGACATTCATAGGTAATCGAATAACCAAGCTTGATCTGCACTACGCTCTCCTGGGCAAGGCCATCCAAAAAATCCCGCACGCACCGGTTGCGGTCACGGTTAGTCGATCAAGGTACAGGCAAGCCAAAGGTTCACCGCGCTGGAATTCAATGCCTATCCGCTGATCGTGTCGAGGGCACGTTCCGGGTTCACAACGGTGAGAGCCTGCAGATGTCAGGAGTGACCTGCAACACCAGCGAACCTTGGTCAGCCGATTGGTTCAAAGGTGAGGGCGTTCCGCAACGAGGCGCCCTTTTGCGATAGGGATACGTTGGCAGAGACTTGGGCATTTTTGACCTCTCAGAACCCAACCGACCCGCCACGACGTTCAGCCCGCGAAGCTGCTGGCCTATTATCACCGCAACAGGAACGAATGGAATGCGCTCACGTTTGGATGAGCAGGCCCTGGGCGGGTGGCTGTTGCGTCGTAAGAATAATGGAGAACTCCAGTGCAACTCAAAAGATTGTTGCTGACCACCACTAGCCTTTGCCTGCTGACTTTCGCACCTCTCCCCGTGCTGGCGCAGGACGCGGCTCTGGTCGCTGCATACAACGCCTATGTCGAAGCAAGCAGCGGCACGAATGCCGATGCTAAGGCTGCGGCCGAAGCAGCATTTCTCGCAACCTGCGGACTGCCTAGTCTCGACGAGTGCATCGCGCTCGCCACAGGCACCGTCATGGCCGATCCTGCCGCACCGGCAAACGAACCCGAACCGGCCGCTGACGAACCGGCGCCTGCTCCCGCAGAACCGGCCCCGGCACCAACTGAACCGGCCCCGGCACCTGCCGAACCGGCCCCGGCACCTGCCGAACCCGCTCCCGCAGAGCCCACGGCTGAGCAGCCGGCGGCTGAACCCCAGCCTGCCGAACCGGCACCTGCTGAGCCTGCCGCTGAGCAGCCGGCAAGTCCGGCAAGCGATCCCGCTCTGGTTGCGGCATACCAGGCCTACGTTTCGGCCAGTTCTGGTGCGGACGCTCAAGCGACCGCTGGAGCCGAGGCTGCATTCCTTGTCGAATGCAACCGGCTGGGCATTGCCTCGCTTGATGAGTGCCTGGCGCTGATGGGTGGCGCTCCGGCAGTACCAGCGCAGCCCGGTGATGTTCCCGCTCCGGTGGGTGAAGCGCCGGTGAACTCGTCGGGTCAGCCGCTTGAAGCGGTTCCCAACCAGGAAACGCCGGACGCTCCCGTCGCTCCGGTGCTCGACAGCGCCAAGGACGGAGCCGAAGCCGGCGAGACTCCCGCCGCACCGCCTGCGGAACCCGTAGCCCCGCCCGCAACCGACGCCGAGGTGCAGACTACCGCTGCGCCGACCGAAGAAGAAGTCACGGCACAGATCGAGACCGAAGGCGAGCGGGTCGAAGCTCCGCCTGCTATCGAGCCGCCGGCCGAAGCCCGCCGGGCACGAGACGATGACGAGAACGATACGCGCTTCTTCATCAATATCGGCGTCAACATCAACATCTTCACGCCCTACGAGGATCGCGACCGCCTCTGGCACGATGATGACGAGGTGTACTACGAGCGGCTCGAAAACGACCGCTATCGTCAGACGGTCATCCGTCCCGACGGCACCCGCGTCATCACCGTGTGGGACCGCAACGGCGAAATCATCCGTCGGGTGAAGGTTCTGCCGGACGGTACGCGCATCATCCTCGTCTATTATTCCGGCGATGATCGCGATAACGACTGGCGCGATCCGGGCAACGACCTGCCGCCGTTCTACCTGAACGTCGCGGTGAATGAGTACGTGCTCTACAGCGAAAGCGCGGACGAGGGTTCCATCGAGGACTTCTTCATCCAGCCGCCGCTGGAGGTCGCAGCCCGCGTCTACACCGTGGACGAAGTTAAGCGCTCTGCTCGCTTGCGTGACACCGTTCGACGCGTCGAGATCGGCGACCTGACCTTCGATACCGGTTCGGCCCAGATCGGCCGCGACCAGGTCGGTTCGCTCGGCAAGGTGGCTGCTGCGATGCTGAAGATACTCGAGCGCAGTCCGGGCGAAGTGTTCCTGATCGAAGGGCACACCGATGCGGTGGGCTCGGACGAGTCCAACCTCGTGCTTTCGGACGATCGTGCCGAGGCCGTGGCCAGGATCATGACCGAGTTCTACGACATCCCGCCGGAGAACCTCACGACGCAGGGTTATGGCGAGAGCTACCTGAAGGTCGAGACGGAGAATGCCGAGCGGGCCAATCGTCGCGCCACGGTTCGCCGCATCACCTCGCTGGTCGCGCCAAGCGCCAGCTGAATCGGCTGACCATCGCAATCCGGCAAGCCCGGGCCCTCGCGGCCCGGGCCTTTTTGCGGACCTCTATCCCCTCCCACACCATTGGGCTAGGGCAAGGACGAGGTACTGACCCCGCTGGTCATCGCCTGCCCAGCTTATCGATGCCGTTCTAGGTTGAGATACGCTACAAGGTCTCGTTTTGAGGGCGTACACAATGCAGACAGATAGTGATCATCCCCTGTGGGAACCGGACAATCTGCGACGTGCCCTCCAAGCAGCGGGCGTTTCACTGTGGTCTTGGAATGTGGACACGGACGCCCTGACCATGGACGAACAGGGGTTCATCCACTGGGGCCTCCCTCAAAGCGACACGGTCACCTTTGAGGATCTTTCTGCCCACATACACCCCGCCGACCTCGACCGAGTGCGAGCTGCCTTTACGGCCACGCGAGCGATCGTCGGCCCCTATGAGATCGACTTCCGCGTCATGATCGGCGAGGTCATTCGCTGGATCTCCGCCCGTGGTCTGGGCAACGATTCCGGCCTCCACAAAAGGATTATGTTCGGCGTTTTCCTGGACGTGACCGGGCGCAAGCAGGCTGAGGAGGGGCACGAACTGCTGGCTGGCGAGATGAGCCATCGCGTCAAGAACCTGCTGGCGATCGCAAGCGGGCTCACCCGTATCTCGGCCCGTTCCACCACTACCGCCAGTGAAATGGCCAACGTGCTCACCGATCGGCTGACCGCTCTTGGGCGTGCACATGATCTGGTAAGGCCCTTGCCGGGCAATCAGGGAAGTGCGGCTCTATTGGGTGACCTGTTGACCATCCTGCTGGCACCCTATGAGGACACAGGCGCTTTCAGTGGTCGCATCCGGGTCGCGGTTCCGCGGATGGGCATCGGTGAAAGGTCCGCGACTGCGCTGGCGCTCACCGTGCATGAGCTCGCCACCAACTCGATGAAGTATGGAGCGCTTTCGGCAGATACCGGGATACTTGATGTTTCTGGCACGACTGATGGGGAGTACGTCACCATCGTCTGGACGGAGCGTGGAGGCCCGGACGTCGAACCTCCGAACGGGAAAGAGGGCTACGGTAGCCAACTGGTGATGAGGAGCATCAAGGGTCTTGGCGGTACCATCGGCTACGATTGGTCCGACGACGGGGTGATCGTGGTCCTCAAGTTCACCGAAGCAATGCTCCCACGCTGACGTAGTGGAGGGCGCCGACGACGGCCATTTGATGCCGTCAACGGATCCGAACGACTTACCTTCTCACCACTGGCCACAACGCGCGATCACCAGCAACCATCCGGTCTTCATGCTCCGCATGAGCCGTCGGCCCCGACAGGGCGGACTGTCGGTATCGTCTCGCCAGGTCACCGTCGCCAGAAGCCCCGTCCCCCACTGCGGCGAACCAGCGAGATGAGTAGAAGCAAGATCACGGCACCAATGGTGGCATTGACGATGGAGGAGACGATGCCGTCTCCAAGACGTATGCCTAGTTGCGGCAAGACCCAACTGCCAACCAGGGCTCCCACGACCCCGACGACGAGGTTGCCGACAAGGCCGAATCCGCCCCCACGAACGATGACTCCTGCGAGCCATCCGGCGACCAAACCCACGATGAGGATGATCAATAGACTTTCAGTACTGAGCTGCATTTGGTTTTCTCCAGCGCGGTGGCGCATCGTGGGTGTTGAGGACTTGCTTGCCGGAGTGTGACCGCAGGCGCGAGCACTTCGGCATCATCTGTCAGTCAGTCGAATGGCAGCGCCGGGCGATGGCTATCTCGCCTGCAGGGGCCCTATTCGCCCCTGTCTTCGGGCGGAAAATCGAACTGGACGGAGACCCCCGACGGCAGGTCGATGGAAAACGTCCGGATCATGATGTGATTGTTGTCGGAAAGAGCGTCCCTCAGGTCCATTATCTTGGTGGCAGAGATGGCCAGCTTGGCCTGCACGACGGACTGTTCCAGGCTGAGGGCCTGATCCGGCGACGGGAAGTTCGCCTGCACTTCTGCCAGCACATGCGCGATGAGATCCACCGTTTGCTGACGTGTGAGTTGTTCCGTTCTCCCGAGCGACTGCGCCGAACTGGGTGAGACTGACCCAATTGATAGGCCGAGCGTCAAGACAGCCAGGCCAACAGCCCGCAGCACCGCAAACCACTGCCCGCGAGGACGCCTGCGCGATAACTGCCGACGCGTAGCCGACGGTTGCCCGCTGGTAATCTGACTATTGATCAATTGCCCACACTCCTTCGTCGTAGAACGCGGTGCGCGGTGGGAACGTTGCCGAGCAGGTTCGAAATCCTCCTCGGAGTAACGGAAGTAGGCTGCTCTCTGGGTCTGCGCGTTCGGATTGCTGGTCGAACGCTCGCTAGCGTCGTGCTGAAGCGCGTCTTGACGCCTTCGTCGGTCTCCGGCCCATACAGCCCCGTCGCGGGTGTAGCTCAATGGTAGAGCAGAAGCTTCCTAACAAACAACTACAGCGTTTCGAGTAATCAAAACTGCATATTTCGCAAGTGTTCACGCCTAAAACGTAGTCCTAAGACGCACCAAGAACCGTCGAGACTTGGGTAGAGTTGCACAGGAAGCCATACCACTTATGGTTTGTGCGAGACCCGCCCAGTGTCTCATCGCCCTGATCCGGCGAGAAATGCAGATGAAGCCCTGATTTGACCAGCACCACTAGCGGACCCAGCGGCTTTCGGCCGCCGGGAAATCGCGGAAGTGCGTTGTAAGCAGTCCCAGACCCTGTTCAGAACTTGAGCGGAAATCGCAGCCTTGTCCTGTGGAAGGAACCGCCCATAGTGCTGTGCGACCATCTCCCTGAGAGTGGCGCGACGCGGGTGCGCAACCTCCGGCTTCGGAGGCGCCTCGGGTTCTGTTCTAGGCATGCGAGCCGAGCGGGAGACTGCGTCTAATATCGGGAGGAGGTGCCGCTCGATATTGTCGACGGTTGCTCCAGCCTCGCGGCTAATTGTCGGCCAGTCGTAGTTGCCTCCGATGCGGGGAGGGCGGTTGCCTTCAGCCACTAGATCACACAGATAGCGCCGCAGTGCTGCTGCGTCACTCGGTCCCGTGTGGGGAGCGATGCGTTTGATGCAGTAGTCTGAGACCATGCGCTCGGTAATGCGGGAGATGGTTGCCTTCGTCGGTCACTCTGCCAAAACGGGCGGCGTCGCCGATTCAGGTTTCCCGTTTCCTAATGAGGCGAGCCAACGAATGTCCGTACGTCCGCAATTGAGATACGATCTCGCGGCTTGGCGACCCCGCTGCGTAGAGTCAATTAGCATCGGTCTATCGAATCGCAATAGCCGTGTGCTTGACGACGTCGTGGTCGACGGCACAATGGCAAAAGGTTCACCGGCTACGTCGAAGGCAAAGGCAAGCGATCGCCGGAAATCACTGCGTCTGATGCCCAAAGTGTCGAAGTTTAGGACCCTTCGGAAATGCTCGTAGCGATCCCCGTATTTGAGCGAGAGCGAACGGTGAGGCATGCGCTTTCAACGGTTGCCGAGATGTTGTTGCCCCACGGCACCGATATCCTGGTGCTCGATGATGCAAGTATGTCGTTTGACGTGCTCGGCGCAACCGTAAGCGCCGGTCTAGTCTGTGAGTACGTCAGAATGCCGCGACGCCTCGGAGCCGACGACATGATACGACATATCTGGGAACGGTTCTTGGCCGGACAGCACCACGAACTTCTATTCTTCGACAGCGATATGATCGCCAATACTAACGCTGCGATCGACGGCCTAAACCTACTTCATAGGAATGGCGGTCTACTTAGCCTATACAACTCCACAAACCATCCAGGAAATCGATTTGGTGACGGACTGTTGCGAAAAACGGTCGTTGGAAACGCGGGGACCCTTTGGACCAGAGGCCTAGCTGAGCTGGCATTGCAGTCGACGCTGGACGTGGCGCATGGCGTCGATCACGCTTATTGCCGGGTGTTTTCGGAGCGAGATATCTCCATCCTGGTAACCGAGCGGAGTCTACTGCAGCACATAGGGATATATGGCACCAATAACTCACAGTTTGGCCAATTGGAGCATGGAGCGGGATTCAGCCCCGACGGTCTGGCTCAGTGGCGCGCAATCAATTTTGTGTATGACGATCTAATGACGCGACAGAAGGAGTTCCTTGCTGAGAGGGCAGGCAGGATGCAGCAGGTGATGCGCTTTTTTGACCCGCGTTGCTATCGATGACATGTTGATATTGTTCTACAATTCCTTCTTCGGCAGTGCGCCGCCTCACGTGGATTGCGGCAGAGAATGTGAATTCACCACCGATCGTGACCGCTTGACCGAGGCGGATGTCGTGGTTTTCCACCTGCCCGACGCTCAATTCATCGGCGACGCGCAAAAATACCCAGGGCAGACGTGGGTGGCGTGGACGATGGAGAGTACCATCAACACGCCTATTCTCGGCCAACCCAAGTTGATGCGTCACTTCGACCTGAGAATGACCTTCAGCCGTGGGAGCGACGTTTGGTGCGGCTATATGCCGGGCAATAGCGAGTGGACGGAAGTGATATCTCGGCCGCTGCAGCCCAGAGTACGGCACAGTCCTATGGTCATGTTTCAATCGGCAACTGTAGATCGTTCCGGACGGAACGCGTTCTGCGCCGAACTGATGACGCATATGCCGATCGATTCATACGGCAAGTTCCTCAAGAACCGCGAGTTAGGGATACCCGACAAGGGTTTTGAGACAAAGCTTGGGGTAATCGGAGGGTACAAGTTCGCACTTGGCGCCGAGAACACCATAGAAGCGGACTATGTTACCGAGAAATTCTTCCAGCCTTTGCTGGCCGGGACGGTCCCGGTGTACCGCGGTGCCCCGAACGTTGCGGATTACGCTCCTGGCGATAACTGCTTTGTCGATGCCTCGGCCTTTTCGAGCCCAGCAGAGCTGGCAGCCTACCTTCGATACCTCGATAGTGACGACACGGCCTACGCCAGCTATCTGTCATGGCGGACTAGGCCGTTGCACGAGAGTTTTGTTCAGTTGCTCAGGGAGACCGAGACGCAGGTATTCTGCAGGCTGGCCGAACTTGTGGAGCGCCGCCCACGTCCAAGGGGTAAACATGCACTTCTTCCGTTCGGCCTGCGACGTTATGCGGGTACGAAACTGGCACGGGCTAAACAGACCCTACGTGCCGCCCTTGGGTAGGCGCGTAACGCCCTCCCTCCGAGCTTGACAACCCTGTCAAAAGCCCCGCAAAAAGCTCCGCCGAAACCCTGTAGCACACTACGATTTCGCAGGACGAATGGCCTCAGAACCTCCATCAATGGGTATGACTAATCCTGCCGAGGGTCCCTACGTTTCCTTGGTCGTAGCCACCTTGGGTACCTCGGACGTATTAGCGAGGATGCTGGAGAGCCTCACTGTCCAGTCCGGTGAAGTAGCCTTCGAAGTGATCATCGTCGACCAGAACGGGGACGGCAGGCTAGATGAAGCTATCGCACGCTTTCATTCGCGGATGACGCTTACCCACGCAAAGGTAGCGTTCCAAGGCGCGAGCAGAGCACGGAACCATGGAGCGAACCTTGCCCGCGGCCGGTGGATCGGGTTTCCCGATGATGACTGCGAGCTTCGACCCGACACGCTGGCGAAAATGCGCGAAGCGGTAATCACCGGCGAAGTCCCGGTAGTCTCAGGACGTACGGTGGATGAGAGTGGCATGGCCAGCGTTTTGCGTTGGGGCGCGATACCAGAGCGGTTTGACCGCTGGACCATGTTTCGCTGCATCACTGAATGTACGCTGTTCGTCGAGGCCACTCTTTTTAGTTCTGTTGGAGGTTTCGATCCCGACTTCGGGCCGGGTGGCTCCTATCCGGCGGCCGAGGGGATAGACATCGTCAACAGGCTGCTCGGCAGGAATGGGCAAGGCTTCTTTTTTCCCGAGATCGAGTTCGTCCATGCCTCGAAGGTTCCCCCTTGGAACGAATGGGCGGTAGAACGCTTCGGTCGTTATGCCATAGGTGACGGGGCGCTCATTGCCAAAAGCCCGTCGTTACCGATGCTCTGTTGGGGCGCCCGCACCGTAGTCTCGGCACTGCGCCACCTCGTAGGCAGCCGCGATCGCCTGAAGCGCGCTGCGTATCTCGCGCGACTGCGCGGACTGGCCATTGGGGTCGCCAATTACCGTAGACATCAGACGTGAACGGGTTGCGCTACGTGTCATGGGCGGACAATAGCGGTTACGCCGTCGCGGCCAAGGGCTATCTACGGGTGCTCAGAAACTCTGGGCTAGAGTTGACATGGACGCCAATGCTTCCCTCGGAAAAAGGCTACACCGAGGTATCAGACATCGCCGACGAGCTTAGCGAGTTGGTCGGCCGCGATATCCGCTATGATACAGTACTCGTTCATACACCGCCCGAGTATTTTGCCCATTGGGTCGAGCGCGAGCGTCCGCTGGGCCGGAGGATTTTCGGCTACACTGTCTGGGAGCTTGAAGGGCTGCCTAAGCACTGGCCGGCGGCGCTGAACAGGCTAGACGGAGTGCTGGTACCGACCCACGCTAACGCAGAAGCGTTTTTGCGATCGGGCGTTACGGTGCCGATACACGTCGTCCCGCACCTGTCGCAGTTTGAGCTGGAACCGTCACCAAAAGCCGAGGACCGCCGGCGACTGCACGACCTTATTGGTGTGGATCGGCTGAAGAGATCGCCTTTCGTTTTTTACACCATCGGCCAATGGTCGCGCCGAAAAGGCCT
>Ga0123337_10003782_pt1 | contig 15849 bp, 13 predicted proteins | sample frozenSSSSmetaG_FD_89792 | JGI IMG/M metagenome (GOLD analysis project Ga0123337, IMG submission 89792) | Glacier valley bacterial and archeal communities from Borup Fiord, Nunavut, Canada, to study Microbial Dark Matter (Phase II) -... | ecosystem: Environmental > Aquatic > Freshwater > Ice >... | reverse complement strand
CCGACTTGCGAAATCACATAGCCGAGCGGAAAGTAGATTTCGTCAGTCACATCCTTGAAAGGCGACTGACGAATTTAACCGGAATGACGTCTAAGTAAATTCGTAAGTCTTAAATTCCCCGACCGGATAGCTATCGGATCTTAAACCACTCTTCCCTGCTCCAGTTTCAATGCATTTGTTATGCAGTCAGGCATTTCATTTTGATAATGGCTGACATAAATCAGACTAAGATTACTAATTAAGCAGATCTCATCTATGAGATTTTTAAATTGTTCCTGCTGCGCAAAATCGAGTCCGAGGCAGGGTTCATCCAATATCAACAGAACCGGATTTTTAACCATTGCCCTTGCAAGCATGCAAATCCGCTGAATACTTACCGGAACGTTTCGAAACATCCTGCCGGCATATTCTTCAATTCCTAAAAGTTTCATCCATCGTAATGAAGTTTCAGCTTTCGATTTGCTCGAAACCCTAAACAAACCCAGCGTATCATCAAATCCTGATTCTATTACCTGAAGGCAGGTATTTCCAGTCGGGAAATACTGGAATAATTCAGGTGAAACATAGCCAATCTTCTTTTTTATTTCCCAGATACTTTCTCCACTTCCCTTACGCTGATCAAAAAGTGTAATCTTATTGGCAAAAGCCTGCGGATTATCCCCGTTGATCAGGCTTAATAAAGTTGATTTTCCTGCCCCATTATGTCCGATCAGCATCCAGCGCTCCCCTTGCTTCATATGCCAGTTTACCTGATCAAGAATTAGCTTATCGCCATACCGGATACTGACATTTTCCATCCCGATAATGGTGTTATAAATCGGCCATTGCTCATGTGAAAGCAAATTCAGTAATTCTTCTCTATTAATTTTTTCTGAAGCGCTGGTTTGCAAATTATCAGGATTAAACTGATATGAGGGGACCTTTCTAATCATCTTACCATGATCAAGAACTGCAACATGACTAATGGCCTCTGGTATTTCAGCAGGATTGGTAGCCATAATGAGGCTGATTCCCGAATCAGAAATTTCGTGGATAAGTTCATTGAAATCCTGACGGGCGGCAACATCAAGCCCATTCAATGGATTATCGAGCAATAACAATAAAGGATTTCTGATCAATGCAGAAGCAATCAGCAGGCGCTTGGTCTCACCGTTGGATAGTTTGATTAGCTGTTTATCAAGCAGTGGCAGCAGTTTCAGTCGCTCGGTGACCCTTTTGAAGGTCCAGAAACCGTCTGCCTGAACAACTTTAATAGCTGTAAGATAATTTGCTACCGTATCCGCATCTTCAGAATCGCAGGAATTAAAACGCTGCTGATAATAGAAGTCGCTGGTATTCGAAAGATTTCGGAATTCATGCCGGGCTGATACCTGGGCCATCAGTTTATATCGGTTAAAAAAGGGATCATCCTGATGATGTTCATGAATATAGCTATCAAAATAGGGATAACTTGCTTCCCCCCTCGCCATAGAGGCCTTTCCCATTATAAAATCTAAAAGAGTACTCTTTCCCGATCCGCTTTTGCCAAGCAAAGCCCAGTTTTGCCCTTTTTCTACTTCAAAATCAAGCCCTTCGAAAACGAGTGAATTGTAATGACGGATGCTTACGTTACGAAATGAGATAAGGAGATTATTCACAGAAGAATCATTAAACCGGACAGGTCTCAAAACTATTGTTTTCGGATTTAAGAACAAAGCGAGATTTTTTGTTTTGAATGATACAATTTGCTTGCAGGTGTAAGTGGTACAGTTCCGAGATTTTGGTGCTAGCGCGCGCCTGTGGCGCCAGCTATCTCTCATATACTACAAAATTTACAAAACTCATTATTTCCCCTGCTGCGGGTCCAACCATATTTCAGATCCTACCTAATAAAATCAATATCTACCAAACCCTTACCTCCCGCATAATCAATTGCGCTTGAATACTTCCAATGCCAATCCTCTAAAACAAAACCAGCTGCAACAGGATTATGATGGGTGTAGTCGAACTTCTGTTCAACAACCCAGGGGCTCCACAATTCTATTGGCTTGTTATTATGTTGCCAAAACTGATTAAATTTAACATTACTACAATTTTCGCCTGCATTTCGGAACATTGCAAGCATCCAGGATTGGCGGGATTCCTCCTGATTTTCACTTATCGACCTAAGCAGTTTCTTGGATGTGTGTTCTTTGAACCTACCTATCACCTTTGATGGATTCTCTTCTTTTGCTCTGAAAATAAGATGCAGATGACTAGGCATCATACACCAACAATATATCTCTAGGCCTAAATTACTTTTGCAATAATTCAGACTTTGAACAACAATGTCATTATATACTGGTCGAATAAATACATCAATCCAGTTAATTGTAGCAAAACTCACAAAATAAAGACCTGACTGATTTAAAAATTTATACTTTCTGCTCATTTTGAAAAAATTATAGTTGAAAGTAAACGGAGAGCAAATGTTTATGTTAAGAAATATGAAGAAGTTAGTAAACGGTATGGAAATACGAACAAACGGCAGGTTATTGGTGGCTAGGCTAGCATTTTTAAGAAAAAGTGGGGAGGTGATTGTGGGGTGCGCACGCGACACGCGTGCGATTGCAGGAGGGTGATTCTGGTTGGCACACGCGACACGCGTGCGCTAGCTTAGGGGTGAATCGTGTTTTTTTATAGGACAAACTGAGTGGGAAGTGTAGAAACACACGCGACACGCGTGCGATAGCAGGAGGGTGATTCTGGTTGGCACACGCGACACGCGTGCGCTAGCTTAGGGGTGAATCGTGTAGTTTTATAGGACAAACTGAGTGGGAAGTGTAGAAACACACGCGACACGCGTGCGCTAGCGGAGGAATAAATTAATTATTGGATTAGAAAATATGTAATAGGAATATCGGTGCTAGCGCGCGCCTGTGGCGCGTGCTGCCTAAAATGTCACTATTAAAATTAAAGTTTAAGCCTATAACTAATGGCTATAGTAATTATAAATAACACCATATCAGCGTACCTGCGGCGCATCGTTTTAAAGCTATCGCATTACTGAAATGCCAACTCTGGCAATGGCTAATGGTTTGTCTCATGCCACAGGTCCGCGTCTGCGCAGGCATTGAATTCTCCACCCAATAGCTATCTTCACTCTCAATTCTCCACTCTCCACTCTCAATTAATTAGTACCATTTCTTCAAACAATCTTTCCAGCGTTTCTGCTGCGTCGTCGCAAAAACCGGGATGGACTTTAGACGTTTGCAATACGGTACTTCTGGTCGCAGTTAGCCATCTGAAACGCGAAGCGAGGTCGAGTTTGGCTATTGGGCCGGCCTCCTCTTTCCCCATACTGATCTGGCAGAATGCATTCAGGTTTTCTTCAATTTCAGACAAGTCGGTTCCGGGGGAAAAGGCTTTCAGTCTTTCCTCATCGAGCCAGAATTTTGCCTGCAGAAATTTCTGAGCAGAACAATAAAGAATAAGGCCCACGTTCAAAAATTCTTCACGTTCCACCCTCGGTACAAGGCGGATGACGGCATACTCAAATAAGTATTTCTCTCGCATTCAGGGCTTCGTTTACAAAAATTTCTGATCTATTAATTCGCATTTCAAGAAAACTGATATAGGCATTACGATGCTCTTCGGTACTCTGAAAAACGGTATCTTCCAGCCATTCATCCGGAATAAGGGAAACAATTTCTTTAATTCGCTCTCCGCTCAGCAAAGTTTTGAATTGCTTATCAACAAGTTCAAGCTCAGATGCATGAGCTAATAAAACATGATCCCTGATCAGAATAAATGGTTTCAAAGCCTGCTCCTCCCAATTCTGCCATGAGTGATGAAAATAGAGCGAAGCTCCATGATCAATAAGCCATAATTCTTTATGCCAGATGAGCATATTGGTGTTCCGGCAGGTACGGTCCATATTCATCAGCAATGCATCAAGCCATACGATCTTAGACGCTAATTGATTATCAATGTTATTTACTGCAGGATCATAAGTGATCGATCCGGAAAGATAATGTAGACCCAGATTCAGTCCCACACTAAACTTAAGCAAGTCCTGAATTTCCTCATCCGCCTCAGTACGGCCAAAAGCTTCATCCAAAGTCGCAAATACAAGTTCTGGCACATTTAAACCCAATGTTCTTGCAATTTCCCCACCAATAAGCTCGGCAATTAATGCTCTGGGGCCCTGTCCGGCACCACGAAACTTGATCACATACAAAAACCCGTCATCCGCCTCAGTAATGGCAGGCATAGAGCCACCCTCCCGAAGCGGGGTAACATAACGGGTAACATTTACTGACCTTAGGGCTGTTAACATCCTGCTAAATTCGGCTAATTTTTACAAGGGAACAATTATTGATTTATTTTATTCTGAACAGTGATGAAGAAGCCTCAAATAAGCCGAGTTCGATATAAGTAAGGTTAAAATAATACGGTTATAATTGGTCAGATAATAATCTGGTACACAATGATTAGGTTTTGGAAATCAATACCTGTGTGTTATAGGCTGGTTCAGCCCTTTCCTCCGGAGTATTTCCGGCAAGAAACCCCGTTCTATTTCAAATTACGAATAGCCGGAAGATACCTCCTCCGGCAAGGTTTATTTTACCCGGTGCTGTTTTTCATTGGGAAGGGCATCCCGGCGCTGCTGGTGCGGGCGTGCAATATCTACAGAAAAAACATCAAATGTGTTTTATTGTATTGCCAGCGTTTAAGTATTTAACTCATTCTTAGCCTTTAACTCGGCCTCATGCACAAAAATTGTTAATTCTCTTGTGTAGTTATCCAGCGATTTTGCCGATTCTCTTATTAGTTCGGTCATCTCTGCAGCTTCCTCAGGCGAATTCTTTAAAATTTCAAACAGACTGGTAATGCCCAATATCTGCACTACCGGCTGCCTGAGTTCATGAGAGATCATATACATCATTTCCTGCAGACTTTTAATATTCTCCAACTGCGATTTTTGCGCTTCTTTAAGCTCATTATTAGCAAGCGTAAGCTCCGCTGCACGCTTCTCCTTTTCTATATTCTGAAATTCAAGCTCTGTATTTGCGATAAGTAACTCAGATGCACGTTTCTCCTTCTCCTTATTCTGATATGCAAGTTCTTCATTGGCTATCAATAATTCAGAAGCCCGTTTCTCCCTCTCCTTGTTCTGAAAGGCAAGTTCTTTATTGGTAAGCAGTAACTCCGATGCACGCTTTGCCTTCTCTTTAATTTGAACTGCCAGTTCCTTATTCGCAATCAGCAATTCAGCAGCACGTTTCTCCTTCTCCTTATTCTCAAAAGCAAGTTTTTTATTAGCGATAAGTAATTCGGAAGCACGCTTCTCCTTCTCCTTATTCTGAAATGCGAGCTCTTTATTGGCAATCAGCAATTCAGCAGCACGTTTCTCCTTTTCCTCATTCTGAAAGGCAAGTTCCTTATTTGCAATCAACAGTTCGGAAGCACGCTTCTCCTTCTCATTATTCTGAAAGGCAAGTTCAGTGGCGCGTTTCTCCCGTTCTGCATTCTGGAAGGCAAGTTCATTGTTTGCTGTGATAAGTTTATTGGTAAGCTTCTCTTTTGCCCTGTATTGGACGAGTAACTTTTTATTGGCAAGAATTAACTCTGCGGAAGTTTTTTCCATACACAGGATGCTAATGTTAGATCTTCTATTAAGGAATATTGACCTTTTATTTTAAATGTATAAATAATTTAAGTAAGGGTAAAATTTATTTCAGAAATGCAATATCAATTTCAACATTCTGATAACCAGTCAGTTATTAATATTTCACTGTAAATTAATTTTCAAAGTCAACACTATTTAGGCATTGACAATTGTCCATTGTCAATTGTCAACTGTCAATTATCAACTACCTAACCTGTCCATTCCCCCTAACAATCCATTTCTCAGTAACGAGTTTCTCCAAAGCAAAGGGACCACGGGCATGCAGTTTTTGTGTAGAAATCCCAATCTCAGCTCCAAGACCAAACACCCCCCCATCCGTAAAACGGGTAGAAGCATTAGTATAAACAGCTGCAGCATCTACTTCATTCAGAAAACGTTCACAGTATTCCATGTTGCTGGAAACAATCGCTTCGGAATGTTTGGAAGAAAATTTCCGGATATGCTTCATGGCCTCCTCAAAATTATCCACAGTTTTAACTGAGCATTTAAAATCGAGGAACTCTCGCCCGAAATCTTCTTCAACAGCTTCCTTGAGGTATGGGTAATCCAGATCTTTCAAAATCAGGTATGATTCAGGATCTGCAAAAATTTCTACTTTGTAAGCTTCCAGTTTTGGTGTTAGCAATTTGAGGAAAGGTTCCAGTATTTCCCTGTCGGCTATGACAGTATCAAGTGAATTACATACTGATGGACGTGTCACCTTAGCATTAGTCACAATATTTGCTGCATTCTCCAGATTGGCAGATGCCTCTACATAGGTATGACAAACCCCTGCACCGGTTTCAATTACCGGCACCGAAGCATGTTCACGCACATAATCTATTAACTGCTGTGAGCCTCGGGGGATCAAAATATCCACATACTTTGTTGCAGTTAGCAATTCGGGCATAAATTTCCGGTCGGTGGGAAGTAATTGAACTATATTCACATCCAGATCAAAACCAGCCAGCACCTCCTGTATCAGGGCAACCAGGAAGGAATTGGTATAAAAAGCATCGGTTCCACCCCGAAGAAGGCAAACATTTCCAGATTGAATACATAAAGCAGCCACATCCACGGTCACATTTGGTCTCGACTCATAAATAACACCGACAACACCCAGGGGAACAGTAATTTTCTGTACCAAAAGACCATTATCCAGAATCTTTTCGGAAAGTAAACGATTACTCGGATCAGGAAGTGCTGCTATATCTTCCACGCTTTTTGCCAGATCTTCTATCCTGGCAGCACTAAGTAATAGCCGGTCCTTTTTAGGATCTGTATCCGGCATCCGGTCGAGATCCAGCTTATTTTCAGTAAGGATGGGTACTATGTTGGCCCTTAACTTTGCAGCCAGTGCTCTGAGTATATCTTCCTTCTTGTCGTCACTTAAGAGCTTGACCGCTATCGTTGCTTCTGAAGCCTGTTCAAGAAGATATTGTATCGATTCCATGATTAAAAATTACAATAAAACAATATTATCGGCATGCGCCACTTCCAGGTTTTTAACTTTAATATCACTTCCCAGCATAGCCGAATCGATTTTTGATTTAGCCACTGCAACGACATTATTTTCCTCGTCGAGAATTTCAATGATCTCACCATTCTCAAAATCATTAAGTACAGATTTAATCCCTACTGCCAGCAGGCTATGCCGCTTTTGCAAGGCCTTACAGGCACCTGAATCGATTTGAATACGACCCCTCACCAGACTTCCGCTTGCCAGCCATTTTTTGCGTGCCGGCAGAGTGCTTTTCTGTGGCAGACATAAAGTACCAGTTTTTCCTTCCAGTGCCTTCAGAATTCCATCTTCAGTTCTGATTCCAAAAATAACCACCCTTATTCCCATTTGATTGGCCAACCGGGCAAAATTCAGCTTGGAGGTCATCCCGCCCAATCCCGAAGCCGATTTCTCCTTATTTGCAAGTAAAAGAACCTTTTTATCCGATGTATCAAGCTCAGGAATCACCTGTCCGGAACTGTCGAGCACTCCCGGAACTGAGGTACTGAATAGTATCTGAGAGGCACCAAACCCGGCAGCAATCAAGGTTGCAAGTTCATCGTTATCTGAGAATTTCAGCTCCAGATTACTGACCACATCATTCTCATTTGCAATCGGAATGATATCACTGTTCCATAACTCTTCGTAAGTCCGCTTGAGCTGCAGAAACTGATCCCGGTTTGAAAAGTGATGCCTTTCGCATAAACTTTGCGCAATCGCAATGCCATGAGGCGAAAAATATTTAGCATAAGTATTCAATAAAAGCGGATTCCCGATCGAGGCGGCGGCTTTCTTTTCATTCAATGTGCCACCATAATTCTTCAGGAATTTTTTGCCCGCAGCAACGGCTCCCGATGAAACAATCACCAGATTATAGTCTTTATGTATCAATGCCACCTGGCGGGCAATTTCTCCAATCACGATCTCATCTAACTCACCCTTAGGGGTAGTGATCGATGCCGTGCCGAATTTCAGTACGAGTATAGGTTTTGCCAATGTAAATGTTGTATGGAGCGAATTTAAGAAAATTGTAGATTTTAACTTGTAAGTATTGTGATATAGGATGCCGGGCGGGAAACATATCCTTGCGAGCAGGACTTGTCATGGTGAGGAGGACCTGTCATTGCGAGCGCAGCGTTTTGTCATTGCGAGCGCAGCGAAGCAATCTCATCACTATTACTACTAAATGTCATAAGATTGCTTCGTCGTGCCTCCTCGCAATTACATATAATAATGGATTGTTCCGGCTACTTGTCATTACGAGCGCAGTCTCTTGTCATTGTGAGCGCAGTCTCTTGTCATTGCGAGCATAGCGAAGCAATCTCCACATTATTACTACTAATCGCCATAAGATTGCTTCGTCGTGCCTCCTCGCAATTACAAGCAACCATAAAATGTTGTATCACTTACCGTTCCCTAAATGGAATCTGATATTTAATACAAATGATAGAAATAGACTTTAATTTAACTTTTATTGTGATTTGTCATTGCGAGTGTACCGCTTTGTCATTGCGATCAGCCTAGGGCGGAGAAGCAATCTCCTCAAAACTATTACCAATAGTCATAAGATTGCTTCGTAGTACCTCCTCGCAATGACAATAATGGTGACTTGTCATTGCGAGCGCAGCCTTTTATCGTTGCGAGTGTACCGCTTTGTCATTGCGAGCGAAGCGCTTTGTCATTGCGAGCGCAGCGAAGCAATCTCATTCAAAACCATAGAATTGATTAATAACAATATCATCATTTATGAAAGATCATAATTACTTCGTTTACATGATAAGTAATACACATAATACCGTGATTTATACAGGAGTAACCAATAACCTTGAGAGGAGAATGTTAGAACATAAATCAAAACATAATTCCGGTTTTTCCACAAAATATAATTGCAATAAATTGGTCTTTTTTGAAGAATTTCAGTGGATTGAAGAAGCAATTGCGAGGGAAAAGCAAATTAAAGGTGGACCACGTTTTAAAAAAATGAATCTCATAAATTCTATGAATCCTGGTTGGGTTGACCTGAGTATTGATTGGTTTACTGATGATGATATTTCTTCGTACAATAATTGAGGTTATATCTCATTTAAATGCTATTAATCGATTATTTACAGGGCTTTGTCATTGCGAGTGCAGCGAAGCAATCTCCTCAAAACTATTACCAATAGTCACAAGATTGCTTCGTCGTACCTCCTCGCAATGACAATAACGGTGGCTAGTGATTTCTATTTGTCATTGCGAGTGCAGCGTTTTGTCATTGCGATCCGCCCAGGGCGGAGAGGCAATCTCCACACTATTACTACGAATCGTCATAGATTGCTTCGTCGTGCCTCCTCGCAATGACAGTAATAGTGGCTTTTGCTCGCGATCTGTAAATTAACAGAATACTTAAAGCTTAATGATTGACAACCGTCCCTTTAAATTTCCTGCTTTATGTTCTCAAGATTTTTATAAATAAATGGGGGATTTGCCCCTTTCTGGGATGCCACCCAGGCCCCTAAAAGGCAGGCAAATTTAAGAGCATCCTTCAGAGGCTTATCGCTACTGTAATTATGAATAAATCCGGCAAGAAAAGCATCCCCGGCCCCAACTGTATCCTTGGTATTCACCATAAATCCACACTGATAAATTTCTTCATCAGCTGTCTTCAGAAATGCACCTTTAGCCCCCCGGGTTATACAAAGCATTTTGAGTGAATATTTTTTAAAAACAAGATCTGCTGCCAATTCCAAATCCTTAGATTCCAATCCATTCCATGCTGAAATTTGGAAAAGTTCCTCATGATTCATTTTAACCAGATCTGATTTTTTGAGCAATTGTTCAATAACAGACTGATCAATAAAGGGAGGTCGGAAATTAACATCAAAAACCTTGATCGCAGCGGTATTTAATAATGAAACCAGGGTTTCGAAGGATGCTTTATTGCGGCAGGAAAGACTGCCATAAACCAGAATTTCAAAATCCGGAAGTGTTTCAGGTTTTTGAATATAGTCCCATGCTGAAGGAAAAACGATCTCATAGTTGGCGTCTTTCGTTTCAGAGAGATGCACATTGACTACCCCTGTCTGATAGTTGCTCTGCTGAACATATTTAGTTGAAAGACCATTTTCATGCAGGTATTCAAGCAGCTGTTCTCCCAATTTATCCTTTCCGCAACTGCTAAAGATAAAAGCATCAGATCCCAGCTTCTTTAATCCGATAGCCACATTCATTGGCGCTCCACCAGGTACTGCTCCATCCGGGAAAATATCCCATAACATTTCCCCGTAACATAGGATCCTCTGCTTCATGTCAATATTTGGTGTTTATAATTTCAAACAAATAAAAAATAGTAAAAAATGAATCGCTAATAAAATCGAATAAACTCATATTGAATATAGCAGATAATCTTTAAAATCAAGGGAGTATATTTTATCATGGTTGTCCAGTTAAAATTAAACTTCTGGTTAAATGCGCTAGCTATAAATTAAAGTGGGAATTTATTAACGTTTTTAAAAGCATGCCCCATGTTTTATCAAAATTATAGGGTAAGCAAAATGAGGTTCCAGCTTTCGCTCAATGTCATTAAGATAAGGGGCAGGAGGTTCCGGCCTTCGCCAGAATGACAATGCATTTTTTTAGTATTAGGGAGATCCTGACTTCCGTCAGGATCGTATGACCCCAAAAAGCACCTGTAATGATACCACTCAGATTCCGGCGAAGGCCGGAATCTCACTATTTCACCCCACGGATTGTCATTCCAGCGAAAGCTGGAACCTCCTTAACTCATGAAATTCAATTTCAAGCTTTCCCCGGACACTAATGATATTTCTTGAGAATCCATCTTCAAAAACAAAGTCAAACTGATGCTCATTATCAGTAAATCAAAGTCACCACCCCCGAAACCACCTGCTTCCCCGACCGAACTGAAATCTTATAATAATACGTCCCCTGAGGTAACTTAGCACCCTGGTAATGCCCATCCCATGGTGTGGTGTATCCGCTGCTCCCGAAGACCATCCGCCCATAACGGTTAAAAACCTGCACCATTGCCGTTTTATCAGATTCCAGGCCCCTGAGAATCCACTGATCGTTTATCCCATCCCCATTTGGTGTAAAGGAATTTGAACTAACACTGAAAATATCCGAATAGATTGTAAATTCCCTGAATACATTTATCGCATTATAATTCGAATCTCCCATCTGTATAGCTTCAATCCTGACAGTTCCCGCCTTGTTTATCTTCACCTGATTGCCATTTATAATCTCTGCAATCAGATTATCACTACTGATAAATCTGATCGATAATCCCGAATTCACTCTTGCATTCAAAGGAAATACAGGATCCGAATCCGTTTTATTGGGAATCGCGTCAAATGTTAGAATCTGATCAGCCTTGTTAACCAGCATGACTCCCGGCTGATAGCTGATTACATAATTCGCCGCCGTGGCAGAACTTACCACAATAGGATAGGTTCCGGGAGATGAGCCTAGAGTAGCCGAGGTAGTCACCACGGCTTTATTCTGCAAAACTGCATCAGATTCCCCATTAGCAAACCCTATGTATTCCAGAGTCAGATCAGGATTTGGGGCTCCATAAGCCCTGATTTGATCTTTCGCTTTGATGATCAGGGCTTTAGGCTTCACAGTCAATAATTGAGTCGCAAAGACAGCACTATTTGAAGCTTTGGAAGCAGTTATCAGGCTGGTTCCCACACCTGTAATTTTGACCTGACCATTTGTACTTATTGTTGCGACCTTTGGATCAGCACTTGTTAAAACAATCACGGCGCCAGGATCAGCACTAAAAACTGTGGGGGTAAAATCATCATCGCCATAACTTTTTTCAGGCAAAGCCGAAAATGTAAGGGTTTGCTGCGAGGATGCTGAAACTACCAGCAAATTAAAAATTGCCGAATTGGAACAGCCTTGTTCATTCGTCAGCGTATATGTTATCACGGCAGACCCCTCTGCAATACCAGTAACCTGCCCGTTTACTGCATTCACCGTTGCTATTGCAGGGGCATTGCTGCTCCATATACCCAAAGTACTTGCTGTTGAAGTTGCAAGTGTCGTATTAGATCCCACAGCTACGGTTCCTGAGCCCGTAATCGGCGATATTTTAGGAGGTTCAGGAATGACCAGGGTAAATATGGTTCCGGTACTGCTTTCTCCCGTTATGCTGTTGTGTACTATTAAGGTACCATTATAAACATCATCAGCAAGAGTGGCGGGCATACTGATCTCAAATGAGCCCGAAGGAAGAACCCGATCGCTCACATTCGTCAAACCTCCATTAAGACCATTCTGATCCCAAATAATGCTGTACAAATCAGGGAAACCTTCCGTTTTATCATACTGAAAAAAAGTTTTCGTTGTTCCTTTACAAAATTTTGAGCTGTAATTTTGAAGTGAAATTGAGATTTGCGGACCTGGAAAAAAAATCCATGAAGCGCCCATGCTCTCATTATCTAGATTGCCTCCTATTATGGCAGTACTTCCATCGGCACTCAATGCCAATGATTGACCCTGATTGGCGATACCTATATTTGAAATGCCTGTTAATTTGGGCCCCCTTTGTAACCAAGAACTATTCGTCCAGGTAAATACCCAGGCAGCACCATTACTCCAATTATCTAACTTTGCACCCAATAAAACTGAATTCCCATCGGCACTCATAGCTACAGACCAGCCTTGTTCGGTATTATTCGGGCTATTTTCACCAAATATTTTATTGCCTTTCTGAATCCATTCTGTTCCATCATTTTGAAAGACCCAGGCAGCTCCACGTGCATTATCGGCCAACGGGGATCCGGTAATGGCACTGCTTCCATCAGCATTTAAAGCAACCGAAAAGCCCAGATATTTCGGATATAAACCTTCTACAGCTAATTTTTTAGGCTTCCTGTTCCATTCAGTTCCACTTTTGAAAAACAAAAAGGCAGCACCCTGACGATTATTATCGAGAGGTGCACCCACAATAGCCGTATTCCCATCAGCACTCAAGCCTACAGAATTACCCTGCAAACCATCAATGCTACTCTCATCAAATAATTTCTCACCTTGCTGTGTCCATGAATTGCCATTGCGACTAAAGATCCAGGCGGCACCACGAGGATGAGCATCCTTGGGCGCACCCAGAATAACAGTATTCCCATCGGCACTCATCCCCACTGAATACCCCATATTTACAGGCGCGTTGGAATTATCGTATCCGGTTCCAGTCAGTTTAGTCCCCTGTTGAGTCCATACATCATATTTTCTGACAAAAATCCAGGCAGCGCCCATGCCTCCATTATCAAGACTTCCGCCTATAATAACGGTATTGCCATCGGCACTGATTCCCACGGCTCCGCCCTGTTGTGCAGGTCCAATAGCGTCGTTTCCAAGCAATTTAGAACCTTGCTGTTTCCAGACATTTCTATCATCCCTAACGTAAATCCATGCCGCACCCTGTTGATTGTTATCATTTGGAGCTCCTACAATTGCCGTATTGCCGTCGGCACTGATAGCTACCGATTTCCCGGAACCAGCCAGACCGCTATTACCCTGCCCAACCAGTTTATCACCTTGCTGGGTATTGGGGAATGGACTTGCCCTTACCCTAAAATTTCCTGAACTGTTAGCCATGCCTGCAGTTGAGCTTACTGAAACTATGCCACTTTCTGTACCGGGCATTACAAAAGCGGTAATAGAACTCGTTGACAAAGAAACAATTAAGGCTGGTTTCCCATTTATACTAACATTATTTACTTTATCCAGCGAAGATCCTTGAATAGTTAGCAAGGTTCCTACAGAACCCGATTGGGGAAAGAAGGATGTGATAAGCGGCGATTGGGCTTTTGAATCAGCAAAATACAATAAGGCCAGGAAGAAGACCAGAGTAGTGATTTTATACCTCATTTTCTTATAATAACCGTTTCGGTATATACGTGTCGCAGATACCTGAGGGTTTGCAAGAGGCTCAGGTTTATTTTAAATATGTAGATTTTTAACGGGATAAACAAGGTGAAAAGCAAGGCCAGGAATAATCTCCAAGCCAATTTGTAAGCCAATAATCTGTTTTGTACCTTTAAATTTAATCAAAATCAAAAAACTATGAGACTAATTCTTTTTTTGGGAGTACTCTTCCTGGCAGCCTGCGGAGGTTCAAGCGATAAAAAAACTACTGAGCAGGCAGATTCTGCAAAAGCCCCTGAACTGGTTCTAAAATGGGAAAGCGACAGCACCCTAAAGGTCCCTGAATCAGTATTATTTGATAAAGCCGCACGGGTTTTATATGTGAGTAATATCGAAGGCACAAATCCATGGGAAGCTGATGGAAAAGGTTCGATTGGCAAAGTTGGTTTAGATGGCAAGGTAATCGCTGCCGAATGGGTTAGCGGATTGAATGCTCCTAAAGGTATGGGGATGCTCAATGGTAAATTATACGTTGCCGACCTCACCAATATTGCAGTGATAGACATCGCTTCCGGAAAAATTGAAAAGACTATTCCGCTTGAAGGCGCAGTAGGCCTGAATGATATCAGCATCGACTCTAAAGGAGTAATTTATGTTACTGATTCCAAGGCTAAGAAATTATACCGGATGGAAAATGAAAAAGCTGAATTACTTGCTGAAAACTTAACCGCACCTAATGGTGTTCTGTTCCATCAGGACGTGCTTTATCTGCTTGACGGCACCGGAATGTTCAAAGTTAATGCCGATAACTCACTCACTTTAATCGCTGACGGCATGGAAGGCGGGATTGACGGCATTGAAAATATTCAGGGAAATGACTTTATCATTTCCTGCTGGGCAGGTGCATTATGGCATGTTAATACCGATGGTACCAAGCATTTGCTGATGGACACCCAGGCAGAGAAAAGAAGCACAGCGGATATCGGCTTCGATCCGGCTACTAAAACCGTTTACGTGCCTACATTCTTTAGGAACACGGTTGTTGCTTATGAGATTAAGTAGTAAGTTTTAGGTTATAAGTTGTAAGTTTTAAGGGTGGTTTAGAAGAAATGAAGTACTTAAGCTTATAAGATTATAGCTGAAAGGCGAAAGCGGGAGGCAAAATATTCGGATTTTGCCTCCCTTTTAGTATAGTTTCAATTCGCCACAATCACTGACTTACAATCTGTAGTGTTTTACCTTTACTGATAGGAATGTTCATAAGCTTTGGCCTGAGCACAAAATCTCCGTTAACTTTTTTTTCCGCCTCAGCTGGTGCGGTAAGCACAGGCCAAGCCAAAGCATTAACTTTAATAGCATCAGGTGCAGCGGCGGCATTTTGTTTCTTTTCTGCTGCAGGAAAAGAAAAAGAGAAAAATTATGAGTTAGGAATATCATCATTATTCCTACTTTCAATTTCCATGTAAACACATGATTGATAATGAAAAATTGTTGTTCACCCGAAAGCTGTCGGGTGTCAATTATCTATTAAAATTGAATGATAAAAGTAAGCTGTGCCATCATCGTTAACGCTCAAAATCAAGTCCTCGTTACCCAGCGCAGCGCCCTCATGCCCCTCCCCTTAAAATGGGAATTCCCAGGCGGCAAGATCGAAGAAAATGAAACAGCTGAAGAGTGCCTGATCCGGGAGATAAAGGAAGAACTGAACATTGATATTCAAATTACAAGCAGTTTGCCTCCAAATGATCATCAATACCCCGATAAACTGATCCGGATGTTACCATTTATCTGCCGGCAGAAGGACGGAGAGATTATTTTAAAAGAACACGCTGGTTATAAATGG
>Ga0123337_10003781_pt1 | contig 15856 bp, 6 predicted proteins | sample frozenSSSSmetaG_FD_89792 | JGI IMG/M metagenome (GOLD analysis project Ga0123337, IMG submission 89792) | Glacier valley bacterial and archeal communities from Borup Fiord, Nunavut, Canada, to study Microbial Dark Matter (Phase II) -... | ecosystem: Environmental > Aquatic > Freshwater > Ice >... | reverse complement strand
TAAAGTTCCTTTTTATCACCTTTCCTCCTTTTAACATTGTTCCAGTATGCCAATCATACCAGTCACCCTCTGGAAGCCAAACATCCATTTCGGCAAAACCATTTTCTGATTGTTTGGTTACTGGTGCAACAAGAATATCCTTTCCGAACATGTATTCGCTTTTGAAATCGTATGCTTCTTTGCTTTGAGGATAATCATAGTATAATGGATAGCATAAGCTAATTCCTTTGTCATAGGCATTACGAGCCATTGTATAAATGTAAGGAGCCATCTCATAACGCTTCTTAATCGTATTCTTGATTATGGTAAATACTTCCTGATTAAAAACCCAAGGTTCTTTGTTCTTATCTGCACTCTTACCTGTATGAGTGCGCATAATAGGACTCAGCGCTCCAAACTGCAACCAACGCAAATACATTTCTGTTTCAAAATGTCCTCCAGTATGTCCTCCAATATCATGACTCCAATACCCGTATAAAACATTTGAAGCTGTTGCATTAAAATAAGGCTGATAATCTAAAGACTTCCAAGTCATGTGCGTATCTCCCGAAAAACCAATCTGGTAACGGTGATTTCCTAATCCACCCCAGCGATGATAAAGCATTGGTCGCACATTGCTGTTACGCTCTTTGTCACTAAAGAATAAATAATTGATCCACCAAGTATTACTTAACTTATCTACATTTTTATCGAATGGATGCTGCTGCCAATCCAACCACCAAAAATCTACACCCTGTTTTTCCATCGGGTGAAGAATATTTTCAAAAAAAGCAGTCATGAATTTTTTATCCGAACCTATCCACGGAATGTTTTTTGTGGTCGAAGGATTTAACCCAAGATCTTTACTCATACCATTAAAACCTTCTTCATAAGAAGCAACTCCATCAGCAGGATGCAAGTTCAGAGTTACCTTTAAGTTATTTTCATGCAGGTATTCTAAAAATTTTGGAGGGTCAGGAAATAAATTTTTATTCCATGTCCAACCAGTCCATCCCCCTCTTCCTTCATCAGTATAGTGCCAATCCATATCCACAACTAAAACATCCAGAGGAATGCCATACTTATGGAAATTATCTACCAATGATCGAAATTCGCCATCAGAATAAGACCAATATCTAGACCACCAATTACCAAATGCATAACGAGGGGGAAGAGGAATTTTTCCTGCAAATACCGTGAAATCTTTTAGAGCAGCTTTGTAATCATCGCCATAAGCCATAAAATACCAGTCTTGGCCTTCTTTATTTTTTCGTTGCGTTACCCAAGCCCAATTACTGTCATCAAAAAGAAAATTATTAGAATCATCAATAAAAGACCATCCGTCCGTTGAAAGAAGTCCATCTTCCAATTTACGCTTTTCACCACCTTTAGCTTCTGCAACATTCCCTCTCTGAAGATCTCCATCCATCTCATCCAAGGTTCGAAGTGTTCCTCCTAGGTTGTTCTGCTGTTTCATTCCAGGCTCCCATACAAAAGGTTTAATTCCTTTTACAGCAGTAATCTGAATATTTTTTGCGGTAAACACACCACTATTTTTTTTATATTTTAACTTCATTTTTGAAGTTTCAATTTCGATCCAATTTCCTTTTTTTAATTTATATGCAACCTGCGGATATTTTCTTTCTGAAGCAAGAAATGAAGGATTATCTACAAAATTACCCGAAGGCTGCCATTCCATGCGTATCACACCATTGGTAACCACAGTAAACCGCACATTGTTGTCACTATAAGCAATATTGGGCTGTGATCCCTGCGCAAAACTTGATGACAAAAAAATAATAGAAAAAATTATATATATAATTTTTAAATAGTTAAAGTTCATAATTAAATGATTTAATAAAATATAATGGGTAATAATTAAGGTTGTATTTCTTGCAGTTTTCTCAACTGTTTTTTGGTTCCAACTTAGATGAGAACTAAAGCTTCGCTGTTTACTACATTAATAAAATTAATTCCTGTTTTTATTTCTTTTTCTTCTGTTAGTTTTTAATTTAGATTGGTCATAATATTAAATATCAATAATGTCTACAGCTAAAATACTGGTAATTAAATTATTGAAAAATAAATACCAAATAATTACAAAATTAATAACCCTTTAACCTTTTTAATCAAAACTGCCGTATACGAACTTATTTCTCGTGTAGTCAAAGCCTCCTGCCATGCTTTTTGATCCGTTTCGGAATGGATGGTATTATATTTATTTGCACTTCCATACAGCTGATTAAAATCTTTAAACTTATCTAGAGAAACATAAGAGATTCCGCTATTTAAAGCATTTCCTTGTGGAGTGATTACTTTCAGAAAACTCCAACTGCCGGTTCTGCCCGCATCTACTCTATTTTGCCACTCAGGCTTAAAGATTTTTGATTCTGCATTTTCATATTTTGTATAACCAGTTGGGTTCACTTTCATAAAATTAATACCCATTACAGCTCCCAGAGACAATTCAAATTGTCCTTTTGTCTGGTCAATTTGTTCTAAGTAAAATGTCTCTGCCAAATCTCTGCTTTTAAGAGATTCAGTTCTTTTTAATAATAAATCTGCGTCGGACATTGCTGGAAATGCTCTTTTGGCAATGGTCAAATAACTCTCGCCTGGACCGTCTTGGAACATTTTGATTGGATCATCAAAAACTTGAACCGTTACATATTGATAATCTTGATTCAGACCTCCTGGCTGCAAACGCCAAAGCTGCCATCCTAGAATCACGCCGCTTTTAACACGTTGGTCGTGTACTTTTTCCCAAAAGCTTTCCGTTTCCAGATAGGCCGATTCTTGCTGTGGAACAACTTTCATAAATTCAAATAATAAATACGTTTTTCTTTGAGCAATCACATTGCTTCCAAACAAAATAACTGCAGCAAACAAAATTATTTTTTTCATGATTATAATATTTATTGGTTGTTTAATAATAAGTAATGGTAATATTCAGCGGACTAATAATTACGATTCTTACAATCTGATTAAAAAGATAACTTTTAATAATTTCATGTTGTATTAATAAAAATATAAGTAATATTGCAACGGCTCTAAAGGCACTTATTTTGAGTCTAGTTGAAATATTTCATTCATTTTTTATTAATAACATAATTTATATGTCAAAAAAATATCATTTTAATTTTTTGACTAAATTAGGATATTGGTAATATAATTTTAATCCCATTTTGTTTCACAATTGTGTTCAAATGAATCAAATAATCAATAAAGTCCTTATGAATAAGCAATACAAATCAAATGGTATGCTTATGACACAATTGGAGAAGTTATTTTTATAAAAAATTAAAAAAAAATTAACATGCAAAGTTTTTTCAAAATAGTGGCATTAGTTTGTCTTTTGTTTTTGTCAACTACAATTTTTAGTCAGGAATATTATTTTAAACATTATAAGGTAGAAAATGGTATGTCAAATAATACCGTTTTGGCATCAATTCAAGACAAAGATGGTTTTTTATGGTTTGGTACTAAAGATGGTTTGAACCGTTTTGACGGATATCATTTCAAAACATTTCGAAGCGGTGCAAATCCAAAAACATCATTAGGAATACACTACATTCAATCTCTGCATGAATTCAAAAATTTTATTTGGGTAGGTACTGATAAAGGATTGTATTTTTATGATAAAAAGTTAGATAAATTTACTTTTTTGAACGAGGCAATAAATAATCGTATTAATGATATTGATAATGATTTAAAGAATAATTTATGGTTCATTTCTTTTGGAACAATTGTAAAATATAATGTTGACACAAAAGAGACAACTATGTTTGATGGCAGAAACTCCTTTTATGCAAATTCTATTACTTGCGATAAAAAGGGAGTAATTTGGGCATCAGCCAACGATGCTTTATATCGTTATTCTGAAGCTACACAAAGTTTTGATAAAATTGATGTGCAGTTACCTAATAATACCTTTACGATATCAGTCATTTATGCATTAGATGCATATTCTATTTTAATTGGCACAAAAGACCACGGTGTATACAAATATGATGTTTCAAATAAAAAAACGACACCTTTTATTAATGGTGCTGGAAAACCAATTTTTGTTCGACAATTTAAAAAGAGTAATCAAAATGAATTATGGATTGCTAGCGAATCGGGAATTTATATTTACAATTTTAAAGATAAAACGATCAAAAATTTACGTAAGAGTCCAAGTGATCCTTACGCTATTTCTGACAATGCAGCCTATTGTATTACAATTGATAAAGAAAATGGTGTCTGGATTGGGACTTATTTTGGTGGCGTAAATTACCATCAAAAACAATATGATCAGTTTAAAAAATACTTTCCGCGCAAAAGCGAAAATGCAATTGTTGGAAGCGCTGTTCGGGAAATTCACAAAGACAATCAAGGAAATCTTTGGATCGGTACCGAAGATGCAGGAATTAATAAATTTAACCTTCAAACAAAGAAATTTACTAATTTTCAACCCAATGGCACAAAATCGGGACTTTCATTTTATAATATACACGCACTTTTACCAAGAGGAAATAAAGTTTGGGTAGGAACTTTTGAACATGGATTGGATGTTTTGGATGCAGCAACCGGAAAAGTCATAAAACATTATGACCATACTTCGAGTAACTTAAAAAGTGATTTCATTTTTACATTTTATGAAACTCCGGAAAAAAAATTTTATGTAGTGACGTCTTTGGGAATCTATTTATATGATGATGCAAATGATACTTTTAAAATTTGTAATGAATTTTCAGAAACTACACATTACACCTGCATGTTTAAAGACAGGGATGGAAATTTTTGGGCAGGCTCTTATCGTGACGGCTTATTTTTTTACAATTCGAAAACAAAAGAAAAAATTGTTTACAGGCATGATTTGAAAAATGATAAAAGCATTAGTAATGATTTCATAACATCAATTTTTCAAGACAAGCAAAACAATCTGTGGATAGCTACCGAAAATGGTTTGAATTTGTTTGATCCCGTAAAAAAAGAATTTAAAAAATTCACAACTAAGGATGGATTTCCCAGCAATGTAATTTATTCCATTTTGCAGGATGAAGAGCAGAATTTATGTATTACTACTTCAAAAGGATTGGTCAGATTTAATTATAAAACAAAGTCAGTTAAGATTTTTACTACTGCAAACGGACTATTGAGTGATCAATTTAATTACAATTCGGCTTTTAAGGATTCCAATGGAGATATGTATTTTGGAAATCTTAACGGTATGATTAGTTTTAATCCAAAAAACTTCAGCAAAAACAAATATAATCCTCCAATATTTATTACTGGCCTTCAAATAAATAATCAAGATGTTGTAGTAAATGAGGAAGACTCCCCACTGGACGAATCTATTTCGTATATCAAAAAAATTACTTTAAAAAATTACCAGTCCAATTTTAATATTGATTTTGCTTCATTAAACTATACCGCTCCAGAACTTACAGAATACTGGTATAAATTAGACGGCATCAACGATGACTGGATTTATTTGAATAAAAACAATAAAGTATTTTTTACCGAACTTCCGTCTGGGGACTATAAATTTAGAGTAAAATCGTTAAGTGTTAATGGGGTTTGGAGTAAACAGGCGGTTATTGAAATTACCATTTTACCTCCATTTTGGGCAAGCAGTTATGCCTTTTTTTGCTATTTTTTACTAATAGCAGGATGTCTGTATTGGCTTTTGCGCAGATATCATAACATGAATATTAAAGAAAATGATCAGAAAATTGCAAATCTTAATAACGAGAAAGAGAAGGAAATTTATCAGGCCAAAATAGAATTTTTTACAAATGTCGCCCATGAGATACGAACTCCTTTAACTTTAATAAAAAGTCCATTAGAGAGTCTGCTAAAGAGAACTTATGATTCAGCAGAAATTCCACAGAATTTACTGATTATGGAGAAAAATACGTCTCGTCTATTAAATTTGGTTAATGAATTGCTTGATTTTAGAAAGACAGAAATGGAAGGGCTGAAATTAACTTTTGTTGAGACAAACATATCAATACTGGTTAGACAGTTGCAATTACAGTTTACGCCATTAATTGAAGAGAAAAATATTCATTTGAAATTAGAATTGGGTGAAAAAAATATTTATGCTTTTGTTGATGAAGAAGCCATCAAAAAAATTCTAACCAATTTAATAAGCAATGCTATAAAATATGCCAAAAAAGAAGTAATTATTACTTTGTTCAGAGATGAAAACACTTTGGAATTTATAATTAAGAATGATGGAAATTTAATTCCAAAAGGTCTTAAAAGTAAAATTTTCGAGCCTTTCTTTAGAATATTAGGCTCCGAAAATCAAACTGGCACAGGAATTGGCTTATCACTTGCTCATTCATTGACAGAATTGCATAACGGAACTTTAAAACTGCAATTTCTGGATGACACTATGAATACCTTTGTTTTGCAATTGCCGTTGCGTCAGGAAAGTGAATTTAATCTGTATAAGGATAATACACAAACTGAGGTCAAAGACAATAATGAAGAATTTGAAAATGATGTTGTAGCCAAAAAAATAAAAACACAACTGCTTGTTGTCGAGGACAATTTAGAGTTACTCAATTTCATGTATAAAGAACTTGGAAAAGAATATAAAGTTTTTAAAGCTACTAATGGAGAAGAAGCGTTAAAAGTAATTCATAACGAAAGCATACATATTGTTATTAGTGATATTACGATGCCAATTATGGACGGAATCGAATTATGTGACCGCATTAAATCAAATATTGAAACAAGTCATATTCCAGTAATTTTACTAACAGCATTAAGTGCTGTACAATCAAGGATTCAGGGATTGGAATCGGGCGCTGATGCTTATATTTCTAAACCCTTTTCAATGGACTTTATACTAGCTCAAATTGATAATTTATTATCTAATAGACGCCATATTATGGATTACTATGCGAGTTCTCCCTTATCACATTTAAAAACTATAGCACACAATAAAACTGATGAAGATTTTATTAAAAAATTAGATATCATTATAGATCAGAATATGGCAGACACAAATTTAAGTGTCGAATCACTTGCTGATATTTTAAACATGAGCCGTTCTACTTTATATCGTAAAATAAAAGACATATCAAATCTTAGTCCGAACGAACTAATTAACAATGCCCGATTAAAAAAAGCTGCAGAATTATTACTTTCAGGTAAATATAAAGTATATGAAATTTCAGAAATAGTAGGATATAAATCTCAATCAAGTTTCAGTCGAAATTTTCAGAAAAACTTTACTATGTCACCTTCAGAGTTTATTAATAATGGAAATCAAGATAGTAAATAAACAATATTAGAGCAGACATTTCAAAAATAAATTCTATGATTAGTACTATTTTATAATTTGCATTGATATTTGGATTAATGTGTCTGAGTTCATATACATACAAAACATTAACTCTATTCTAATAAGTTCTTATAAAACACCCGTACAGGAATTAAGCATTCGATTGAAGTCTCCATAAAAAACAAAAAAAAGGAAGGTTTTTGACACCTTCCTTTTTTTATTCTCGAAACACCGTAAAATTCAATTATTTGTAAATAATAAATAGTGCAGACCATAACCAATCCAGGTACTTGGTCCTAAAATCCATTATAAAAAGCCTGTTAAAATTAAAAAAAATACTGCGAAACGGTTTTAGATTCTAGATAACAAAACATGTATTAATTTGACCATGTGGTTGAAGGTTTGAAATCGACTTTCATTTTTAATGTACCTCCTTTTCTAATATCTTTTAAGTCAATGGAAAGCTTATTTAAATCTCTATTATTCAATTGTACTTCCTGAAGATACACATTGGTTTTAGAATTATTTTTAACGTCAATAACAAACTTTTTGTTTCCAAATTTACTGTTCTGTTTGATAATAACTTTATCAAATAACGGACTTCCAATTTGGAAAGAAGGATCAATATCTGCAAGGCCTTTAACATCAAACAAGCCGATAGATGACATAACATACCATGCTCCCAATTGTCCCTGATCTTCGTCCTGACCATAACCATAGCCGTGTATTCCTTCTATACCATAAAATTCATCACAGATAGCGTGTACCCATTTTTGTGTTAGGTATGGTTTTCCTGAAAAATTAAATAGCCATGAAATATGCAAATTAGGCTGGTTACCATGATTATAGAATCCTGATAGACCTGCAAAGGCATCTATTGTTTTTCCCCCTCCAAATACATTTTTTTGGGATTTTACAAAAATATCATCCAGTCGGTCATTAAAAGTATCTTTTCCCAAAGCAGTAACCAGTTCACTAACATTCTGAGGAACGTAAAATGTATACTGCCAAGCATTACCTTCCTGAAATCCTCTCCATGGCTGCGACGGGTCAAAATTCTCTACAAATTTACCCTTAGCATCCTTAGGTCTTATAAACATTGTCTCTTTATCAAAAATCAGTTTCCATCCATCTGCCAATTTCATTAACCGGTCATAATCTTTGGTTTTGCCTAATGCTTTTGCAAATTGAGCAACAGCATATGCACTATAAGAATATTCCAGCGTGTGTGAAGCAGAAAATCCAGAACCTTGTGCATTGGTATCGTAACCAATACCATCTAATTGGGGTGAATAACCCAATTCTATAAATTGCTTAACATCCATTTTTCCAGCACCTTCTATTCTGCCACTCCACTCGAGTTCGTTTTTTAAGGCTGCTTCATATCCTTTTTCCACATCAAAATTACGTATCCCGCAATTATAGGCCGATGCAATTGCAAGCCCTGTAAAGTTGGTACCTACACCCGATACATATTTACTGTTTGCAATACCATCACCCAACCATCCTGCATCTTTATATACAAGTAGCTGTGCTTGCACCCAATCAGCATAATACTCCGGATATGCTAGTGCCCATAATTGTGTGAGATTCCAGAATCCACCCCAAATAGCATCAGTATTATAATAATTATATTGAGGCTTTCCTTTAGTGTCTAAAGGTATCTGCCCGATTTTTCCATTATTCATAGGATAAGCTCCGTTTACATCACTTCCTAATCCACGCCCCAGCAATGCATGATAAAGCCCCGTATAGAACTTAATTTTATCATTTTCATTTTTACCCTCCACCGTTATTCTTCCAAGATAATCATTCCATACTGCAAGACTTTGCTTTCTTGCTTTGTCGAAGTCAAGGTTTTTCGCCTCAACGTCAAGGTTTAATCGAGCATTGGCTATAGAGGTATAAGAAAGACCTACTTTAACCGTTATTGTTTCATTCTCCTTGGTATCAAAGGTTAGATAAACCCCCGAACCTTCGCCTGTAATTTCTTTAATTTCAGGCTTAGTTTCTTTTTTATTAAATGTGCCAAAAGCAATTGGCTTTTTATCTAAAACGGCAGAAAAATACATCGCAACATCTGCACCTGCTTGGTATTTTTTTACGTATTCAGGTATTGTTACAACATAACCTTCTATTCTGCCATCTTCAGAAACTGTTACCTTAGATTCCTTAACAGCTCCACTCTCCCCCTGCCTGTTGCCAATATCAAAAATTATATTTGACTGCGATGATTTAGGAAATGTATACCTTTGGAAACCTACTCTTTTTGTACTTGTAAGTTCAGCCTTAATATTATAGTCCTTTAGGAGTACTGAATAATAACCTGCTGTAGCATATTCATCCTTTCGGTCAAATCGGGATCTATATCCTTCTTCGGGATTTTCCAGTCCACCCGGTATGGTCTGCAGTTTGCCGACCGAAGGCGCCAGTACTATACCTCCTACCTGAAATTCATGCAAACAAGCAAAGCCCTCGATAGAAGTATCTCTATCGTCATATCCTGTGGCTTCCCAGCCCTGAGCATTTCCCAAATGCGCATTTGTTGAGGGTCCAAGTTTTGCAAGTCCGAACGGCACAGAACTTGGAGTGTAAAAAAACCAGCGACTATGTGCAGTTCCGATATTAGGATTTACATAATCAGATAAATATTTTCCAGATCTCTGGCTCAGTACGTTTTTAGGTGCAAAACAAATACCAACAATAATAAAAATTCTTAAAACAATATTCTTCATATCTAATAGTTTTATACTTTTAATTTAATCCTTTAAATTTGTCCATTGGTTCCTTTGTACTAATAGCTAAGAACAACTGATAAATACTGCATAGCAAAATAATAGCCACCGCACCAATTTGAATTCCGCCCAATGCATCGGTCATTATTCCCATCAAAAATGGGAAGACAGCACCGCCAGAAACCCCCATAATCATTAATGCTGACACTTCATTAGATTTAGACGGCATTTTTTTAAGGGCATACGAAAATATGATTGAGAACATATTTGCACATGCGAAACCGGTCAATGCAATACCAGTGTATAACAATGGCTGTGTCTTTGCAAACAGCAATAGTCCTATAGCTAAAACTGCAACTATTGAACTTACTATATAAAATTTTTGGGCAGACATTTTCACTAGAATGATAGCTCCAAGAAAGGCCCCGGCAGTACGGAACATAAAGTATAGACTAGTTGCATAACCAGCCTCTTCGAGCAACATTCCTGTACGCTCCATCATCAGTCTCGGAGCTGTAATATTTAATCCAACATCTATTCCAACCAATGTGAGGATTCCAATAAAGAAAAGAAATATATCCCGATCGCTGAGCAGTGCAAATGATTTACCAAATGATGAAACTTCTGTTTTGGATTCTTCCCTCGGTATATAAGTAAGCCATAACCACAATGATGACAATACCGTAACAGCAGCAAAAATAATAAATAATACCTGCCAGTTACCAAAATGATTCGCACAGAATGCTGCTATAACCGGACCAAGAAATGATGCGATAGCTTTTATAAACTGACCAAGGGTAAGAGAACTAGTTAATTTTTCTCCACTAATAACATTCGTAAGTAACGGATTAAGTGACACCTGAATAATGGTATTACCTATTCCCATCAAAGCAAATGCTATTAAAACAACAGATAAACTGTATGCTATCATAGGGATTAATAGTGCAATCACTGTGATGACCATACTAAGTAAAACCGTTTTCTTGCGCCCAATTTTATTCATAAGGATTCCTGTAGGAATAGAGAATATCAGAAACCAAAGAAATACCGACATAGGTAAAAGATTTGCCAATGTGTCTGAAAGTTCAAAATCCTTCTTTACATAGTTGGTGGCAATACCCACCACATCTACAAATCCCATAATGAAGAATCCCAACAAAATTGGTAAGAGTTTAAAAATAATCGGATCTTTTTTCATGGTTAATTTTTTGTTCGTTAAGTTTAAACATTATCCAAAGAATATTGTTTTTTAATTATTTATTTGTTGAAATTTACTCTAAAATTTGGCTCATTGCAAACCAAAAGTGTGTAGTTTATATATTCAAAATACAATCTTTCACAAAGGCTTTAATCAATATAATTGCTCCTCTGCCACTCTTATTGGTTACTATATAACTTTTGGCAGAAGCTGGAACAATAAATGTTTCTGCAAAATTATAAGTTTGCTTAACGCCATTTTTAGTTTCTATAAGTAATGATTCTCCTTCTATTAACATCCAAACGTGACATTTATTTTCGGTGAAAATTTCAATGCTTGTTTCTAAAGTATAGCGGTGCACATCATAAAAATGCAGTTTATGAGTAGGCAAATGTTCCAGTATGTAATTTTCAGTTTGGCTAAGAATATATGGTTTAGAAATTAGTTCTGTTGCAACCGAAGCCCCATTTCTTTCAAAATTTACATTTTCCATACCCCGATCAATATTAATTGGTCTCGGTTTTCCGTCTAAATCAAAACTGAGCCAGTCATACATTTTAAAGGTGAATATATAAGGGTAACTGCTAATCTCAAGAACCAGATTATTAGTTCCAGAGGCGTGAATTGTGCCGTGGGGAATTAAAAAAAGATCATGTTTTTTGGCTGAAAATTTTTGAATGTATTTGTCCACATCCAGTTTTTCAGAATGCTCCTGACTGTGCATTAAAGCTGGCCCAAAATCTTCTGGTTTAACTCCTTCTTGAAAGCCCAAATACACTATTGGATTTTCTTTACAGTCAAGAATGTAATAAGTCTCATCTTGTGTAAATTCAAATCCAAAATTTTCCTTAATGTACTCAGGACTCGGATGGCACTGAATAGAAAGATTACGACCATCGAAAGTATCTAAAAAATCAAAACGAATAGGAAAATCATATTTAAAAACAGTAGCACTATCCCCCAAAATCTCTTTGTAATTATTAAACATTATGAAGTCAAAAGAAACTTCCAAAAGATAATTATCACTTTCAAACATTATTCCATTTTCCAGTGACATCAGTTCAAATGACCATGCTAAATTATCAACTTCCTGATTTAAAACTTTAAAATGCTCTTTCATCCAAGTTCCTCCCCAAGCACCTGGTTCGAACCATGGCCTGGGTCTGAAAACATTTTTAGCCATCTCATCAAGCCCTGATCTTAATTGCTCTCCTGTCATAAACAAATAATTATCAAGTCGTTGCTCATCTACTATAATATCAATAGAAGGTAAAATATTATTTTTGTGCTTATTTAAAACAATCCAATCAATAAAGAAAAATCTTTTATACATCCTGCGGTTGTCAATTTTATTTTTTGCGCCCAGATTACAAGTCATTCCCGCACGAGCCCTAAATTGAAGTTCGTTTTTAGGTAAATCAAAATAGATAATTGGAGCTTTCCAACCTAATGATGCTCCGCAGCCGATTAATATGTTAATATCTGCTGAGGGATCAGATTTTATAAGATCTAATTTCTTAGTATTAAACCAATCTATTAAGTTCTTATCGGTAACTTTACCAAAAAGAGGATCGTCGCCTCCTAAATAAGGCTCGAGCATTTGGTCTAATTCTTCTGGAGATTTAAGCGCAGAATCAACATGAAACCATCTTACCTTTTTCCCCCTTTTTAAAAGTTCTTCATCTAAACCTTCAATAATATTTTGCCAGAAAACACCTTGGTAACCATCCATTACCAATACTTTGTGCTGTTCAACCCAATTTGCGAGTTCTTTTACCCCAGCTTTAATTTTATTGCTGCCAATATCGAATGAAGGGTAAACATCATATCCAACAGCTTCCTGTGCGTTCTTTTTTTCAGGTGCCAGAAATTGCTGGGTTTTTCTCCATTCTTTATTTACTGCAAAATTAGAATCCATTGTGGCATTTCGACAATATATTGCAGCACCAATTATGGCCGCCTTATCACCCAAAGTGCTTATTTTTATATTTGTTTTATACTGATTTTCAAGCCTTGAAGAAATCTTATCGATAAAAAGATGTGATGCTTTAGCAATACCTCCTCCTAAAACAAGTCTTTCAGGTTTGAATAAGCTTAACCAAGGAGAAATAAATTTTATGAAATTATCAGCGAATTCATCAAATAAACGTAGTGCATCAGAATCCTTTTTATCTGCCAATAAAGCGATATCTTCTACATTTAAAGCATTACCTGCATTCATATTTTTCCATTTGCTAATGAACCAGCGTGTAGAAAAGTAATCATCTGCAATGCCTTCTTCAAATGGTACATCATATAAATAACCATTTGCAGGTATTCCAACCGATTCCTCTAATTGCATAACTCCATCCACAAAAAAAGTGCTACCAAATCCTGTCCCTAAAGTTAAGATGAGACTACGAGAATTGTTCACTGCGTCTCCAATGTTGTATTCTCCGATTGCAAAACTTGCGGCATCATTTAGAAAAAAGACAGCTTTGTTATTTATGATCTTCTTGATTTCTTGCTTTAGATTTAAACCAAAAAGAGAATCATATTTTTTTACACCATTAATTTCTGAAATACCTAATTTATAGTCAAAAGGACCTGGCATGGAAATACCAATACCTGCAATTGATTCAATTGTAAATCTTTCATCACTATTTATAATTTTTTCTATTAAATTTTCAAAACACTCCAAAAAATCTTGGGTAGATCCATTAGAGTTTATTTCATTTTTTTGATAAGATTCAATTTCAATCGCTTTTGTACTTGCATTGACTAAAGCTCCTGAAAGATGGGAACCACCAACATCAATGCCTAAATAATAAAAATTCATATGTAGATAATATTTGTTTTTTTAATAGGATATGCGATCGCCAAATCTTCATTGTTGTTTGAAACAACTGTTTTCATGGCGATTTCATATGTGAAAAGTTCTCTGAAATAATTGTTATAAATATTATTTTCATGTACATATGTATGTACATATGATATTGCAAATATAAAATTAATTTTTAGAAGACAAATTAAATCAACTGTTCATTTGAAAAATAAATTAACTTTGTAACAATTATTGCATCAATAAATAAGAATATTCATTTTTATACCAGTTTTCATAAGGGTTTATGCGATAACTTTACAAAAAAAAAAAATGAAAATAATATTAAACCATAATAGTTCTATTCCCCTTCATGTTCAAATTGAAGAGCAATTGAGGGTGCTTATTAAAGACGAAAAATTTCAAAAAGGAATAAAATTACCCAATGAAGTAGATTTGTCTAAACAATTAGGAATTTCAAGAAGTACCTTAAGACAGTCTATAAATAAACTTGTCTACGAAGGATTATTAACAAGAAAAAAAGGGATTGGTACCTTTGTAAAAACAGCTTCGATAAATTCAAGGGCACAAAATTGGCTTAGTTTTACACAAGAGATGAAAACATTGGGAATAGATCCTAAAAATTATGAACTACATATAAGCTGGGTAAAACCAAATGAAGAACTTTGTTTATTTTTTGATATAAAAAAAGAAACCAGAATATTAAAATTAGAGCGGTTGAGAGGAAATCAAAAATATCCGTTTGTTTATTTTATTTCTTATTTTAATCCGAGGATTGGTTTAACAGGAAACGAGGATTTTTCACGGCCATTATATGAAATTCTTGAGCATGATTACAATTCAATAGCCAAATTGTCAAAAGAAGAAATATCAGCCATTATTGCCGATAGTACTTTGTCAGAAAAACTAGAAATAAAAATTGCGGATCCCATACTAAAACGTAAGCGTTTTGTTTTTGATCCTGGAAGCAGACCTCTAGAATGGAATATTGGATATTATAGAGCAGACAGTTTTACTTATACCCTTGAGTTTGAACGGTAGGTATAATTCCCCCGAGAGCCTCTCCCTTACCCCATAATTTAATGGTGGAAAAGTAAAAAAATGGAAGGAATTGCTAACAAAAAAAACAGTTCTGCATATTATTGATTTACATCAAATTAAGAAAAAAAATAATTAGATTTTAATAAGTCTTGAAAATAAAATTTCAAAAATTAGGCTCAGCACATTTATATTCAAAAAACACCATAGGACTATAGGAATGCAGCATCAATTTTTTCCATAGCTTTCTGATGTATTTCAAGGCTTTACAAAATTTTAATTAGTCCGAAAAAAGTTCACAAATCAGCTTATAATTTTAAAAAGTAATTCCTTGCCGAAAGACTTCAATATGTGAGCTATAATGTACTTACGAATTTCTTTGTTAACACTTTGAAGAACCCAATCTATATAAATGCAACTGGTTGCCTAATCTAAAATTATTATTTAAAAGTCAACTATTTTAAATCTCTTCTAAAACAGCAGCCCATCCTCCATTTTTGCTCATTTTCACTTCAATTACTTCACTATTATCAATACTATAAGTCTTTTTCCTGTAATCCATTGCCTGATATCCTGCATTAATTCCATCTTCAAATGAAGTTACTTTATATGATTTACCTAATTTTAAAAAGTCTAGGTTTAATTTAAAAATTCTTTCTTTTACTGCATTATTGGTTATTCCTCCAATAAACCATTTTGTTCCTTTTCTTTTAGCAACTATTGCATATTGTCCAATTTTTGCTTCTAAAACCTTAGTTTCATCCCATGTGGTTGGAACCGAGGTTATGAATTCTGTACATTCT
>Ga0123337_10003780_pt1 | contig 15857 bp, 12 predicted proteins | sample frozenSSSSmetaG_FD_89792 | JGI IMG/M metagenome (GOLD analysis project Ga0123337, IMG submission 89792) | Glacier valley bacterial and archeal communities from Borup Fiord, Nunavut, Canada, to study Microbial Dark Matter (Phase II) -... | ecosystem: Environmental > Aquatic > Freshwater > Ice >... | reverse complement strand
GAATTGTTTGCCACTTTATTTTCATCAAAAGTTCCTGATGGCAAAGCTATGGAAGGGCTGGCATTGTACCACGGCAACGCCATGGTATCGGCACTTTCTATCTTATAATATTTGTCAGGAAAATTAATACCTGAAATAACAATAAAAGAAGTGGAAGCAACTCCGTCCGTCCCTAAGAAATTAATTCTATACCGCATACCTGCCTCACTTTGAGAAACGTTTATTATTCCGGTAGTGGAATTGATTACAAGACCCTCGGGAAAAGCAGTGAAACTTCCTGCTTTGGCATTTACCGGACTCGCTAAGATATCTGTAGTTTGGTTGTTAATATAAAAAATGGAATCGCTATAGGCGAGCTGGTAGCTGTTAACAGGGACGGTAGTTGATTTCTTACAGGAAAACATCAGAAATACTAAAACAATCATGTAAGATAAATGTAGCCTAAAATATTTCATAATACAATTTAAGAAGATACATAAAATTACTTGCAGGTTTTACACAAGACATTCTTAGTTTATAAACGAGATTCGTTCGTAAAAGTTGCCTTGCATCTTTAATGAAAATCTTTATTAACAAATTGCCTTGTCTGCAAGTATAATAATCATGTCAATGTTTAATGATTGCCAGGAAATCACAATATGTATTTCTAATATTAATAAACAACGATTTTTGTTCACAGCCGTTGATTGCTGAGGTATAAAGCAGGAAACAGACACTGCTGCAATTACACAGGATAAATATTAATACTAACATAGTATTTTATTAATAGTAAATGGTACCATTGAGAATGTAACCATTAATGCTAAAAATTTATTTAAAAAAAATATTCAATGCTGGTTACAATTTAATATTGAGCGCTTACTAATCTGTATAATTTAAAACTTTGTATATGAAACATGTAATCAAAAATTCGATGATCGTAATGATGTCAGTTCTTTTTGTTATGGAAAGCTGCTCAAAAAGTAACACTTCAATAAGTCAGCCAGTTACGGATAATCCTTCCATTACTGTACAATCGGGAAGTTGGATGATAAACAATTTGTCGCAGAGTACAGAAGACAAGACATCGCAGTTTGTGGGATATGTCTTTACTTTTGCAAGTGGTGGAGTTATTAAAGCGCAAATCAACGGTGCAGTAACCACGGGTACCTGGTCTTACATTCCTTCCGCAGTAACGTATTACGGAAGCACGCCTTCAAAAGCTTCCTTCACAATTAATCTCGGAAACTCAACGCCTTTAAGCCGCCTGTCCAAAATTTGGAATATCGATTCCACGAATACTAGTTCAAGTAACCTTTCTCTTATCAGTCCTGAAGTAGCAGAAAATCTGAAGCTTAATTTCACAAAAATTAAATAGATAACAATCACCCGGATTTAAGGGACCAGCCATAAATTATTTATAATTAGTACCCGGTGATACGATTCGTTAAACCCCTGAAAGAAGGGGTTTTTTTTTATTCCAACTATCTACACTATTGATTATTGCCAGGGTTTTACAATATTTAATCGATCAGTGTTAACGCGAGTATGCAGACCTGTTACAGATGACTGATTAAAAAACGATTAGTAAATAATTGCTGTAGAATGGTTACAATCTTCCTGTCTCGTTTACTAATCATTGTAAGATCATGAAGCCTGATTTTATCCGGATTGAAGTTGGGTTTAATGTATCGAATGAATATTATTTTATCAAAAACATCTCAAACAAAAAAAATCATGAAAAAGTCTCTTGTTTATTTTTTAAGCATTTTAATTGCAGCAAGCATAACTGTAACCAGTTGTAAAAAAAGTCAGGATTTGCCGGTAGCTCCTGTAGATACTCAGGTGGCACTAAGCAAGGGAGCAGGAACCGTTGCAGCCGCACCTCCTTCAGACACGACCACATCGTTGCTTCCTATATCGCAGATACTAAATATCGGAACCTGGAAGGTAACCGCGTATGTGGAAGGAATTGAAAATTCCTCTTTGCAGTTTTTAAATTTTAATTTTACTTTTAAAGATGATGGAACAATGATAGCCGATGAAAAAGGAAAGTTTACTTATGGAACATGGAAACCAGTAGTGGCAAATTTCTATTACGGTAATCCAATTGGAAGCAATCCTGATGGTTTTAATATTATTATAGGAAGCAAAAGGCCATTGATCCTGATGGGTAAAAATCTTTTTATCAGTAAAAAAACTTTAACAACGGTATATCTTGACAGCGTTAATCCCGCTGAAAATGCGCACATGACTTTATCCCGGTAAAAAAATAATTTCGTTGCATATAAAATGCTTCAATGTATAAAATCAGAATTGTACATTGAGGCATTTTTTATTTTATCTAATAGATAATTTATTACCGGGTGAGGTACCTGATACAGTCAAACGCAAAAGGTTTAGCTTATAGGAAATTTGTACCTGTAACATGCGACCTGTCTTTAGTGAACTATCCTCTGAAGAATAGTGTGTACTGGTTTTTGATGCTTATTACGTGTAAAGAATTTCCTCACGATTAACAAATTCAAAGATGATCGTATCAATCACAGTAACTCAAACTAATTGCATGTATTTCTCTTCAAAATCTTTAAAATCGAATTTCGCCCGGGCGAACATTTTTTTAAACACACTATAATGTTTTTTAATGGCGATATGCCTGTCGGCAATATATGTTTTATAGGTTGCCGGTTGACCTTCTCTTAAGTAGGTGGCCAACTTCATTTTTAGTATATGCATTTCATTTCGCAATTCATCGATCTCCTTTCTCAGGCTTAAAAATAAGCCATAGAGATTATCAACTATAATATTTAATTCAAGATCTTTCCGGTCTTTAAATTCTTTAAGGCAGTCTTCAAGAATGCGCAATACATTTATATCTGCATTCATTTCTGCTATCCAGAGCCGGTAGCGTAAATGGAGAATGATGTTCTGTGGAATGGCTGACATGTGAACGTTTTATTTAGAATGATTCAAAGTATTAAAGATGATAGCTTTTTGATTTATATAATGTAAGTTACTGTCATAGAAAAATCGGAATAATGATTTTAATCACCCATATACGATGACAGTCATCATAAAAACACTTTCTGACAGTTGTTATGTAAACCTATCAGACAGCAGCTATTTCTAGCTTCAAACTTCTACACCGTAAAATAACGAACGCTTAACCTTAATCAGGCGATATAACGGAAGGGTAACATAAAAGATATTGTATCTGCTTAAGTTGTATAGTATCTTTCTTACAACTAAATTCAAGAGCCATGGCAAATTATACAATTTCTCAACCCGACACAGATAGCAATAGCGGGGAACCCCTTCGGTTTGCGCATCCTTTCGTAACTACTATCCCTATTGCTGATAGAACAACCATTCCCGGCATTGGCAACAGGATGACCGATTACATAAAAACAAAACTTGAACAGATACCCAAGCCCAACCGGGAACCGATGCTTACCCTTGCTGAAATTATTGGGTCGGCAGGTGTGGCCGCGATTGAAAAGACCAAATCAATTACTTTTCATTCTGTTGGAGATACAGGCAATGCTGTAAGTGCTATGCCGGAATTAATTGCCCTGGCCATGGCAGGAGATTATACTATTGCCAAACCAGAGGGTTCACCCGCTTTCTTCCTGCATTTAGGAGATGTAAATTATTATGATAATACAGATAAAGGATATCACGCACAATTTTATACCCCATACAAAAATTACCCTGGAAAAATAATTGCTATCCCGGGTAACCATGATGGTGAGCTGTTTAAATGGGATGGCACCAGCTCAGGTCAAACTATTACTCTAGCGGCCTTTCAAAGAAACTTTTGCCAGCTTAAACCCGGTATACCTCTGGCAGCAGGGACTATCTTTCGGGAGATGATAAGTCAGCCTGCCGTATACTGGATACTACATGCTCCGTTTGTTGACATCATCGGTTTGTATTCAAACGTAGCGGAGAACCCAGGTTTTATCGCTACTCCTGAAATAGGACAAGTCCAGAAAAACTGGCTGATCAAAACCCTCACCGCTATTCAGGCTGACAGGCAAAAAGGCAATAGGAAAGCGCTGATCATTGCAGTGCATCATCCACCCTTGGCAGGTAGTGGCGGACATAGTGCAAGTACCGAAATGCTTGCCGACATTGATGATGCATGCAACCGAAGCGGTGTTATGCCCGATGCTGTTTTCGCAGCGCATGCGCACAACTATCAGCGCTTCACCCGTACTGTGAGTTTTAAAGGAAAGGAACTGCAGATACCATTTATAGTATGTGGTTCAGGTGGGCGTGGACTAACACAAGTCACAAAAGCCGATGGAAAGAAAAATGGTGATCATGTATTTAATAAATCGCTCGTTGACTATGGCTATCTCCAGGTTATTGTTAAGCCAAAAACACTAATCATCCAGTTTAACCAGGTAGACAACACCGGTAAGAAAAAACTTTTCGATATGGTAACGGTAGATTTAAAATCGGGTACGGCAAAATAAAGACTGGTAGATTTTGTATGACCCGTGATAAAAAAATACTGTAAGATATCTTCTATAGAAAATATCACACGTAACATATCGTTACTTGTTACAAGACATAACTTGATGAACTATCACTATTAATTCTGAAATTTTTGTAATGCGCGATTAATAAAATATTAAGTAAACGTTATCAAATTAAAAAATTCTTTACTTGCGCAAATAAATAATAACAAATAAATGAACTTTTGCGCAAATTATGAGGTATGACCAAAACCTGTTATAGCTATTGCAAAAAAGTTTTAGCGTTTATTATTACTGTCTTAATTTATACCATCGGATATTCTCAGGTCATAAAGGGGAAAGCGGTAGATGCATCTACAGGCGAATCTTTGGTAGGTGCAACGGTTAAATTAAAAGGGACAGGTTTTGTAACCCTGGTGAAGCTTGATGGTACCTATAGTTTTTCAAAAATCCCTGCGGGGAATTACAAACTGACTATATCGTATAACGGGTACCGTAAAATGTTAGACGAAGCACAAATTACCATTGGTGCAAACGAGATCGAAGTGGTAAATCTTTCTCTGCAAAGTCTTGCAGCCGAACTTGAATCTGTAATCATTACATCGACAGGAAGAAATGAGAAAGAAGGAAACAGCAGAAGGCTTGAGAAAATTGCAGACCCCATATTAAATGTCTTATCAGCTAAAACGCTTCAACTGTTACCTGATATTACCGTTGCCAATGCGCTTCAAAGGGTGAGTGGTGTTACCATAGAAAGAAGTAGTTCCGGGGAGGGTCGTTACCCGATAATCCGGGGGATGGAAAAAAGATATATTAACACGCTGGTAAATGGTATAAAAATTCCAAGCCCTGATAATAAAAACAGGTTTATCCCTTTAGATCTTTTTCCATCAGAATTACTGGAAAGATTGGAAGTAAGCAAGAGCCTAACTCCTGCCATGGAAGGCGATGCCATTGGTGGTACAATAAATCTTGTGATGAAAGATGCGCCATCCAACCTGTTGCTTCACGCTAACGTAGCATTGGGATTCAGTACTATCTTAAATAATCAGTCCTTTCAAAAATTAGATAACACTTCAATCAGTAAAATATCTCCCAACGAAGTTAAAGGTGCTAATAATTATACTGCAGTGCCTTCAGATTTTTCCGTGGCTCATCTAAATTATAACTCCAGACCTACGCCTGTTAATACAACTGCAGGAATAACAGTCGGGAACCGCCTTGGGAAAAACAAACAATTTGGATTTATTGTTTCCGGCAGCTACCACAACTTATATCATGGAGCTAATTCCACTTTCTTTTTACCGGGCGCACAACCGGCGCTAAATAATGTTCCCCAGTTTATTGAATTGCAGGGTAGAAGATATTCTTCGCAAAGCCGGCGTTTTGGAGCAAATGCCAAACTTGATTACCAGCTTAATAAGTATAACAAAATATCCTTGATAAATACTGTTGTAAGATTAGATGATTACCAAAGCCGGTATATAAGCGATACCATTGCGTTGAATTCATTAGTGGATGAAAAGTATAGAAGTACGTGGCAGTATCAGTCAATCTATAATACCACTTTGCAGGGTATCCATAGCATTACAGCTTCAACGAAATTAGACTGGTCACTGGTATATTCAGCAGCCGGTAATCATATCCCCGACCAGGCAGAATTTTCACACGAGCATCCTATAGTTATTACAACGATAGCAGGAGATAATTTGCAATCATTGTCGCATGTATGGACGCACAACAGCGATAAGGATCACGCCGCATACTTGAACCTTACTCAAAGCACCAGGCTGTTAAAGAAGAAGATTGAATTAAAAATTGGTGGTTTGATAAGGAATAAAAAAAGGGAGAATTTTTATAATTCTTATGGTTTGAAGCCACAGTTGTCAACGGGCAGTTCTAATCAGGCATATACAAATATTAATAGTGCGTTGTTTATTTTTAACCCAGTCAGTGCAGGGTTCCCAGGTCCTAACGGTAATAACTATACTTTTAAAGAAACCATTGGTGCAGGTTATCTACAAGGCAAATGGATATTGAGTAATAACCTGGAAGCCCTTGGTGGCGTGAGGCTAGAGCGCACCAATCAACAATATGATACGCAGTTGGGCACCGAGGTAAGTGCTAAATCAGGATCGATTTGGTACACCGATGTGTTACCGTCTATTCAGCTTAAGTATTCGTTGAACGATAAACAGAGCCTGAGGTTAGCGTATTATAAAGCCATGGCGAGACCCGGCTTTGCAGAATTAATTCCGGACGGTCCTGCAGGATATGAAACCTTTCCTGAAAAAGGAAATCCACAGGGATTAAATCATACTACGGCAGATAATATTGATATAAGGTATGAATTTTTTCCGGGTGGATCAGACCAACTGCTCCTGGGAGCATTCTATAAAAATATCAATGATCCGATTGAATATTCAGCTGTTAAAACAGGAGTGACAAGCCAGACACTTTTACCAAACAATTTTGGTACTGCTGTTAATTATGGTTTGGAAGCAGTGATAGCAAAATATTTCGGTTCTTTTGGTGTATCAGCAAATTACACCTTTACCAATTCTAAAATTACTACCAGCAAGTTGTTTTCATATCGTGATGCATCGGGGCAGATCACATCCAGAATTCAATCTGAAACAAGACCACTTCAGGGACAGTCAAAAAATATCGGTAACATTTCCCTGATGTATAAAAATCCAAAAATTGGTTTCGACATCCAGGCAGCTTTTGTTTATACCGGTGAACGTGTTGCGCTTGTCAGTCCTTATTACGGATTAGATTATTGGCAGGCGCCCACAACACAATTGGATTTTTCGTTCGAGAAACGAATCATAAAAAAACTGTCTGTTTATGGTAAAGTCAATAATCTTACCAACACACCTTATATACTGCAATTGCATCAGTCGTACAATGCTTACTTAACCACCAGCGGATCAAGACCTTTGTCACTGCAAACCGATGCCGATAATAAAATTATCGTTCAAAAAGATTTTTATAAAGTCTCTTATTTATTTGGCATCCGTTACAAATTTTAATACTGTCAAAACTTATATAGCATGAAAAATTCAAATTTTATTGTTAGATGCCTGATTGTAATCGTTGTCTTATTTTTTGCGTGTAATAAAAAACTGGATCATAAAAGTTTATATCAGGCAATCGTCCCTATTGCTTCACCCATCAGTGATACCGGGTGTTTATCAGGAGCCATCAAAGGGACTATGCTTGCGGGTAAGACATATAGAGTTTGCGGCAACATCATAGTTAACAAAGGAGATACGCTTACCATACAGGAAGGTGTTAATGTAAACTTTACAGGCAATTATGGACTTGGTGTGAAAGGCAGTTTAATATGCCTTGGTACCAGGGAGCATTCTAACTGGTTCACTATGTCAGGTGTTATTAAGACTGACCAGGCAGGGGCGGATCCTTCAAAAGATCCTGCCTACGCCGGTAAGTGGACTGGTATAATAGCAGACACCTCCTGCTATCTGATGATTATCAAATGGACCCATATCGACTTTGGTGGTGGCGCATCTACAGGCACGGTTGCCACGATCAGTAAAAATTCTTATCCCCTGTTATTTCAAAACCCTTATGGAATTTTTGTACTGGAAGATTCCTGGTTATATGGAAGTGTTGATGATCCGTTAAGGGTGCTTGGTGGCAAGATTGCGGTGTTTAGAAACACCTTTGAAAAAAGCGGTTATACAGGTGGTGAAGCTATGAATGCCAAAGCAGGTACCATCGGTGATTTCGCTTATAATCTTTGTATAGGCATCGCTACAAACGGACCTAAATTATCTAACTCCGGCGCCATCACCGGGGTGCCTGGTTCAAATGTAAGGATGTATAATAACACGATCGTTAATTGTGGATTCAGAAGAGCCGCGGCAGGGAGAGGTGGCTCAATAAATTTTGAACAGGATGCAGGTGGCATGGCTTATAATAACATTATTGTCAATTGTAAATTTGGATTGAGGATTGTACAAAATCCAATTGCAGATACTGCGCGTACCCGCTATGGTTATAATTTTTATTACGGTGATTCGACTTTTGTCTGCAGCCAGTTTATTCCATCGTTGCCGGTTAGCACGGCGATAAGTCAGCCCCAGGTGACTGATATTCCAAAGCCTTCCACTTACTTACCTGCCGGTTGGAAAACCGGAGATGTATATACGGCGCCCGCCGCGCTTAATGGAGCCAATGATCCTCAATTTATTGACGCTCCCGTACCTTTACCGGCAGGATATAATTTAAGGGATGTGGTAATAGCCGGCTCTTATAACTTTGGATTGAAACTGACGTCTCCCTGCATTGGCGCTGGTTATACCGGTTTTTCTGCCCGGGGCGATGTTCCCATCGATCCAAGATATGGCGTAACCGAATTAACGCCACCAGGCATTGATTTGGGAGCCTTTCAAAGTAGTGGAAAAGGTATGCAGCATTAATCAATTAGTTAACTGTCCCTTTATATTGCATTACTAAACTTACCTGACCTTTATGTGTGGCGGAAGTAATTATACTCACTGTTCAATTGCTTAACCGCCGGTTGAAATACAGTTGATGTAATTTTCTCAATTGAGTATCGGCACTAATAAAAAATAGTAAAGCAGTAATTTTTTTTATTGCTTTACTATCTGGTAATGTTGTCCGCTAACAAGCTTGATCCTGCGAGGCTCTAAAGATTAGAGTTATCAGGCTGACAAATCCCTTTCATCAATTATTACAATTCGTTTGTTTTGCCCTGGCTGATTTCAAAGAGAAACCAGATCCTGCGTTCCGTAGCATCCAGCTGATCTTGCAACAGGTTACTTGTTGGTGTGTCCCGGTTATCCTCTGTAATTTGTATTGCCATGCGCTGGTTATGAGCAATGTGTTGATTGTCGCTCAGTAGTTCTGCTATCATTTTATCCGGCGCCACAAAATCATCATTGTTATCTGCGATTGTTTGTAACTGACTTACGTGCGTTATGCTTCTAATAGTTGTGCCACCTATTCTTCGAACCCGTTCTGCCAAAATATCAATACTATCAAAAATTGCATCTGCCTGCTCATCCAATAATAAATGATAGTCCCTGAAATGTGATCCTGACAGATGCCAATGGAAGTTTTTAGTTTTAGTGTAAAGGGCAAAAGCGTCGGCGATTAGCGGGTTAACGGTGGTGACTACTTTTTCAACTTCTTCAGGTTTTAAATCAGTCGGGGTTGCCAGTTGGCGGGGAGAAGGGAAGCCACTACCAGCCTTAGCATTAGATTTGCCAGGCGTATTTTTCTGATCTTTGTTAGCATTCATATGTCGCTGTTTTTATTTGTTACAAATTTTTTTTATTAAAAAATTAAATGGGTGTTGTATTCATAATGTCTCAATCAATTTGCTATCGGCTTTCAGCTTTTAGCCGCTAGTTATAAAATGTTGATTCCGGTATTTCATATTTATCGCTGCTCCTGGATTAAACGATGCAATATTAGTATTCAATTCTGTTATAAAACTGAATTTCCTGCCCTTAAATATTACATTAACATCTAAAAAGGATTTCAAATCCTATTAGAAAATTTATTGAATTAAACAATTTTTACGCCGCCGCTTTTGTCCCCCGACAGGCCCAGGACATAGCTGATAGGCTCAGGACATAGCTATTAGGCGCTGAAATGAGGCGTAGGTTTGCGGGTTGAGTTTCCAGTGCCGGGTATTACTAAAAGAAACAAGATTTGTAAATCATCAGTTGTAACAAGCTGGTGGTTTTTTATTACAGTGTGTAAGGGTCAATACAAGTAAGGCCATCAATGTTTTTAAAATCGGAAGTATTGCGGGTAATGATACTAAGGTTGTAAACCAAAACGGTAGCAGCGGTGATGGCATCGGGTAGTTTTATTTTATAAGCCTTGCGGAGTGCAATCGTTTTATCAGCGATGGTATCATCAACAAAAACGATATTGGCCAATCCAATAAAATCAGCTAATCGGTTTAGTTCATCAGCATTGTTATTAAATCCTAGTATCTCAACTTTGGAGATGATGGAAATCAACGAAGAAATAACTAAAGATCTATTAATAAAGATCATTGAAGAAATAAAATGACTTATAATTATAAATAAACACTTTAGTATTTATTTCTGTTTCATGATTATGACGCATTATTTTAGCTACACTACATAATAAGTTTCGCACTCAATTTTTTAAAATATTATAGATTTTAAAATATTAGAAAAGGAACGCTAATCTTCTTCATTACATTGAATAAATTATACATTTATTCATAGACATTTTGGAATTTTACAGCCTTGTTTTAAAAGACAGTAAGCAAAATATTCAAACTAGTAAAAGGTGCGAAGGATTATGATTAGATGAGTAATAAAAGTCGACGATTTTAAGTTTAAATAATTATGAAAGTAAACTGTATTGCTAATGATGGAAGGGCTTTCGCAGTATAAATTATCAATCGGATATTTTGAGAGTTTGGAATTTTTACTACCATTAGGTAACGAATATAAAGTAATGGGAGTAATATTGGCAGAAGATTTAATTACTTATTTGATAGACGACGGAAACTTTCCATATTTATATCCATTTCATTTATTTGAAGTGATTGATAATAGCATAAGTAATAAATGGCATTTTAAGGTGTATAAAATAAATGATGAATTATTTTCATATGCCCGAGCGACTTGGGGGTATTATGAATCGTGTTTTGCTGATAATCATTAAGATCAGCTCATTGATAGAGAACAACAACCACTCGATATATATTTCAATGGAAAACAAGAAATTTTAGGAATAAATAAAAGCTGTTGTTTAACAAATAGTTTTTAATAATTTTAAGAAATGGTTTTAATAAGTTTAAGATACTCATACTGTCAGCGAAATCCTTTAATCATACTAATCTGCGATTCAGACCAAAGAATTTTACAGAAGGGATTGAATTTTTTAAACATCACTAAACATAATACTTGTGCTTCATTTAAAGTTTATAATTTTTAAGATTGCTTCACGCAAGCCAGCTTCCTATAAAAGCATATAAAGCAATCAGGAAAGCACTCTAATGAACATTTTTTAAAGTGTACATTTTAATGCTGTCAATCTCAGGCAGATGATAAGGTGAGAAGTCAGGCTTGTATAAATCATGTTGCCATACAAGCGGTGGCGGGTCTCCGGGACGATGACCCCAGGGCAGATCAGTTTGTGTTTTTCCGTTTACAAGACCCCATAACATGCAGCCTACTTTTTCATTGTAGAAAACAGGCAGGTTATCTGAAATTACAGACCGGTTAGCTCGGTTCATCCATTCAGTACAGATAACGGGACGATTATATTTTTTTAAATCAGTAATCTGTTGCTGCAAAACTTCTTTATTACCATAGTTGTGAAAAGAAATGATATCGGAGCCGGCGAACACAATGTTGTTCAACCGCTGATTATTGTTCCATACATCAATACTTACCGGCTGAGATGGATTTACCTTTCGCGCCCATGCAACTACTTTTTTCAGCAGTGGAAAGGTAGCAGAGCCCAAACCTCCGTTCGTAGGTTCATTATATAAATCCCAGAAAAGAATACGAGCGTCATTTTTGAAGCGGGTCATGACATCCGTTACATAGCGCTCCAGTTTAGGATGTGTCGTGGAGTCTGTTACCATACTATGTCCAGGGCTTGGAGACCAGTCCCAGGCATACCAGCCTTTTAATGGCTCAGGTTGTTTGCCCACTTTAGGATCAAAAGTTATCCCAAAAACACAGTCATCAAATAATGCCGGCACAAACTTTATTTTATGCTTTGCGCAAATGCCCATGAACGTATCAAGCGTTTTCAAAAAATAAGCCTGATCGTCAGCATACACTGCATATTGCAGTACTGCTCTTAACACATTCATTCCCGAGGCCTGAGCAAGCGCCAACTCCTTATCTATGACTTTTGGGTCAAATGTTGTTTTGTCCCACATTGCCGTATAATTTATAGCATAAGCCGGAATATAATTAAAGCCGCAATACCATGGTTGTTGATTGTACCAATTCCAGGCTTTTTGTTGCGACCAGCGTAGAGTTGTGTCCTGTGCCTGTGAATTGTTTAAGATAAAAAAAAATCCTAAAGTAAAAAAGATGATGCATTTTATTTTCATAATGGTAGATTAATTATTAAAGCATAAAATCATTAATGCTAACAAGGGCAATCTTATCGTATTCATGGATAATTGTTTTAGTAATGTAAATAGAACAAACAATTGTCTATAAAAGAAGGGAATAATTAGCTAAAATATGGTGTATTTTATCATTCTTGTCGGTCAACTATAGCTGTTCAACGAATTATTGAGTAAATGAAGCCCTCATTGAAATCGGTAAGCTCTTCGGTCCTGGATTTGTTGCAGCACTACACAAAGAGTGGTGGCGCGGTTATCAATACCAGCATGATTTTGTTTAAAACTTTGAAACATCATTAATGAGAGATCCTTGTGCAATCCTGCCTTATTTAGAACCTTTCAGCCAGCGTTTTTTTAATTATAAAACGCCATAACCCGACGGGTGTTGATTTTCGGAAGGGATGTATATTTTTAATGATGCTATATTTCATTGTAGTCTTGAGAACGCCAAAACAAACTCTCTTATCCAGCTGATTGTACCAAATAAAAAAATCTCCATCTATGGAGGCTATGTGCCCGGGACTGGATTCCTTTTGTGTTGATAATCATTCTTTTAATTGGTAAATGTGTCTAATATGCGTCGGTTTAATGGCATGTAGCAATAATTTATGAGTTATATTAAACAAGAAATTACTTTAATATTTCAATTAAACCGCTTATTTAGAGAACCTCCGATGATTTGAAATTATCATCGCTGCAATTTACCCGGCACATAGACAGGGTTGCAAATATATCTTAATCACGTGTGCCCTGATTATGCAATATTTATTTTTTTAGCCAGGTCATGAAAATAAGCAGTTGACCAAATGTCAAGAACCGTGGGGTCAGGGATAAATTTTACAATATCATCTTTTACTGCTTTAAAAGAAACAGCGTCTATTTTATCATTCAGCAATTTTATCAATTGGCTTTTACTAAGGTCTTTTTTGGTCCAGTCTCCGCTATCTTGTGCCCTAAGTTTAAAATGTTCGAGATGAAGTGAGATGTCGTTTCTGATATACCATTCCAGGTCAAACCAGTCCCGGCCTTTAATGCGATTTGCCCATTTTCGAAAGAGCAACGCATGCATTTTACCTGCAAACAGATCCGGAAGTGAGAAGCATTTTACGTAAAAAGAAAAGGGTTTTAATAATAATCTTTCCTCAGTGGTAAATCCTTGCGGCGGTTCGGTATCAACTTCTAACTTGATTTTGATCTCGGGACGCAAAGTCGTTTTTTCCTGCGGGATAATACTTTTTAACACTATTTCTTTCCAGGTAGTATTCGCTTTAAGAAAGGCAGAGTCAATATTATTCTTGTTGGTTTTATTTTTCTCATTAATACTAACCTGCATGCCTAATGCTGCAAACTCTCTGAGCATTCCAGACAAGTAAGGTTTTAAAGAAAAGCCAGCTGTCACAGTCAACAAAGAAAAATCAAGATCTTCAGAAAATCGGTTCAGCCTATGGAAAATTCGCAGGGCCGATCCGCCATAAAAAGCAGCTTGTTCAAAAAAGCCGCTTCGCTGCAGACCGGCCAGTGCTACTTCCTGCATGATTTCCCGCAAGGCTTGTTCCCCTTCCAGGTTATTTTTCGGTTTGTATTGTTCTAACCATTCAGCAATCATAGATTTTCCAGGGTTTTAATCAATAAGTCAATACTATTCTTCTTTGGGGAATGAGTTAGCCAGTCTCGCATAATACTTGTTCGTAAGGTGCGAAGTGCTTCTTTGTCGATCCGCATATCTTCGATCAGCCATTCACGTAAGTGACGCCTGCTTCTGAACAGTAGTCCCTTGGTACCGATAATGGTGTCACAAATCGACTTTTCCGGACTTCCAATGAGGGCGACCTGGTTTTTTGCCAAGGTAATTTGTTGTTGCCCGTAAGAATAATATGGTAGTTCCAGGTGAGTATAACTAAAGCGTCCCAGGGGGGTATCATATGTTTTTGAATGACCTGTAGTTACGGAACTAATTTCATACACGCGCTCAGGTATCAATTGCCAGTGAGAAAGCGCTGTTTGCATTGAAACATAGCTTGGCCCATGAAGATGATTGGCTAAAAGAAAAGGTTCTGGTGTAGCTATTTTTAGGGCCGGTCCTGCAATATATATTCCTCTTTTTATAGGTATGATTGCCTTTTGATGTACAAGTTCAGACATCTTATCGTATGGACGGCGATACTCTTTGAGTATATTCAGCAAAATCTGGCGTGTCAGCGGTTGGCCAGCAAAATCTTCAATGGTATCTTCAAATTTCATATGCTGTAATTAATATGCTAAAATATCGGATTATTTCCGATAGATAATGTAAAATTATCCAATTATATGTAATAATTTGGTTAAAATATCGGATATATTCCGATTAAACGTTGTATTATTTACATAATGTTAAGTGTTATTGCCTGATAGAAGAACTTTAAAAAAGTTGAAGTGAGGATCGGAATATATGATCCTATCGATAGTGGAAAGTAACAAAACAGACTAATTCAAGATATAACTCTATGATAGTTATCTACCTATAAAAAGTTACTGGGACTGGATTCGTTTGTTGTTGACATTAAAACTACTATTCGTTATATGCGTCAAATATTCGCCGATTTTTTCAAAATTTTGGACGGTCATTAATTTAAAGCTTTATAAACGAATTTGCCTTATTCTGGAGATAATTTTAGTTTTAGGCATTTTCAAATCACTTGAAAACCATGGTTAGATTTAAAATATGACTCAATGCAGGCGCAAGAGAATTTTTATTCACTAGTTGTCTTCTATAGTCAAAGCAAACAGCCGCATCAATTTTTTTGACATTAATATAATTTCATTTACAGTATCAATTATTAACCCTAAGCTTTGGAGAAACATCTTAAATAAAAATGAACCTAATGGAATTAAAAAAGCCACATTGGTAACTATTGTAAGTGGTTGACTTAAAAGGGTTATTTTCAAATAATTAATTTAAAATTGCCTGTAAAACTAATTAGAATGGTGCAGTATACTAATGAATTCAGTATTTTAGCCATTGTTAGAAGGCAATCATTCCCGCCACTACAATAGTAAACCAACGACCCACCAGTAATCCTCATAGGGAAAAATTATTCATTCACAGCTATGGATGGTTAGCGGCTTACCTTCATTTCAATCGACATAAGGTGTGCCGTTCCACTGAATCGGGCCGCATTACAAAACAAATTAAAGGAGGGTTTGCACCAATATGGACAATGGAGCTAAAGATAGCCAGATTGGTATTACCTAATGTATCGGTAGTGCGGCATTCCTTCTGCATG
>Ga0123337_10003779_pt1 | contig 15861 bp, 13 predicted proteins | sample frozenSSSSmetaG_FD_89792 | JGI IMG/M metagenome (GOLD analysis project Ga0123337, IMG submission 89792) | Glacier valley bacterial and archeal communities from Borup Fiord, Nunavut, Canada, to study Microbial Dark Matter (Phase II) -... | ecosystem: Environmental > Aquatic > Freshwater > Ice >... | reverse complement strand
TGATATCTTTAAAATCAATAAATCTGCAGCAATATGCATATCTGATATAATAGTCAAAAATATTGTTGGTATAGTTTCGGCCATCTACGTTAAATACATATTCAGGATTTCCGGCCAATGAAGCATCAAAACCTTCAACAGGTGCAGCACCCGTTTCTTTTTCAACTTGTTTAGCGTACCGATATGGCCTTTTTTTCACATAATCAACATAACCTGGTATCAGACCAATAAATTTGTTAACTACGCCGTTCATTGAATTAAGAACTCCTTTCCAAAATGGAAGTCCTCTTACAATTCTGTTATTAAAAATTCTGTTTTTGTTTAAATCTACTAACCATTTAGGAAGTACGTCCACACCTCCAATAGATGCATAAACCGAAACAGCTTTCCTCCTGAAATCTTTCAGACCTTCCTCTTTTAATTCCGGAAGAAGAAAATTCGCCTTATATTCCCAATAATTAGTTGGTTTATAAAGCTCCGGTGCCCTCTCCATATCCTCATTCATTAAATCGAGGAGAGCTAGATCGTCTTTTACTTGTAGTGCCATGTTAATTTTACGTGTTTGTTTGAAGCCGCTATATTAGACCTAATTGAGCTATATTCCAATTTAAGATACTGACAATTATGGCTACATATGTCACATTTTTAGTCTCATTTTAGGCGAATCAATAGACAAATTAGTTGTCCATTAATAAAACTTCAAAAAAATCATGGTAATTAACCCTTTCATCAAAGTTGCTTTCCCAAAATTTCCTTACTTGTTTTCTAAATTCAATTGTATTCATAGTTGAATGTTTAAAGTCAGAAATTCTGCTAGCTACATCACTAACTTCTGTGTTCAAGGGTATTAATATACCCGTTTGTTCTGTCACAATCTCACTGCAACCACCCACATCGGTGGACAAAACAGGAATACCAAAACTGATAGCTTCCATTATGCTGACCGGTATTCCCTCTGCTTCTGAGAGACTAATAAATAAATTCACTGGAGTACCCTTGTAAAACTCGAAGAGCTTTTCATTACTAGTAAAACCATGTGGTATAAATTCTATGTTTAATTTAGTTTTTAATTGCTCTTTTCTTTTCAGGTATTCAGGAATCATTGGGTCATTGGTATCTAGATTCTCACTACCGAAATGATGCCATGTAACAGGTATATCCACATGTAATAAAGACTCCGCAACTTTATGGATTCTCTTATGATGTCGTAAACTGGCACAACTGACAATCACCAATTTTTTATCTACAAATGGATTAAGAACGTTAGGGTCACGCGAACCCAAAAATATAGTTTTAATCTTACATTTGACCGAATTATACCTGTTTTGAAGATATTGGGTTCCCATTTTCGAAACTGGAAGAACCGCATCCAAATACTTCATCTGGAAATTTCGAAATAATGGCTTATTTCGTATGGATATATGATCTTCGTATAAATCACCACTATGAGTTCTGGTAATGGCAAAACCAATAACCCCCTTTTTTCTTAGCCACGCAAGATAATTACAATCATAAAACCAAAAAGAATAAAAAGCCGATGTTTTCATTAAATAAGTTATAGATTTCTCATCCAGATTTCGACTGATTTCAGATGCTTTAAAGATATTTGAAACCAGAAGTGCAATTGAAGACTTAAGCGGAATAATGTTTTTAACTTTAATGCATTCCGAAATATATATTTCAAATATTGAAAAAAAATTCTTCAAAAGAATATTCATTGGCCTAAAACTCTCCCATTCCATAAATTCCTCAAAAACATGCACATTGGATGGCAAAAACTCCTTACCACTTAATTTTTCAATAGAAAACAAATATACCCTCTCATATTTTTCTGCAACTATAATCAAATCACTTAAAACAAAGGTTGACTCAATCTCATCAACAAAATAAAATATGGCAGAACTCATCTGATATTTCTTCTATAGATTCTTACATCTCCAAACATCGTATCTCTAACAAAATCTGATTTTATATGCTCTTGGAACAATTTCAGTTGTTTCTCATTTCGAACAGTTCCTGTTTCTGAATTTATGACTTCAGGATGTCTTTTATAAAACACAACTAAATCATTTTTTTCCTCCCAAATTTCTTCTGGATGGTCACCATACCACATCAAAATTGTTTGATTTGGTGCAGGAAGTTCAATACTAAATGGATGGTATGGTTTTGCAACAACAAAATCTGAAAAAAGACATAATAATGAAGCATCTGTACCCACTCTAGAGTGAGGATATTTATACTTTATATAATTTATTGCCTGTTTACTTTCTTTATAGTCTTTCACTATTTCCGGATCTTTATCAAACCCCAGATAAAGAGGTAAATCTCGGGTTAGGAAAAAACCTAAAGAGATTGATATAAAAACAGAGACAATTGTAAAAAACACCTTTCTGTATTTCAAAGAGGTTTGTTGCGCCGAGAATACAATTAAACCGAGATACAAAAAGATAAAACCTGTCCATAAATAGTGCGGCCACAATCGTTTTGTTGTGAACATAATTATAAACGTCAGAAAAAGTCCAAATAACAATAAAAGAAGCGCTGAAATATCGTTATTGTATTTTATTTTTCTTAATTGAAGAACGAGGGCAATTATAATAACAAATAGAAAGATATAACCCATTATCCAATGCCCGGTATAATAACCCCCGAAACCGTTTTTTAACCAGTCAAAGACTGTAATAGATAAATTGTCATATGATTTCCCTGTCCCTGAAAAAGTTTCATGAATATAGGTTCTAAAGTATATTGGCTTCAGAGGGCTTAAAATAAGACATGGGATTGCTATAATGAGTCCGATTAAGAAATAAACAAATGCTTTTAGTGCATATATTATTTTTTGCTTTAAAATCTGTGTGTTTTTTTTTAGAAAGGGTAAAACAAAGATGATTGGCAATATCAATAACACGTTAAATTTTAATCCAAATGCAATACCCAATAATATAAAATGTCTACCAAACGACCAGTTTTTTTGCTTAAAATAGTATAAGAATAATGCAAGAAAAAACAATTGGAAGGGTTCTGGCTTAGGCATCATTAAAAAATAAAGCGTATAGAATATTGCTCCGGAACCTAATAAAAAAAGAGCCTTATGAAACTTTTCTTTAAGAAACACATTTGACAGAATTAGCAAACCAAGAATTAAAAATACAGAATGTACCATTCTTGTTGTATATACCATACCCTCAATACCCCATACTTTAAAAGGTAACCAAGAAAAAAAGGCATCAATATAAAACATAATTCTTCCATAATATATCACATCACCGGCGATAAATGAAAGAATAAAGTGTTTCCATGAAATTGGATTTAGCAATGAATACACTTCTTTTACAGCAATATATTCATCATGTCCTGCAATCTTGGTATTAATATTGGATCCGTCCAAAAATTGCAAATTCAGTATAGCAGCAAGTGTTATAAACAACAAAGAAAAAACAATCTCTACTGAGTGCTTTTTAAACAGAAATTCAAATTTTTTTTCCGAATTTGTCATTTTATCTTTCTTCTTAATTCAAAAATGTAATTAAAACTTCGTTTTATTAATTTCCATTTCACTTTGATGCTGCTTCCACTTCCACCTTTTGATTCCCCGGCAATACGTTTTTCAAAAAACACGGGAAATTCAATAATTTTACCTCTCTTTTTTGCTTGGTATATGAGATATAAGTCAAGTGAAAAATCAAGTGGGGCATCTTTTTCAATTTTATTAAAAAGTACCTTACTGAAGAGTTTCGGTTGTGCATTTATTTCCGTCAATCTTTCCCCCAAAGCAAGAGAGGCCAGTAATCCCATGCCATACGAAAAAACAGCCTCCGAAACCTTTCGGTTTCTTCTGAATCCCTTAACTAAAATATTTTCATTATTTTGATTTTCATAGATAGATAATGCCTTCAACACGTCCAAAGGGTCTGTTTGTCTATCAGCATGAGTAATTGCGAGAATATCTCCTTGTGAGGCTCTTAAGCCAGATAGTATTCCGAATCCATAACCAATATTTTTTTCAACATTTACAACTTTAAAGACACTTGGATTTCGTTTTCCTAAAGCATCCTCAAGTACTTTGGCTGAAGAATCTGTAGAACCATTATTGACTAAAACAATCTCTAACTTATCATGTTTTGCGGCTAAAGTATCGAGCCTATCGAACAAAGCAAGTAAATTATCCTGCTCATTATAGCAGGGAAGCACTACAGATAATAACATTACAGGACTAGTTCTATTTTAGTTTTCATCTTTTTATAATATGCCTCCCAATAGTTAAATGTAAGATAATCATTAGGTGTACCCCAACACACATAATGATCTATTTCAAACACTTTTACATTATAACCCAATTCAATCAGATCATTGATGCATTCATCTACATAAAACTCATTATTAATGCGCCTATTGCGTTGGATCATGCGTTCAGCTGCTTCTATAAACATCTTACCTTCCTTGAACCAAAATGTTCCAACAACAGCATGGTCGTGTATTGGGTTTGAACTTATTGGCACCTTAACACTCATATTAGATATCATATTGTCATGACTGGTATTTATCCAACCATAAGCCTGTGGTTTCTCGTTCACTGCAGGATTGTTCCTGAATGAAAACACCAAAGCATCCGCATCTTTTTTTGCGGCCTCGAAATCTCTCAGTGAATATATCATTCCATTATCACTTGCCCCGATAACTAATTCCTGCTCATTATTAATATAATTTCTTGCATGTAGGCAAGTTGATGCCTGTCCTTCGGTCAAATAATCAAGTATGACAATTTTACAATTAGGAAAGTGCTTTTTTAAATGTGTATCGATCTGGTAATCTTGAATCTGGTAATCTCTTACAATAAATATATATTCATCACTTGGCGGTAAAGCCCCTGCAGCACTTACTACCATTGGCTTTCCAAGAATTGGCAATAATGGTTTAGGTACGCTATACCCTGCCTCGGCAAAACGACTTCCTGCACCTGCCATTGGAATTAATGCAATCATGCCGATTTCTCCTCCATATGATAACTCTTCATAATATTTATCCAGGTCATATATTCTTCAAGATCCTTTGGTGTTCCCCATTGACAAAAATGTGGAACTTTATCATAAACCAAAACATCTAATTTATCCTTAACAAGCAGATTATAAACCAAACTAATGTAGTATTCTCCGTTCAATGCAATTTTTTCATCCATTAATTGTTGAAAATATTTTTTTACATATAGTCCTTTAGAAAAATAGTAAGTGCCTCCTGAATGATATGCTTTAGTTTTATCCGTTTCGAAAGAGAATTTTTCCCTTATTTCAATCAGTCCATTGTTTTCGTCTTTTTTACAACTTGCATATAGATTTTCCTGATGCAAAAGGTGAGGATGAAAGCCAGTATAGCAGGGAATAGCGCCGGCACATTTTCTCTCCCTTACAGTATTGGAAAAATGATCAAAATCCCAATCCTGATAAAAATCGCAATAATTTGTAATGACCTCCTCTTCGTTTTCAATTAAATCAAAGACTTTAGAAACAGCATATACAGGACCATATTTGTGGCCTTCAATAGGAACAATTATGGCATCAGGCTTAATTCTTTTTAATTCCTTTTCCAAAGGAGTATTTTGCAAATGCTCACTTCTACAGATAAAGATAAAATCATTTTGTCCCGGGAACATATCGACTACCCATTCTATAATTGGTTTTCCATGCAATTTAATGAGTGGTTTAATGTCTGGATAACCAGCATCCTGGAAACGTTTTCCTAATCCAGACATTGGAATAATAATTTTCATACGCTTTTAAATTTCAATGATTATTCCATTAAACTTTTTCTATGTTTCTCCATATCCATCCCGTGAATATAATCCTGCTCATATTCGGGAATAAGTTTTATCCCTTTTCCTGATTTTAAAATGTTATTATAAATAAAAAAATACGCTGTCATTGTTTCGTGTATTGATTTTGCTTCTCTATATCCTGTAAAATATGCAATCCTCCCTTCCTTATCAATTCTTATTTTTTTATTTGAATCGGGTGCCTCAAATGAAATATTATCTTTAAAAAAAACTGTTTGGTCAGGAAATAATACCTGTTTAAAAAACTCAATATCAACTTTATAGTCACATATTTGCCGATTAACAAAATCATCAATCGGAATATAATTTTGAAATTTCTCTTCTTGGAGATTCGTTCCAGGATATTGACTTTCTACTTGTAATAATCGAATAATTGTTTGATCAACTTTATTCAATAAATCATGAACTTCTTGTGCTTCATGACTATGGCCGATGATACCGTGATTTGCCAGGAAAAAAATTTTAGGACATGCACGCTTATTTTTATTTGATTCCAGCACAACTTTAGAAATAAGGTATGACAAACCAAAACCAGGGCTGGTATATGGTATGGATGCAATTGGAATATTCAATTCTTCTCTGATTTTATTTAAAAGACTTTCAGATTCACTTTGACAATTGACAAGATTGGTCCATACCGAATGGGTATGCACCACATATTTGTCCAGTACAGCATGAAAACCTGTTTCCATAGAGGGTCTGGGGTATAAACTACCATCTAAATCATTGAGGATATTATTCAATATAAAATCAACAGATTTTCTTTCTTGTGTGTCTTTATTAGTAATTTTAACTGTATTGAAATATTGCCTGATATTTTGATAATTGACAACAGAAAATCCCAGTAATGAATTCATTTCTTCAAATCTGAATCCTGAAGCTTTAATCATCATTTCTCCTTTTTCTCCTTTTACAGATGTATTGCCGCCCGGACCTTGCACCAGATCTGTCCTGCCAATATAGGGTCTAGTTAAAGCCAAAAGTTCCTGATTAAGTTGTTGCATAATCATTTGCGATTTTTAACTTATTAAAAACAATGAAAACAGTAACAAGTTGCAATAACCCTTCATAATGATCTTTCCATTGTGCATTATAAACCCCGACCTCTTCGAGTTCCGGAATTAGATTATATGCTATATTATCTATCCTTTCTTTTGATAATTGACCAATTAGAACAAGTTCCTGTTTGTCATTTTTATAATGATGTTCGACCTTTAAACCTTCACTCAGAGACAAATTCTCAACAAGCGAATCAAGGTACAAATTATTAGGTAATATTAATTTTAATCCTAGCCGAGGTTCAATTGATTGATTGAGAGGATCTAAATCTTCAACACTAAAAAAAGTCGCAATAATGTCAGCTTTTTCAACTTGAGATTTAATATACTTATTTGAGTCTTCTTCCCTTTTTTTCAATTGTTCCAATACCTGTTCCGGCGCATAGCCTCTTTTTGCCACATCACGCTGTATCTTCCACCACATTCTGAGACTTTCTTCCGGATCCATAAAAATCTTTAAGTCATAAATATCCGTTTGATTTTTAAGATAAAAAGAATGCAGTCCTTCAAAAACTATTAATTTATTGGATTTTATGTATTTCGGCAAAGTGAATTTTCCAGTATTATGATCATAAAAACTTCTTTTTATACCCTTACCTGTCTTTAAACTAATAGCCTGAGCCATTTCTTTGTGTAAATTATTTGCTTTGGGATCCAAATGTGTATATTGATTCCAGTTTTCGTTTCCTCGCTCCCATTTGTGCATATCATCACCCCTTATAATACTTGTATTTTGTGGTTCAAAAATAGCGGATAATGCATTGGTTAAGGTTGATTTCCCTGCAGCAGAGTCTCCACCAATACCAATCATATAGGGTTGTGAAAGAAACTTTGCCTGTATATTATTTGCAATTCCTTTTCTGAAAACCAACAATCCAATAAGACAAAGCGTGGTTTGTAATAACGTAAATACTATATTTAATAACTTATCATTTGAAAATGCAGTTGTTTCTATGATATGATTATCTGACAGATTAAATGAGGTAAAATAATCGCTTTGGGGAATTAGTGCAAAATATAAAAAATAAAAAAGTGACAAAACAACAAAAACAGCCTTTTCCCTATTACTTTGCTTTACAACAAAATAAACCAGAAGTGGAAAAATCCAATAATACCAGCCCTGCATTGGGGCAATCATTAGGGTAAGAGCAAGAAAAGTAAACGCAAGAAATAATATCAATTGATCTCGGTTAACAAAACGAAAACTCATGTAATACAAAACAAGTATAAAATAAATAGCGGGTATAAAATAAATACGTAAACTATCATTAAACTGATAAAAAAGATCAAAAACCTGCTGTTGTACGGGGTTATTATAAACCATCCGAATAAAACCATCCGAACTCAAATAAGGTATATTGATAAGTGCAACAATACCACCTATAAAAAATACGGATTGAATCGTTTTAGCCATTGTAACATGAGGCGTCCTGAAAAGAAATATCATATAAAATGGCAGAACCAATGCCATATTAGTTTTACATCCAATGGCAAAACCCAGAAAGAGAAAAGCCAACATCCACTTATTCTTAAAAAGAAAATAAAGTGATACAATCAATAAAGCCATTGGAATAACATCCAGTTGCCCATGAAAATAGTTAATGTAAATTAGTACAGGTGATAACCAATACCAAATAAGTACCTGACGGGTTTTTGTCTTAAGCCAGCGAATTAAAACAATTAATATAACAAAATCTGCAAATAAAAGAGGTAATCTGTATATTAGACTATCCGCTATTGTAAAAAGGTCAGGACTACCCGGAAACAAAGGCCATAATATCATTCGGGGTAATGTCACTATACAAAGCATGAGTGGTGGATAAGGAAATTCTATCCCCTTGCCATTATTTACAAAATGGTTATATGGATCCTCAAATCCGCTTCCAATATAATAATTTCCAAAAGGAGCGAACAACTCTCGAAGAAACCCTGATGAAAAAAGCAAAGCAAGAACTAATTTGACAATTATGCCCATCCAGAAAAGACTCGATTTTGCGAGCGGAATCTTACTATTTCCTTGCCTATCGTATAAAAACTGTTTCAATCTATTATTTATTTAACCAGATAAGATCTGATTCCTAATGCTTCAGCGCCATTAATATCTTTTTCCTTATTATCTCCAATCATAATCACTTCATTTGCTTTTAATGAAAGTTTTTCTAGTGCCATGTTAAAAATCTGTTGAGCAGGTTTTTCTATTCCTGCTTCTTCCGAACTTACCATAAAATCTGCGTACCTTCCCAAATCTAATCCCTTCCATTTTCTAAATTGAATTTGAGCCGTAAGATCAGTAACAATACATAATCTTATTCCCATGGCTTTTGCTTTTTTCAAAAACACTTCAACACCAGGATAAAATGCAACACCCGATAAAAATTCAGACCAATATAATTCTTCCATTTCCAGAGCAAAATCAGGATTTGTCATCCCAGATAGTAATTCATATAATTTTTGGAAATATAATAACCTAGAATGAGATGCTGCCTGTCCCGACAATTGATGATGAATAGACTCTCTGGCGGATTTAAAGTATTTATCAAAATCTTCTCTGGAAATTTGAAATTTATTTTCACACCTAAGGATGCATTTACCCATTGCCCTTTCATGATTTATATGATATGGATAAATTGTATCATCCAAATCAATCAATATACCTTTTACTCCTTGTAAATCAATTTTTTCTAAAACCTCTTTTACCATAAATCAGGTCTCTTTGTACAAACTGCATCTATTTCCATATCCTTTAACTGTAGCTTAAAGTCTGATATTTTTGAGACATCATGTCCCTGAAGTTCCGGAGAAACCAGACAAAGCTTGAAATGATTTTTTAAGATTCCATAATTCTCCTTATTTAATGGTAAATCACTAAAGCAATCTATCCATACCCACTCTATTTTACCGGCAAATTTCATTACAAACTCCAAAGGTTCAAACTCGGAAAAACGAACAGCGATTTTGCTCATTCCTTTTTTCATATATTTAATAAGATATGGAAGAGATAAATCAAGAAAAAAATAATTTTCTATCTGATGTTTTTCCATCAATTCTATTAAACTTTCCTCCATGCCTTCTGCCTTAGTATTTAAAATAATTAAACTATGATGATAATATTTTAGCCATTCTTCAAAATTTTCACCATTTTGGAATGGCTCGTGATGGATTATTATTTTTTCTCCATCAGGTCTCAGGTCCAATTCAATTCCGTATTCCCCAGGAATATCCTTTAATTGTTCTATGGTATTTATTCTATGAGCTATTTTAATCATGATAGTTGCGTGACCTCTTCTATGTAATTCTTCAATTTGCACATTTTCACATCATAGTCCAGATGTTTTTGTGCAAAATCCCTCATTTTTGAAGGATAGTCAGGATAATTATTTAACTTTAGATACCAATTAATGACTTTTTCAATATCAATTGCTTTATCATCGGCATCAAACTCCATACAATACTTCATGGCTTCTTCGGATGCAGAAATATCAGGATCTGCATGACCAAAAATAAATGGAATACCTCTTGCAAAATATTCCCTGGCCTTGATGGTTGTAGTACCCTTAATACCTTTGCGATGCAGACCCATAGCACTAATACCAAGATGCATTTGTTGCATAAGTATTTCAGTATCATTTTTTTGTATAAATTCTCCTGTTACAACCTGATTTCCAATACCCATTTCCTGTATCATTTTAATCTCTGATTGTAGATTTTTGCCGTGTAGATATAATTTAATGTCAAAAGATCCTTCATAATTCTTAATGCCATTAAAAAGTCTGTCTAGACCATTAAAATCTGCAGCAGTACTTGCTCCTTTCAAAAAAATCATTTTAAATTCTTTTTCTAGAATCGGGATATCTTTTCTGAGTTGATATTCAGCCGTTTTTACAGCATCGCCACCTATAAAAGTTCTATATCTTCCTCCGGCCATTTGAATTTCATATCGAGCGATATCAGAAGAGTTACAAATTCCGAAAAGGGCGTCTTTACGAATCTGTTTCCCCCATATCTTTTCACGTAATAGGGGGAGCCACAGATATTCCATATTGCCAAGCAAGGAGGATAAATTCAAACGCAAGGGATTTTCCAGTTTGTAAAGCTTTATTTCTTCTGTTTCTGAGGTAACATGCTCAAAAAAAAATTTGTACTGATATTTATTAACTAACTTAGATAAATAACTTCCAGCATTATCGTATCTAAAATATATGAGATCAAATATTGGCTGTTTTGCTTCTAAGTATTCATATATTTTTTTATGACATAAATTCCTTTTTTTTAATGACTTAAAGTATTTATCATAAACTTTAGGTACATGAATAAATTTATAATTTTTCAGCTCGTCCTCCTGATTTTCAGGATTCACTTCGTCAGTAGTAAAAAAGAGACCTTTACAATTCACTCCATTATGATTTAACGCCTGAATCTGGTTAATCACTTTGTTTTGGACAGAACTGCTACTCAGTCCTGCAGAAGTAAAAATGTAAAGAATAGTCATAGATTGCTTATCAAGCTATCAGTTTTATATTAATTTGCTGCCAGACTTTTCTAATCAGTACTGGGTCAAGACTATCTTTTTTGTATGCCAACTCTAACTGCAATTGTTCCGGACTTCCAGATAACAAGTCTAGTGCCCAGTCTTTCAGATAATATTTAAACCAATGATCAACAGGACTGGAAATACCCACCTTATAAGTCCTTGTTCTTAAGGATTCATCCATGCGACCTTTCATGGCGTCTCTCACAATTTTTTTAGTAAAACCGCCGCCAATCTTTGCTTTTAATGGCAAAGAAAATATATATGTTACTACACGCCAATCCATAAATGGCATGCGTATTTCCACGCTATTCATCATTCCGGCTCTGTCAAAATTGCGAAGTAAAGCGGGTAATGTGTGTTGAAAAAACTCCACATACAACATACGTTGTTCAATAGGCATTTTTGAAAAATCGTATGGTTTATCACTCAAAGAAGGCAGGTTTAATGCATGGTATTCTTGAAATTTTATTTCACCATTAATTAGCTTGCGAATCTTATAACCTAAGTTTTTTTCTCTTTTATACTTTACAAGTAGATCATTTTCTATTCTTGTCAACATATCATCTCTTTGATCTGAATGATAAAGATCTGATAGCACATGAGCATAATTTTTCACATCATGTTCCCTTTGATTCCACAAGGCATAATTATATAACCCATAGACCATATCTCTATATCCATATAGCATTTCATCTACACCATGCCCATCCATTGACACCACAATCCCATTTTTCCTCATCCCCTCATAAACTGATGCAATTGACGTAATTGGTGAGGGGCTTATAAAATCAGAATATTCTGTTTCCCTTGATATTCTATTGGCAAGATTCGCCACGTCTGTTTCAATATAGGTTATATTTCCACCTGAATATGCCGCAGCCTTCTCTGCGTATTCTTTCTCATTCTGGGCCAGACCAGGGAATATTGCAGTAAAGGCCCTTTGTGAGTCCGGATTAGTTCTGCCCAGTACTTCTTTTTGTAAAATGTCAGACACCGTGTTATAAACGGCTGTTGAATCAAGTCCGCCACTAAGGGCTGTCCCTATTGGCACATCACTGCGTAGTCTTATCCTGCAAGCATCTCTGAACAGTTCATAAAATCTGTTTATCTGATTATCATATGTGTCTGAAATATCAAGGTCTAGGTGATCTTGTATATCCCACCACCTTTTTTGTTTAGGAGACTCATCGTTTTTTACAATCATATAATGCCCAGGCAATAATTGAAGTAAATCTTTAAATGGTGTATAACCTAGACCCTCAAGTGCATAAGAATCCTCAAGATTATATTCTAATAGTACGTCATCAAATACCCTTTCAAAACTATTCAGATATTTAAATGCCCTAGTTTCTGACGCAAATGCGAATACTTTTCCCGTTAAATAGGTATAATACAGAGGTTTTATACCGAACCTGTCTCTTGATAGGAATAATTCCTTTTTTTCATTATCCCATATTGCAAAAGCCCACATGCCGTTAAATTTTTCAAGACATTCAATTCCCCATTGCTGAAAAGAGGCGAGAATCACTTCTGTATCTGAATAGGACTGAAAAACATACCCAAGAGTTTCAAGTTCATTTTTTATTTCCAAGAAGTTAAAGACCTCTCCATTATATGTGATCCAATACCTGCTATTTGCATAACTCATTGGCTGCCTTCCAGACTCTGTAAGATCGAGGATCGATAATCTCCTGTGTCCAAGACCTAGGCTATTGTTGTCAAACAATTCATAACCAAAACCATCAGGACCCCTTTGTTGTAAGGAATCCGTAAACCGTTTTAATGTGTCTAATTCTAAAACTGAATCGTCTAGTCGATATATACCTGCTATTCCACACATAATTTAAGACTTTACAGAAATTCTCTTTTGTCTATATACTTCAATCCTTTGCATAATAGCTCTATTCAATAAAATTGAAAATAAAATTGTTAAAATGGCCAAAGTCAAACCCAATCCCTCAGGAAAAGGATACTTGAAATTAAAAATTAATAGCAATATAAACATATGAGAAATATAAATCGGATATGATAATTCTCCTATGTAAATATCCCATTTCCAATTCATGGTTTTATTAAAAACAAATGGTAATAAAACAAAAAAACATGTAAGGTAAACAACCATTTTATATGGAATGGGTAAATAATTATAAAATAAGGTAAATATAAGTAAAATAGCTACTAACAAATTAGAATAAACTAATTTAATATTCATTGTTCTAATTTTTTTTAAAATCAAATAAGAAATATTGCCCAAAAGGAAAAATACCAATTCAGTTGGAAAAAATCTATAGGTCCAAGGGTCAAAATCCAATCCCCTATGGTACAAATAAAATCTCAATATTAATGACGCTAAAATTAAAACAATTATTGTTTTCCAATTCCTCCGCACAATAAATGGTGCTATTAAATAAAATGTCAATTCAATACCAATAGTCCAAGCTGGAGGTATAAAAAGAAATCTAAATAATTGTGGATTTGTTTTCTGATAATTTTCTGTAAAAAAAATACTTCCAGTTGATATATCCAAACCTAAAAACATGACAATATCCTGAAAAAACAAGAAAATATTAGTGAACATTAGGAATAAAAACGTTCCAATATTCATAGAATTATAAAAATTCAAATAAAAAATATAGTAAGAATATATATCACTGCGGAAGCAATAATAAAAAATCAAGTTAAATAAAATTGTCAAAAATAATACTATCCAATAAACAGGATACAATCTCAAAAATCGACTTGTAATAAATAGTTTATATGAATTCTTCTTATTGATATATTTCTCATTTAAGACTAATGACATATAAAAACCTGAAATTATATAAAAAGATTTGACTGCTAATTCTCCTCCAATAAAATTATAACCAAAAATCGAACTCGAATGACCGATAACAACTGACAAGGCTAAAAACAACCTTAAGACACCCATAAATGCCTTATTTAAAAAGAAATTTTAATCTGGCCATTATACTCGATAAATTAATGTTTCTAGAGACCGAGATTTGTTTTGCAATTTTTATTCTTTCTTCTCTATTCATAAATATTAACTTTTGCTAAAATTTCCACCATTTTTTTCTTTTCACAAACACATCATCAAAATCAATTGTAGAATGTAATTTATATCCCTTACTTTTCATTAAGGTTCTTAATGACTTTGCTTGATAATTATTTTCTATTGTAAAAACACTTATATCGAACTCTTTTGAATCTAAAACAGACAATATTTTCTCCTCACTACCTTCGACATCAATTGTGCAATAATCGACATGTTGAATGTTGTTGTTCCTTAATAAAGTATTAATATCAAGAATATCTATTTGAATTTCATTTAGAATACCACCATGTTCTGTTATCTCCTTTTTAATCCTTTGTTTATGTTGTTCATTATAATTTTCCTCCAAACCAGATAACATTTCCGAATAGCCTTCTATTTTCCAAAATGTTGCGACCCCATTTTTATCTGAAATGCCTGAATTTACACAAATACAATTTCTGTTATTTCTAAGTCTTTCAAACACCTCTGGGATTGGCTCTACACATATCCCATTCCAATCCATATATTTTTCAAAGAAAAAAGAATTACTTTTATCTATTCCATCATGTGCCCCTATATCCAAAAAAAATCCATTTTTCTTGTTTTTAAAAAAGGTTTGATAAATGTACTTATCTTGACTTACTTGACTGTAAAATTGAAATTGTTCCATCTTTAATTATTTTAATATAGTTAAGGTTAAAAATTTGTGATAAGTCCATCCGAATTATTTGAATTGCCATTTTCAACGAAATTACAAGATTTCTTGAATTATAATAATACCAAATGTATTTTTTAAGATACATCAGAATAGCTTCTCTTACCAAACTTTTTGAAACTTTTCGCTTTAAGTTATATAACGGATAGGTTTTATGTCCTATTGACCCAAAAAAATTTGCCTTTCTTTTCTCGCCCACACTCATAAGAAATGTCATGAAAGCATTTCCATTTTCGTAGTGCATAATGGATTCAAGCTGGGCTGTTTTCGTATTGATATGTATCCTAATATTTCCTATTAATTCATCAATCTGTAAAGTTTTGATTCCCAAAAGATGCATCCGCAAGTATATCTCGTAGTCCATAGAAAAATCGATATTTCTATTGATACCGCCACATTCTATGTACAGTTCCCTTTTGAAGAAACAAGCCTGCTGGCCATATGGCATTTCACAAAGGTATCTGATTGAAAGATTATCTTTAGGATGAGGCATATAGCTGAACAGAATGGAATCTATAGTCATTATGCCGTTTCTTCCATGTACAAAGTCAACATCTTTATTGCGCATAAAGGTTCTAGCGATATGGAAAAGAGCATCTTTACAAAGAATATCATCACTATTTATCCAATTCATTAAAACTCCTGAAGCTTTGTTAAATCCTTTAATCAGCGCATCTGATTGTCCTGAATCTTTTT
>Ga0123337_10003778_pt1 | contig 15865 bp, 14 predicted proteins | sample frozenSSSSmetaG_FD_89792 | JGI IMG/M metagenome (GOLD analysis project Ga0123337, IMG submission 89792) | Glacier valley bacterial and archeal communities from Borup Fiord, Nunavut, Canada, to study Microbial Dark Matter (Phase II) -... | ecosystem: Environmental > Aquatic > Freshwater > Ice >... | reverse complement strand
TCACCGGATTTCCAATAGTAGAGACAGTATGTAAAAGTGATTTTAGACTTGCATCATCGGCATTAAAGATAAGCAGTTCAGTTAATTTATTGTTGTGAACCACATACCCAGAAACAGTTGCGTGCTGGTCATAGCTGACTTCGGTCTTCCACCGGAGGTCAGTGCCCAAGACCATTGGTTTTTCTTTTTTTCCTTTAAAGGCAAATAAGCTAAGTATGATTAGTGAAGAGGCTGCGAGTATATTATTTTTTGAAGTCGTCATTATATTTAAAAGTTATCAAACATATAATGTTTAAACATCTATTTTGTTTGATTTATCCTCTCAAACACTATAAATTTAAAAGTATCGCTAAAGGCGGGTAATTAATAGTTGTTCTATATGCGGTATTATGAAGGATACTGGTCTTAGTGGGCAATTTTGAAATAGAGTTAAAAAAATAATTCCGCTGATTGGTTAAATCTCTAATTGAATAAATCAGATTTAAACACTAAGATGAGCCGGATAAAGAATGGGTGACTGGTAGATATCCTTAAATAAATTTCCCGAATCAGACGTATCCGGAATAAAATCAGGAAATAGAAAAAAAGGGCAAGCCCCTTATATCGCACCGCTACAACCCTTTACCCTTGCTTTCTTCCGAACCTGGGGGAGTTCAAGGGGAGCTGGTCGTATAAGACTTACCCCGTGTTAAAGATAGCAAAAATTATTTCTCTGAAGGATGTTTCTTCCCTGCACGTAATTTTTCTAGGGTTTTTTGAATTCGGTCACGCCTGGTATCATGGCTTTTTGAGGTGAGAATCCAGACCATATATTCTTTTTTATTTGTGAATGAGAGGCGTCCAAATTTTTCAAGAGCTTCTGGATAAGCTACAAAAGCCAGTTCAAGGTCAGGTGGAAAATTTATTTTCTTGTTATTCAGATCAATAAATTCAGAGAAAACATTTTGTCTGCCCGATCGGTTGAAAGTTTCCACATCTAAGCCATCTTCTAATGGTTTAAATCGCATAGCTGACCAGTCTTCACTGATAGAGATAATTGAAACACTCTGTAAGCCTCTGGCATTTAAAGATTCCCATCCTTGATTCATGCCGAGTTCAGTCGGTATTCCTGAGCTTTTTTTGGGAAAAGCAACCCAAAAGAGTTTTCCAGGTTTAAGGTGATTTAATAAAATATGTGCCTGATGCTCAAGATCAGCTCTGTTTGAAGCAAACAGTAATGCCAGATCATATTTTCCTGATGGGTGAAGTTCAAAAACTGCCTCAGGTGGTAGCGGTTGTAGCCATTCCTCGAATTCGGCTGGGGCATTCAGTAGTAAAATCCGGAATCCGGTTTTTATCTGAAGCTTTTTAGATAAGGGGGTGTCTGACATGCATGAGCGGTTAAACGAATTTAATGAAACTTTAGCTTTGAAAAAAAATCCCAGACGACAATCCCTATACTTATTACAATGTTAAAAGAATGTTTGGTGCCAAACTGTGGTATTTCTATACCGCCGATACATTCAGCAAGTGCTTCATCTGAAACACCGTTTACCTCATTGCCAAATACCAGGGCATATTTTACTCCTGATTGTGGTTCAAATTCCTGCAAGTTCTGGCTGGTTTGAAGTTGCTCTATTGCCCAAACCTGGTAACTATCATCTTTAAGTTGCCTGATGGCGGCAGTTGTATTTTCAAAGTATTCCCATTTTACCGAATTTGTAGCTCCTAAAGCAGTTTTATCTATTTCTCTATGCGGCGGTTGGGCCGTAATACCACAAAGACAGATTTTTGTGATCGCGAATGCATCTGCAGTTCTGAATGCTGAACCAATGTTATGCATGCTTCGAACATTGTCAAGTACCAGCACAATTGGAAATTTTTTCATTTCCTGAAATTCTGCTGTATTTATACGGTTTAATTCTTGTGTCGAAAGTTTTATCATCAGATTACTGTCAGTGTTTGCAGCCATATTTTTATATTCAATAAAAAACCGCGAATTTAAGCTATTCGATATAGGTTAAGTATTGTTTATTTTCGGCTTTTAATATTAGCCCAGGTTTGTCAAAACTATCAGTTAAAGAAGTAAAAGAAACACCCCTGATGGGGCAGTATAATAAAATAAAGGCCACTTATCCTGATGCTCTGTTATTATTCAGGGTGGGCGATTTTTATGAAACCTTTGGGGAAGATGCTAAAAGGGCTGCATCTATCCTGGGTATTGTCTTAACCCGAAGGGCAAACGGAACGGCTACCTATATTGAACTTGCAGGTTTTCCTTACCATTCTCTTGATACCTACCTGCCAAAACTTGTTCGGGCAGGTTTAAGAGTGGCCATCTGTGATCAACTTGAAGATGCCAAAAATGTAAAAACAATTGTAAAAAGGGGAGTAACTGAACTCGTTAGCCCTGGAGTAGCATATAGCAGCAATATCCTGGTTCAAAAATCAAGCAATTACCTGGCTGCTGTTTACATTGAGCATCAGCATACTGGAATTGCTTTTTTAGATATTTCGACTGGTGAATTTATTGCTGCTGAAGGCAATAGTGCCTATATCGATAAATTACTACAAAGTTTCAGGCCTGCTGAAGTTTTGTTAAGAAAGGCAGATAACACCGGCTGGACAGAAATTTATGGGGCCCGCATTATTCCTTTTTTACAAGACGACTGGATCTTTGGTCATGAATATGCCAGAGAGACTTTACTTAAACACTTTGAAGTAAACTCTCTGATGGGGTTTGGCCTTGAAGAAAAAAAACTGGCATCTATCGCTGCTGGAGCCTGCCTACATTATATCCATGAGGCAAGACATACCCGCATTCCGCATATCTCCTCGATTTCGCGCATAGATGAAGATCAGTATGTCTGGCTTGACAGGTTTACGGTTCGCAATCTTGAATTAATTCATCCCAATAGTGAGGGTGCAGTACCCTTGATTGATGTGCTTGATCAAACGGTTTCACCGATGGGGGCAAGGCTATTGAGAAAATGGCTGATTCTTCCACTTAAAGAAGCAGCCGCAATAAATGAAAGGCTTGACAGAGTACAATCATTTTATGATCATCGAGAAAGTGCGGGTACTCTGTCAGACCTTATACATTCAGTAGGTGACCTTGAACGCCTGATTTCTAGAATTGCTCTGCAAAAAGCAGGGCCACGTGATTTGCTTCATGCCGGCTTTGCTTTGATGACAATCGGCAAAATCTTAACACTTCATCAAGAATTTTCAGGTAGCAGTATGCAAGTCTTGTTTTTAAGGCTTGACCCACTCGTTGAATTGCAGGAAAAATTACTCACAACTTTGTCTAAAGAACCTCCTGTGCTGCTTTCAAAAGGTGGGGTTATTGCAGAAGGTATAGATGAAGAGCTTGATGAGCTTCGTAAAATTGCTTTCAGTGGTAAAGATTACCTGTTCGAAATACAAAAGCGAGAAGCCCTGAACACAGGGATAAGCACCTTAAAAATTAATTTTAATAATGTATTTGGATATTATTTTGAAGTGACCCATGCCAATACCCCCAAGGTACCAGCAGAATGGATCAGAAAACAGACCCTTGTCAATGCTGAGCGGTATATCTCACCAGAGCTAAAAATTTACGAGGATAAAATTCTGGGTGCTGAAGATAAAATTTCGGTCATTGAATCACGTATCTACGTTGAGCTTCTAAAATATATGCTTGACTATATCAGGCCGATTCAATTAAATGCTCAGGTGCTGGCTGAAATTGATGTGTTGCTTAATTATGCTTCAATATCGCTTGCTAATAATTATAACAGGCCATCAATCAATTCGGGTAGGGTTTTAAAAATCATGGCCGGAAGACATGCTGTGATTGAAAAGCAACTTGCGCTTGGTGATAAGTATGTACCCAATGATTTATTGCTTGATCCCGACAACCAGCAAATTATGATGATAACCGGCCCTAATATGGCCGGGAAATCAGCCTTACTCAGACAGGTTGCTTTGATTGTGATTATGGCTCAGGCTGGTTGCTTTGTGCCCGCAGATACTGCTGAAATAGGCTTGGTTGATAAGGTATTTACGAGGGTAGGGGCTTCTGACAACTTATCAGCAGGGCAATCAACCTTTATGGTAGAAATGAATGAAACGGCCAGTATCTTAAACAATTTATCAGATCGCAGCCTTGTACTGCTTGATGAAATCGGTCGTGGCACCAGTACCTATGATGGTATTTCAATCGCCTGGTCTGTTGCTGAATACTTGCATGAGCATACCCGTTACAGGGCAAAAACCTTATTTGCTACTCATTATCATGAGCTTAATGATATGGAGAAGCAATTCGATCGTATCCATAATTTCAATGTTTCAGTAAAAGAAAACAATAAGAAAATCATCTTCTTACGTAAACTCGTCGCAGGCGGAATAGCACATAGTTTTGGGATACATGTGGCAAAAATGGCCGGTATGCCAGCCCTAGTTTTAAGCCGGGCAGCTGAAGTATTGCGAGAGCTGGAATTGCAACGTGCAACATCGCCTTCTGAAAAAAATTTGCCGTCCGGTAGTCCGCAGGCAGATGAAACGCTAAAAGATCAGGCGGATGAAACCCTTAAAGATCAGGCAGGTGCTGTAACTGGGTTTTTTAAAAATTCTGGCCTGTTGCCTCAGGTAAGTTTAGCAAGGCCTGCAACAGGCGCTGTTCAGCTTAGTATGTTTTCACTTGATGACCCACTCCTTATTAAAATTCGGGATTCTCTTAAAGGTTTAGACGTTAATACATTGACACCTATTGAAGCATTGATAAAGCTTCATGAAATGCAGGAATGGTTTAAATTATAGTTTCGGGCTGCCTAATCAGTAAAATGGCTTTTTCAACGGTAATTTGTTTTTTCAATAAAATTTCACAGACATGAAGAATATACGCCCGGTAATGATTTCAGAGATGCTCTACAGATTGCAGTTTAACTTTACCGTTATTCCCATCTGAACCTTGAAAAATGGTGCCATTACGAAAACCACTTAAAGGCCGCCCGGGGGTAGAGCCTGATCTTATCTGAGACTGAATAATTGCCATATCTGTATTGGGGCTGATACTTCCCTTTCCGCCATCGGTATTTACTATTACATAATTCTCAGCAGTACGCTGACTAATCTGAGGCTTTAAACCAGTGGCTAGATAATGTATCGTAACATTACCACCGTGTCCCATTGGATAACTGCGGTTTCCGCCAACAGTATTTTTACCTACTGCATTGATGATCAACCCATTTAAGCCGACAAAATTCATTCTCAGGTCGAAATTTGTACCATTATTTCTACCGTCATCACCACTGATAGAACATTTTTTATCTGTTTCAACATAGCCTGCTATAATGATGACATTCTTTTTTCCCATTGCCACAATTCTGGCCCCTGCATGCATGATCAGGGTATCAATTTTAAGAGTTACGCTTGAATCAGCCCCTCTGATGTAAAAAACGTGTTTTTTTGTCAGTTCGAGTCTGCTCATTTCCATTTTCTGGACAAAGCCTGAATTAACCCCTGATATCAGGAAAGTAAGACCTAACAATAAATAAATTTTCATTTGGTTGAAGTTCTTAATTAAATTTACAGGTATTGCCGTAAACTTTCACGCGTTCAAATGTTTCAATTTTATCACACATATCTAATAACTATGAAACTGAGAAGTTTTTACCTGGCTATATTGGTTTTTTCACTTTTCATTTTGCCTTCATGTGCCCAGAATAAGGTAGTTGCGCCACGAACTGATCTTACTTCAAAAGCAAGAGGGTCTTATAGTGTGGGAGATAGTATCCGCAACTTTAGTTTAAAAAATTATGATGGTAAGAACGTGTCTTTAACTGATTTCAAGGCGGCCAAAGGTATTGTTATCGTATTTATGAGAAATACCTGTGAATATTGTCAGGCCTATGAAAGCCGGATTATTGCGCTTGATAAAAAATACAAGCCCCTGGGATATCCCCTGATTGCCATTAGTCCTTTTGGAGATGACCCAAAAAATTACCCAAAAGATGATTTACCCCATATGAAACTTATGGCTGAGAAGCGGGGCTATACTTTTCCCTATTTATCCGATGATAAGCTACGCGTTACTAATCTATTTGATGACCAGTATACCCCGGTATCATATATCCTGCAGCACAAAAACGGAAAAATGATATTGATTTATGCGGGTGATATCGATGATGACTGGGAAAACATACATCCTGTAAAAAAGAACTTTACTGCCTCAAAGCTTGATAGTCTGTTAAGGTTAAGATAAGCACTTACTTTTATTCTTAACAGAAAGACCCGGCTAAACCATTTGCCCGACAGTTAATTGTATTTACGCCATTTAGTAACGACCTTTAATGCCTCTATGTTGAAAAAGAATCCGATTGTCAGAGAATACCATAAATGGAAAGATTATATCCGTACCGACCTGCTCATGTATCTGGTGATGATTATTCTAATAATCACGGCTCTTCTTTTTTTTAAGTAACACCTTATATTTTATGATCAAGCTTTTCCTAAAAAAACCTCTTGTTTTCTTTGACCTTGAGACAACTGGAGTTGATATTGCCAGAGACCGCATCGTTGAATACTCATTTCTGAAAATTAATATTGACGGTACTGAAGAGTCTAAAACGGGAAGAGTAAACCCAGGAAGAACAATACCCTTGGTTACTTCGTTGATTCATGGTATTTATGACGAGGATGTCAAAGACGCCCCATTTTTTGGGCACATAGCAAAAGATCTGCTGGTTTTTCTGAAAAGCGCTGACCTGGCAGGGTATAATTCAAATAAATTTGATCTGCCAATGCTGGTTGAAGAATTTTTACGTGTAGAGCTTGAACTTGACATGAATGGCCGTAAAATGGTTGATGTTCAGAATATCTTTCATCAAATGGAGCAACGAACCCTAAAGGCCGCCTATAAGTTTTACTGTGATAAGGATATCATTAATGCTCATTCAGCCGAAGCTGATATTCGGGCAACTTATGAGGTATTATTAGCACAGCTCGAACGGTATCAAACTACCGAATATATAGATAAGAGTGGTAAAAAATCAATTCCTGTAGTAAACGATGTTGACCTGCTACATAACTTCACATACTTGCGAGATTGCGTAGATTTTGCAGGGCGAATGGTATTTAATGAGCATGGTAAAGAAGTTTTCAACTTTGGTAAGCATAAAGGCAAGTTGGTTACTGATATTTTTAAACTAGAGCCCAGCTATTATGATTGGATGATGAAGGGTGATTTCCCGTTAAATACAAAACGTAAATTAACCGAAATCAGACTTCGCGGTTTTGGTGTTAAATCTTAAATTTCCTACAATAAACAGCCTAAAGTAAATGCAGATTAACCTTTTTAGAGAAACCTGGACTTTACTCAAAAAGGAAGCGGTATTGGAATGGAGAACAAAAAACTCGATTCAGGCAATTTTAATTTATGCGCTATCGACTGTGTTTGTCTGCTACTGGGCTCTTCATACAACAGAACCTCCGGTATGGAATGCGCTTTTCTGGGTAATAATGGTTTTTTCAAGCATAAATGCTGCAGCAAAGAGTTTCATGCAGGAAAATCAGGCGCGGCAGTTATATCTGTTTACGATGGCAAGTCCACAGGCGATGTTTATTTCGAAACTAATTTTTAGTTCCGTTATCATGGTAGTTTTAACGCTATGCTCTATTTTTTTGTATTCTTTATTATTGGGCTTTCCGGTTATCTATCCTGATAAATACCTCCTTTGCCTGGTTATGGGAGCATTAAACCTGAGTGCAATTTTTACCTTACTGTCTGCGATTGCATCAAGAGCTGGCAATAATATGACACTGCTCTCGATACTGGGTTTGCCCCTGGTGTTACCGGTAATTTTTATTTTAATAAGGTTTTCAGCTTCTACCTTGATGGGAGCTGTTCTTATGTCTGGTTCTCGGGATCTTATTGCGCTTGCGATGCTATACATCATCATCGTAGGCACATCTTTACTTGTATTTCCTTACATTTGGCGCGATTGATATTTCACACTTAATTTCAATTATGATTTATAAAAACTGGTGGAAATGGACAGGATTTATCCTGGTAATGTACACTGTCATTGCTGGTCTGGCAATTCCTCTGGGACCTGGAATTGCTTCTATTACGCCTGCTTCAACTCGTGCCGGAGATACGGTCAGAATACAAATTCATACGGTTAATGCACATTTTCTGAAGCATCCTGCTGGTCTCCAAGCAGGTTTACTTGGAACAAGTATAGCTATAAAACCTTTTCAGATCAGGTCGTTAGCCAATAACCAGCTTGAGGCTGCTTTTGTCATTCCGTCAGCACTGATCAGAAGTCGCGGAACTGTGAATCTGCTCGATCTTGAGGTTGGTTCTGATTATGATGGTATGCTTATTTACCGTCAGTCTCTGGAAGTTCTGCCCGATACAGTTTTCCTGAACGGACATAAATCGTCAGCAATAATTTCCCAAGCCAAACTTGAAGTGCATAAAGTAACCCCGGCATGGTTCAATTTTCCATACCGCACCATCGTTTATGAATCGATCAGAAATTTGTATTTCCATGTTTGTATGTGGTTTGCCATGATTACCCTGTTCTTCGTATCTGTTGTTTATAGTGTCAGATATCTAAAAAACGGAAGCCCCAAAGATGACCGTATTGCTGCTGAAAGTATCAATGTAGGCGTATTCTTTGGCATCCTGGGGCTCATAACAGGAACCATCTGGGCAAAATTTACCTGGGGTGACTGGTGGCCAAATGACGCCAAGCTGAATGGTACTTTAATCTCAATGCTGCTGTACCTTGCCTATATTATTCTCCGTAATTCACTTGAAGAAGAACAGCGTCGGGCAAGAATAAGTGCAGTCTACAATATCTTCGCCTTCCCGATGATGTTTGTACTGATCATAGTATTACCAAGACTTACTGATTCGCTACATCCGGGAAATGGGGGTAATCCGGGTTTTAGCAGTTATGACCTTGATTCACATATGCGGTTTGTATTTTATCCGGCATGTATAGGCTGGATTTTGATTGCTGTCTGGCTTGTAACACTGAGATTGAGAATGCGTACAATTGAATATAAAATAGAAGACGAAATTTAAGAATAATTTAAAATAGAATAAATGAAACGTATTATAGGTACATGCCTGGCCCTTTTACTGGCAGCCGAAGTCATGGCTCAGGATAATGTAAATGATTCAACTGGTCTTCGTGCCGGAGGAAAAATTTACGTGGTTATAGCAGTTATAGCTGTAATATGGGCAGGTTTTGGAGTTTTATTATTTTCTATGGATAACCGTCTTCGTAAAATTGAAAAGTCAACGGCAAAGAAAATTCGTTAGAATCAAATATAATTGGCAGTTAACCAATTTAAATTTGGTGGTCTTGTAATTTTATTGAAATTTGCTCACCGATCAATAACATAAATTTACACTAAGTGTATGAATACAATCCAGGAAGAACTGATAAAAACGGATGAATCGTTTTTTTCAGATGTATGTAATTATTTTGATAATGCGGCACGCTTCACAAACCATCCTGCTGACATCCTTGAAATGATCAGAGAATGTAACAGTGTTTACAGTTTCAAGTTTCCGATTCGCCGTGAAAATGGTTTTGAACTTATTTCTGCCTGGAGAGTTGAGCATTCCCAGCATATGCTCCCTACAAAGGGTGGTATAAGGTATAGTGAGTTTGTCAATCAGGATGAGGTGAAAGCACTTGCCGCTTTGATGACGTATAAGTGTGCTATCGTTAATGTACCCTTTGGCGGTGCAAAAGGAGGTGTACGCATTAACCCCAAAAATTTTTCAGTCAAAGAACTTGAGAATATAACCCGTCGTTATACTTCGGAGCTGATAAAGAAAAACTTTATAGGCCCCGGCATTGATGTTCCTGCACCAGATTATGGTACCGGTGAACGTGAAATGTCGTGGATCGTTGATACTTACCAGACTTTTAACCCTGGTCAGATAGACTCAAATGCCTGTGTAACTGGTAAACCTTTAGCCCAGCACGGTATTGCTGGTCGTAAAGAGGCTACAGGTCGGGGTGTTTTTTTTGCTGCCCGTGAATGTGTGACCATTGCTGAAGATATGAAGGCTATGGGCTTTACAACAGGGCTTGGAAATAAACGCGTTATTATTCAGGGCATGGGCAATGTAGGTTATCATTCTGCAAAGTTCCTGGCCGAAGGTGGAGCTACCATTGTAGGTATCTGTGAATTTGAAGGTGCCATTTACAATGCATCTGGTCTTGATATTGAAGAAGTATTTCAGTTTCGCAAGCATACAGGATCATTGTTAAACTTTCCCAGAGCGAGAAGCTTTACAAGCAGTGCTGAAGGTCTTGAACAGGAATGTGATATTCTTGTACCTGCAGCCCTTGAAAATCAGATCCATGCTGGTAATATTGCCCAGATCAAGGCTAAAATTATCGTTGAAGGAGCAAATGGCCCTACTACTCCCGAAGCAGCAGCTTATTTTGCTCAGAAAGGTGGCATTATTGTTCCTGATATGTATGCCAATGCAGGTGGAGTAACAGTTTCTTACTTTGAATGGTTGAAAAATATTTCTCATGTTGCATTTGGACGTATGGACAAACGCTATGTAGAAAACTCAATGCGCAATATTGTTGAAGCCATTGAATCGCATAACGGGGTTCCATTAAGCCCGGAACAAAAACGCGTCATTGTTAAAGGTGCATCTGAACTTGAGCTGGTAAATTCTGGTCTTGAAGAAACCATGATCAGAGCTTATTCTGAAATAAGAGAAGTTAAGGTTCAGAATCCTAAAATTGACAGCTTACGAACCGCTGCCTTCGTTTGTGCTATTGATAAGATCGCTACCACGTATACCAATTTGGGTGTTTTCCCTTAATCTGTGCTGGGGTAAGCTTTCTGGATATGTTTCCTGAATGAAAGCTATCAGCTTCTCTCTGATATTACACCGCAGATCAAAAGCATCAGAAGAATTCCGTGCACTCATTAGTGCACGGATTTCCATTGTATGTACTTTGGCGTCCGTAACCTGCATCGCTTTAATCCGCCCATCCCATAAAGGATTGTTTTCAAGCAGTCTGATAAATTCTTTTCTCAACGGCTCAAGGGGCAGGCTATAATCCATATGTATAAAAACAGTGCCTGTAATGGCCGAACCTATGCGCGTCCAGTTCTGAAAAGGCTTTTCTATAAAATAGGTGATTGGTAAAATCAGCCTGCGTTCATCCCAGATTTTTAGTACCACATAGGTCAGGGTAATATCTTCAACCCGTCCCCATTCACCTTCAACAACGAGTACATCATCTATCCTGATTGATTGGGTCAGGGCAATTTGAAAACCTGCCAGTAAGTTACCCAACGATTTTTGGGCGGCAAAGCCTATAATAATTCCTCCGACACCAACTCCTGTCAGAAGGCCAGCACCTAATTTGCGTAGACTCTCGAAACTAAGTAAGACTGCACCAATAGTTAATAAGACGATAATAAGAATAAGCAATTTTCTGATAAAATGTATCTGTGTACGTACTTTACGTTCTTTCAGATTATCAGTTTTAGTGATGTCATAATGAATGGTAATATAATCTTCAAATAGCTTTACAACCCGGATCAGGATAAACCCGAAAGATATGATCAGTAAAAGCTGTATAGTTTTATCCAGGTAATGATTATACACAACGCTGAGCCGCATGAAGGGTAATACTGACTCCATAAAAACAAAGGGAAGAAAGTAATTCAGGGGTAATCTGAGTCGGTTTACGAGTAACTGCCTGGTTGATGTAGGGCCATTATTTCTAAATAAACCCCTTGATATTATTCTAAGTATATGTTGAACTGAAATGCCAGAGACAATCGATGAGGCAAGCAATAAAAGGTTCCAGACAAAGTCAGGTAAATGTTCTGACAAAGAAGAGATTTGTGTGGGTATTTCCATTGTTTAGAATTATTCTAAATAAAAATAACATGCATTGCATTGAGCCATTTAAAGCAACCTAACTGAATAAATTGTAATTTTGTAGATTAATATTTGTAAACGGCGAATTGGAATTACCAGGTGGAAGCGCTGTTAGGGATAACCTCTAAAATAACAATTTTTAGCATGAAAACTAGTCATATTATTGGAATTATGGGTATCGCAATTGCAATAGCGGTTGTGATTAGCACTTATTTTGATTCAAGCACATACGATACGTTTAGACAGGCGACCATGAAATCTGAACTTACTTATGTGTCAGTTCAGCTTGACAGGGAGAAAGCCATGCAATACGATCCCTTCAAAAATGCAAATCTTTTTACTTTTTATGGTAAAGATAAAGAGGGCCGGGAGTGTAAGGTCTTATTTAATAATACCAAACCTCAGGATTTTGAACGTTCTGAAGAGATCGTTCTAACTGGTAAAATGCAGAAAGGTGAGTTTCATGCTGATAAAATTCAGATGAAATGTCCTTCAAAATACACAAATAACAAACTGGAAATCACTGAAGTCAGTGCCAGGAAAAGCTAAAAAAACGATTAATGAATGTAAATTTTATTGGTGAACACCTGCTGGTTGGTAAGGTTGGTCAACTCTGTATTGTACTTGCTTTTGGTACAAGTTTATTCTCTGCAATTTCTTATTTTTTTTCAGTTCAAGAACCCCTTACAGCAACAATCTGGAAAAGACTGGCCCGAGCGTCATACCTTGTGCATGTTCTGGCTGTTCTGGGAATCATACTGTCATTATTCACAATAATTTCAAGTCATTATTTTGAATATCACTATGCCTGGGAGCACTCTTCCCGTGAGCTTCCTTCCTATTTTATTGTTTCAAGTTTTTGGGAAGGTCAGGAGGGAAGTTTTCTTCTCTGGTCATTCTGGCATATTGTGATAGGTAGTATCCTGATTTTTAAATCAGGAAAATGGGAATCTCCAGTGATGGCAGTTATTTGTCTGTCACAGGTATTTATCTGTTCAATGCTACTCGGTGTAGATATTCTGGGTTTCCAGATTGGGAGCTCCCCATTTATTCTCACGAGAAATGTGATGTCTGAAGCTCCTATTTTTCAGGATGCCTTATATCTCACAAAGTTTTTGACAGATGGAAGGGGTCTTAATCCCTTACTCCAGAATTACTGGATGGTGATACATCCACCCATGCTTTTCTTTGGATTTGCTAGTATGGTAGTACCTTTTGCATACGCAATAGCTGGCTTGTGGACCCGTCAATATAAAGAATGGATAAAACCAGCCCAGGTCTGGTCTCTGGTTGCAGTCATGATACTAGGCACAGCCATAATGATGGGATCTGCCTGGGCATATGAGGCTTTGAGCTTTGGTGGCTTCTGGCAATGGGATCCAGTTGAGAATGCTTCACTCATTCCCTGGATCACGCTGATTGCAGCTGTACACGTGATGATATCATACCGCAGTACTGGTAATTCATATGTTACCTCACTAATACTGGTACTTGTCAGTTATGTACTTGTTTTATATGCTTCTTATTTAACCCGTAGCGGAGTTCTGCAAAATGCATCGGTTCATGCTTTCACCGACCTGGGAATGTCACAGCAGCTTCTTTCACACGTAGTTATATTTATTGGTATTTCAGTCGGTATTGTTGCGCTTCGCTGGCAAGAACTACCTTTTTCAAAGAAAGAAGAAAGTACATATAGCCGGGAATTCTGGATGTTCATTGGTGCAATGGTACTCTCACTATCCTGTGTTCAAATCATTGCTACAACCTCTATACCGGTAGTAAATGCATTTTTTCACACCAATCTTGCCCCACCGGTTGATCTTGTTGGTCATTATAATAAATGGCAATTACCATTTGCTATTTTGATAACCATGTTCTCAGGTTTTGCCCAGTTTCTCAAGTATAAAAAAACAGATCCTGCCAAATTCATTATAAGACTCCTGATTTCAGGTATTATCAGTATCCTGTTTACAGCTATACTTGTTTATCTGACGGTTACGTATAAGAATATCGTCTACATACTGTTTATATATGCCTGTGTATTCAGTATTGTATCAAACGCTAATATTCTGAATGATGCATTTCAGGGGAAAATGAAACTTGTTGGTTCAGCTATCGCTCATATAGGGTTTGCTTTATTGCTTATTGGAGCACTCGTTGCAGCTTCAGGCCGCCGTGTTATTTCAGTAAATACGTCAGGCACAGATTTTCCTGATTTTGATGCCCGTGGCAGTCAGGAAAATATCATGTTGCTGAAAGGTGCTCCTTATCAAATGGGTGAATACAGTGTTACTTACCTTTCAGATTCAGTCAGTGGTCCTAATACGTATTACAGGGTGAATTACCTTAAAACAGATGCTACAACTGGTAATATCACTGAAAACTTTGATCTCTACCCCAATGGGCAGGTAAATGAAAAAATGGGCGGTTTGATTGCTTCGCCTGCAACCAGGCATTATAATTTGTATGATGTTTATACCCATGTTAGTTCAGTACCTACTAATACCGATATGGAAAAGCGGAGCAATGATTCTAGTTATACCAATAAGATTATGAATGTATCGCTCGGTGATACAATTCCATTCAAAGGAGGGGTGATACTTGTCAAAGATCTTAACCGTAATGCTACTATTAAAAATATACGGCTTGATGCGTCAAAAAAAGAACTTGCCGTAGGTTTGAATCTGGTAGTTATCTCAAGAGGACGTCAGTATAAGGCAGAACCAATCTTTCTGGTAAAGGATAATAATATGTATGATATTGCAGCTGGAGTAGACCAGCTCGGATTACGTTTTCATTTCAGTAATATTTTACCCGCCCAAGGCAAATTTGTGCTTGACGTAATGCAGAAAAAAGACCGCAATCGTGACTGGATCATCATGAAAGCCATGATCTTTCCATATATAAATTTCCTGTGGGGAGGTATCATTTTAATGGTTACCGGATTTATGTTTTCAATTTTCAGAAGAAATAAAGAACTTAAACCAGAAATAAAACCTGCAGTCTGATATAAATATAAAATGGCTAATACTATGCAGCCACTCCTAATTACCTTACTGGGATCTGGTAACGTTGCTACACATCTTGGGCCTGCTCTGTATAGGGCAGGCTGCAAGATTAATCAGGTTTATAGCCCTAATCTTAATCATGCCGGGCTCCTGGCATCGAAAATTGGTGCCTTGGCTGTGAATCTACCAGGGCATATTGACCTAAGTTCAGATGTTTTCTTATTTATGCTCAAAGATGATGCTGTTTTACCCCTGGCTTCAAGCTTACGTCTGCGGGGTAAATTGCTGATTAATACTTCAGGAAATTCATCTATAAATCTGCTTGAAAATTCTTCAAACCGCAGGGCCATTATTTATCCTTTACAGACGTTCACTAAATCTGGGGCAATGGACCTGGGTAAAATTTCTTTCTTTATAGAGAGTGCACTAGACCAGGATTTGAATATTCTACGTGCACTGTCCGCCACTTTTTCAGAAAAGGTTTATCTGGCCGATTCAGCTTTAAGGCAGCAATTACATCTTGCAGGAGTGATTGCTTCGAATTTTTCAAATCATATGTATTCAATTGCGTCTAGGCTGCTCAGTGAAAATGGTATGCCTTTTTCAATTCTTGATGAACTTATCAGGCAAACCACAAATAAAGCCCTCGGTACTGATCCAGAAAGAGCACAAACTGGCCCCGCTATCAGATATGACCAGCATGTGCTTGATTCCCAGCTAAAGCTTTTATCAATTCATCCAGAATGGCAAGAATTGTATCACCTGATCAGTCAGGATATACAGCGTTTAAATGAAGAACCATCGACATTACCCCCTTCTTAGCTACATTCTTAAGGCGGATATCTATATAATTTAGCTTATTTTTTGGCATTTCTGCAGGAATATTCGTTTGAATATGCTTGTTTAACAACTAAGTCAGTGCTCCCAGATACTTTTCATTTCCCAGATCTTG
>Ga0123337_10003777_pt1 | contig 15869 bp, 12 predicted proteins | sample frozenSSSSmetaG_FD_89792 | JGI IMG/M metagenome (GOLD analysis project Ga0123337, IMG submission 89792) | Glacier valley bacterial and archeal communities from Borup Fiord, Nunavut, Canada, to study Microbial Dark Matter (Phase II) -... | ecosystem: Environmental > Aquatic > Freshwater > Ice >... | reverse complement strand
TCGTGGCGAACCAGGCTGGTCTGTGGTCTTCCGCTGCGTTTCGAAGCAGTGCAGAAGCCATGTATCTTGAAGGCCGCTATAAAGCCCTGGACCTGTCTGGCAACGCCATCGATCCGTTGATGCCGCCCTCTGTGGTCGATCATTCTTTTGCCGATGCGAATGACCAACCGGAATTTCTACAAGTTGATGCTGCTCTTGAGCCGGCCATGGCGCTCGACGTTGCGCATGCGGTACCGGAGTCCGCGGACGCTATTGAGTTGACGGACGCTGATTTCGATCAGTATTTCCAGGTCGAGGCAGCCACCCCGGAACCCGCCGAAGCCAGCGAAACTACGGCTCCCTTGGCCGTCGAGCTGCCGCACACCAGCGTGGAAGCCGAAATCGTGTCTGCCTTGCCTGAGGCTGAGGCTGAGGCTGAGGCTGAGGCGGCAGTGGAGGACTCCACGCAGATCGAATCTGAAGATGACATCCTGGATTTGAATAGTTTCGAATTGGCGCAAGAGCAGGACAACCTTCGTGACGTTTCTACCGCTGAAATCAACCACCAGGAACGCGAAGACGATGCGATCAAGGTCATTGACGGCTTGCGCATAGGCATTCCTCTTTACAACGTTTATCTGAACGAGGCCGATGAATGGTCGCGCCGCCTGGTCAATGAAGTGGCCGAATGGTCGCTTGAAAGTCAGCAGCCCATCAGTGCCTCCACGGTTGCTTTTGCTCATTCGCTGGCAGGCAGTTCTGCAACCGTCGGTTTCATTGCGCTGTCTGAATTGGCGCGTTCGCTTGAGCATGCCCTGGGAAATTCGCGCATTCACCACATTCATGGCGCGCCTGCTTACGGCCAGTTGTTTGTTGATGCATCCGAAGAAATACGCCGTTTACTGCATCAGTTCGCCGCAGGCTTCCTGAAGCAACCCCAGCCCGGCATCCTTGAGCGCCTGAACCAACTGGAGTTTTCCGATTCGGTTTCGCCAGAAGCCCATGAAGACGACGAGTTTGATTTCTTTGCCGACCTCGCGCCGGCCGGTGAAGGCCAGCCTGAACTGGTCACGGCCGTGCTGCACGGCGCGGATATTGATCCCTCCGCCGTCATCAAGGCAGAGCCTGTCGTTGCTGCAGCTGTTCCGTCTGCCGCAAGCGTCGCGACACGGGCATTCCATGAAGATGATCTTGACGACATTGATGCCGTTGATGCGATTGATCCGGACCTTTTTCCAATTTTCGAAGAGGAATGTGCAGAACTCATGCCTCGCCTCGGCGCGGCAATGCGCCAGTGGGCCGGCAGTCCAGGCGATCAGGGCATACGCCAGGAAGTGCTGCGTGTATTGCATACCCTCAAGGGAAGTGCCCGTCTGGCCGGCGCCATGCGACTCGGGGAAATGGCGCACCGTATTGAGTCAGAAATTGCGTATGTCGGCTCGGATGCAGCCGCAAGCCAGGAATTCGAACCCTTGCTGGGTCGGTTTGACCGCATGCAAAGTGCGTTTGAAGTCTTGCGTCATGCCGATGCCACGGCGTTCCAGGCGCCACTGACCGCATCCGAGACGCAGACTGTGCCTGCGACCGGCGAGGAACAGCAGGACATCAACATCCTCGCGCCAGAGGCTGCGGCCGAAACTGGTATTTCTGGTCTGCGCCTTGAAGATGGCAGCGAAAAAATCGCGATCCCCGGGCCGCAAACCCTGGCCATGCAACCCTTGCGCCAGGCTGCGAATGCCTCCATCAGGGTGCGCACCCAGTTGCTTGACCGCATGGTCAACCAGGCTGGCGAGGTCATGATCACGCGTTCGCGCCTGGAAGCTGAAATCGGCCAGTTGCGCGTTTCCCTGAACGACATGACGGGCAACCTGACCCGTTTGCGTCAACAACTGCGCGACATCGAACTGCAGGCTGAAACCCAGATGCAGTCGCGCCTGGCCCTGGCAAAAGAAGCCCAGGCCGGTTTCGATCCGCTTGAGTTTGACCGCTTCACCCGGGTGCAGGAGTTGACCCGCATGATGGCCGAGTCGGTCAACGACGTGGCCACCGTGCAGCGCACTTTGCAGCGAACCGTCGAGGCCACCGAAGACGACCTGATCGCCCAGGGCCGCCAGACCCGTGAGTTGCAGCGTGACCTGCTGCGTACGCGCATGGTGGAGTTTGACAGCGTCTCCGACCGTCTGTACCGCGTGGTCCGGCAAGCCTCCAAGGAAACCGGCAAACAGGTGCGGCTGGATCTGCAGGGCGGCAACCTTGAAATGGACCGCGGCATGCTGGACCGGATGATGCCCGCTTTTGAGCATCTGCTGCGTAACTGTGTGACTCACGGCATTGAAGCCCCGCAAGCCCGCGTTGATGCGGGCAAGGATGCTTCAGGCCTGATCACCATCCATCTTCGCCAGGAAGGCAACGATGTGTCGGTGGACTTCAGTGATGACGGCGCCGGATTGGACTTGCCCCGAATCCGCCAGCAAGGCATCAGCCTGGGACTGATCACGGCAGACCAGCCCGTGGACGACCAGGCGATTTCCAGCCTGATTTTCCTTCCGGGCTTTTCAACTGCCGACGAAGTGACCGAGCTCGCCGGACGCGGTGTCGGGATGGACGTGGTGCGCACCGATGTGATCGCACTGGGCGGCAGGATCAACACCTCGACCATTGCAGGCAAGAATACGCATTTCACCCTGGTGCTGCCGCTCACCACGGCCGTGACCCAGGTCGTGATGATCCGCTCCGGCAGCCTGTCGGTCGGTGTGCCGGCCAATGTGGTCGAAACCGTGCGGCGTACCTCTGCCGCCGAGCTGAAAGAGGCTTACCGCACCGGCACGCTGGATGTCGGTGGCGAAGCGGTGCCGTTCTTCTGGTCGGGTGCCTTGTTGCAGTCCTCGCTGGACAGCAGCGAAGCGCAGGCCAAAACCTCACCGGTCGTCATTTTCCGAAGCGCTGCCCAGCGTATCGCCTTGCATGTCGATGAAGTGCTGGGCACCCGCGAGGTCGTGGTCAAGAATCTGGGCCCCCAGCTGGCACGCTTGCCTGGCCTGACCGGTATGTCCGTGCTGCCTTCGGGCGCTGTGGTGTTGATCTACAACCCGGTGGCGCTGGCTGCGGTGTATGGGGAGCAGGCACGCGCGTGGCGCAAGAAGCACATTGAATCCAATGTGGCCGGAGTGCCTGGCGCCACATCGCCGAATGCAGCCCTGCCGTCGGCCGCACCGAAAATGCCGCTCATCCTGATCGTGGACGACTCGATCACGGTGCGGCGCGTCACCCAGCGCATGTTGCTGCGCGATGGTTATCGCGTGGCGATGGCTGCCGATGGACTGCAAGCGCTGGAGCGGCTGCAGGAAGAACTGCCGGCGGTGGTGCTGTCCGACATTGAAATGCCGCGCATGGATGGCTTTGACCTCGTGCGCAACATCCGGGCCGACGAGCGCACCAAAGGTCTGCCCGTCATCATGATCACTTCGCGCATTGCAGAAAAGCACCGCGAACACGCCATGGAATTGGGCATCAGCCACTACCTTGGAAAGCCGTACTCTGAAGACGAGTTGCTGCGGCTGGTGCGGCAATACTGTTCCGAACAAGCCGCTGTTGTGGCCTAAAAAGGCTATTTGCGCATATTGGGCGGGCGCAAGCAGCTATTAAAATAATAGCTGCTTGCGGTCAGGATTTCTTGACCACCGCGTAACGCTGCAAGGTCAGCGCGCGCGCCTCGGCGTGCTCCACGACCGGCATCGGGTAGTTGCTGCCCAGCGCCACCTCTGCGGCTAACCGTTCCATCGGGCTTGCCAGCCAGGGGCTGTGCAGGGCTGCCGTGGGCAGCCTGGCCAGCAGCGGCAGGTATTTACGGATGAATTTTCCTTCGGCGTCAAACTTTTCACTCTGGCTGACGGGGTTGAAAATACGAAAGTAGGGCTGTGCATCGCAGCCGGTGCTGGCGGCCCATTGCCAGCCGCCGTTGTTGGAGGCCAGGTCAAAATCATTGAGCTTTTCGGCAAAGTAGCGCTCGCCCCAGCGCCAGTCGATTCCCAGATCCTTGACGAGAAAACTGGCCGTCACCATGCGCAGGCGGTTGTGCATATAGCCGGTCTGGTTGATCTGCGCCATGGCTGCATCGACCAGCGGGTAGCCGGTCCGGCCCTCACACCAGGCCCGGAAAAGCGCCTGGGCTTTTTCGCCCTGTTCCCACGCAATTGCGTCATAGTCGGGCTTGAAGGCACTGCTGCTCACATGGGGGAAGTTGGCCAGGATCTGGGCATAAAAATCCCGCCAGATCAACTCGTTGAGCCAGGTCGCTGCGCCCTCGTTGCCGGTTTGCTGCAGCGCCAGCGCGCTCGATGCTATTTTCCGGATCGAGACCGTGCCGAAGCGAAAGTGCACGCCCAGGTAGCTCGGCCCCTTGACGGCGGGAAAGTCTCGGGTTTCCTTGTAGTGCGCCATGCGGCCCAGGAAGTCGGCAAAAAGCGCGTCGCCGCCCTGGCTGCCGGTGGGTATCCTGAGTGCTGACAGGTTGGTTTTTTCAAACCCCAGTTCTTCCAGTGAAGGCACATCTTGCCGCTCACCGGCAGGCCTGGCGGCCAGCGCGTCGGCATACTTTTCAACCGGATAGTGCTTGAGGTAAAAGTCATCGATCTTTTTCAGCCAGGCGTTCTTGTACGGCGTATAGACGGTATAGGGCTTGCCAGCCTGCGTCAGCACTTCGTGCCGTTCAAAAACCACATGGTCCTTGAAGCTGTGAAACGCCACGCCGCCACTTTCCAGCAAGGCTTGCACTTCGGCGTCGCGCGACAGGCTGTAGGGCTCGTCATCATGGTTGGTGAACACGGCCTGCACCGAAAGCCCGGCCGCCAGGGCGGGCAGGGCGCTGCTGGCCTTGTCGTGGCGCACCAGCAGACCGGCCGGCGAGGCAAGTTGCTGCAACTGGCCGTTCAGGTCCACCAGCGATTCCCGTATGAACTCGACCCGGCGGTCGGCTCTTGGCAGTCCATCCAGAATGTCCCGGTCAAAAACGAAGGCGCAAAACACCTGTTCACACGATTTGAGGGCGTGGTAAAGCGCGGCATTGTCCTGGACCCGCAAGTCGCGCCTGAACCACATCAGGCCGGTCTGGTATTTTTTGTGCATGGCGTTGATGGTAGTGAAAAGTAACCGGCCTGATGGGCTGAACGGCTTGCCGTAGGGGAATTGGCCCTGACGGCTGAATCCTTGACTATGGCCTGTGACGCCTGCAGCAGCGCAACGCGTAAAATCCGCCGATGGCCACGGAATTCCCCCCCTCGATCAACCTCACGCACCACTTCCTCATCGCCATGCCCGGGCTGATGGATGAAGCCTTTTCCAAAAGCGTGATCTACATGTGCGAGCACACCGAGCGCGGCGCCCTGGGCCTGGTCATCAACAAGCCCAGCGACATCAATGTCAAGGGCCTGTTCGACAAGGTCGAGCTGCCGCTGCGCCGCGAGGACCTGACGCTGACGCCGGTGTTCCAGGGCGGGCCGGTCCAGACCGAGCGCGGCTTTGTGCTGCATGAATCCATGATGCCCGGCAACGAATCGGTGTACGCCTCGACCATGTCGATTCCGGGCGGGCTGGAAATGACCACCTCCAAGGACGTGCTCGAAGCGCTGTCAACCGGCGCCGGCCCGCGCAAGGTGTTTGTCTCGCTCGGCTATTCGGCCTGGGGCGAGGGCCAGCTCGAATCGGAGTTGCTCGACAACAGCTGGCTGACGGTGGAGGCCGATCTGGCGGTCATTTTTGACACGCCGGTCGAAGAGCGCTATGACAAGGCGCTGAAGTTGCTGGGCCTGGAAAGCTGGATGATTTCTCCCGTGGCCGGACATGCATGAACCGCAAGGCCTGGCGGATTCAAATCTTTCCCGGCTCGACAAGCCCGAGGTGATGCCGCATCCGGCCAAAGGTTTGCAGACCTTTCTGGCCTTCGACTTCGGCCTCAAGCGTACCGGCGTCGCGTCGGGCAATATCCTGACCCGCACTGCCACGCCGCAAGCCACGATTGCCGCCGAAGGGGTGGCCCGCTTTCCGGTCATTCAGGCCCGCATCAAGGAATGGCAGCCCGATGCCCTGGTGGTCGGCGTTCCGTTTCATCCCGACGGCGCGAGCCACGACAATACCGTGCGCGCGAAAAAGTTTGCGCGCCAGTTGCGCGGGCGCTTTGGCCTGCAGGTGTTCGAGGTCGACGAGCGCTACAGCACGACCGAAGCCCTGGCCAGCGGCGCCAAGGATGCCGACGCCGCATCGGCCTGCATCATCCTGGAACAATTTTTAAGGAGTCTTCCCCATGAGTAGTCTGGTCCTCGACGCCGAGGCGCTTTACGCCGACTTGCTGCGCGGCATGCGGCAGCAACTGGCTGCCTGCAGTCAGCCGCCGCGCCTGGTGGGTGTGGCTTCGGGCGGCGCCTGGCTGGCGCAGCGCCTGCAAAAAGACCTGGGCTTGAGCGAGGAAATCGGCATCTTGTCGTCTTCCATGCACCGCGACGATTTTGCGCAGCGCGGGCTGGCGTCCAGCGGCCAGACCGTGCTGCCTTTCGATGTCAACGGCGCGCACCTGATCGTGATCGACGACGTGCTCTACACCGGCCGCACGATTCGCGCCGTCCTCAATGAACTGTTCGACTATGGCCGGCCTGCCAGTGTCAAGCTCATGGTGCTGGTGGACCGGGGCGGGCGCGAATTGCCGGTGCAGGCGGATCTGGCCGTCGCCCGCGTGACCTTGCCGGCCTCGCAGACGCTGGAACTGGCGCGCACCGACGAAGGTCGTTTCAGCTTTCGGCTCCAGGACCTTCCCTCCACGGTTTGAATTTAAAGCGAAACAGGAATTAACAGCGTGTTGTACCGACGAAACCCACAACTCAATAAAAATGGCGAACTGATTCATCTGCTGTCTACCGAAGGCCTGTCCAAGGCGATCCTGACGCAGATCCTGGACACCGCCGCCAACTTTGTCTCCGTCAGCAGCCGCGAGGTCAAAAAAGTCCCGCTGCTGCGCGGCAAGAGCGTTTTCAACCTGTTTTTTGAAAACTCCACCCGCACCCGCACGACCTTTGAAATTGCCGCGACGCGCTTGTCGGCCGACGTCATCAACCTGGACATCGCGCGCTCCTCGGCCTCCAAGGGCGAGTCGCTGCTCGACACCATCGCCAACCTGAGCGCCATGGCCGCCGACATCTTTGTGGTGCGCCACAGCGAATCCGGCGCGCCCTACCTGATCGCCCAGCATGTCGCGCCGCATGTGCATGTCGTCAATGCCGGCGACGGCCGCCATGCGCACCCGACGCAAGGCCTGCTCGACATGTACACCATCCGGCATTACAAAAAGGACTTCAGCAATTTGACGGTCGCCATCGTCGGCGATGTGCTTCATTCGCGCGTGGCGCGCTCCGACATTCATGCGCTGACCACGCTGGGCTGCGCCGAAGTGCGCGTGGTCGGCCCCAAGACCTTGGTGCCGTCCGACATGGCGCAGATGGGCGTGCGCGTGTGCAACACCCTTGAAGAAGGCATCCGGGGCGCCGATGTGATCATCATGCTCAGGCTGCAAAACGAGCGCATGGCTGGCGCGCTGCTGCCCAGCAGCCAGGAGTTTTCCAAGAGCTTTGGCCTGACCACCGAAAAGCTGCAGCTGGCCAAGCCCGATGCCATCGTCATGCACCCCGGCCCGATCAACCGGGGCGTGGAAATCGACTCGGCCGTGGTCGATGGCGCACAAAGCGTCATCTTGCCGCAGGTCACTTTCGGCATTGCGGTCCGCATGGCCGTCATGAGCATCGTTGCAGGAAATGAACCATAAGGATGGCCCCCACGCTTTTCACTTCGTGTAATGCGCTGCCCCCCGAGAGGGCTGGCCTTGCTTGGGGCGGCCCGGCGCGGCGGCCTTTTTCCGGAAAAATAAAATGAAACTTCTCATCAAGAATGGCCGCGTCATCGACCCCGCCACCGGCCTGGACCAGGTCGGCGACGTGGCGATTGCCGCCGGCCGCATCGTGTCGCTGAACGGCACAATGGCCGATTTCGTGCCCAACAAAACCATAGACGCCACCGGCTGCATCGTCGCGCCCGGCCTGATCGATTTGTCGGCGCGGCTGGGCGAGCCCGGCCATGAGCACGAAGGCATGCTGGAGACCGAACTGGCTGCAGCGGTGGCCGGCGGCGTGACCAGTGTGGTCTGCCCGCCCGATACCGACCCGGTGCTCGACGAGCCCGGTCTGGTGGAAATGCTCAAGTTTCGCGCCGAAAAAATGCACCAGTCGCGCGTCTTTCCGCTCGGTGCCCTGACGCGCGCCCTGAAAGGCGAAGCACTGACTGAAATGGTCGAATTGACCGAATCGGGCTGCGTGGCTTTCAGCCAGGCCGAAGTGCCGCTGGCCAATACCCAGGTGCTGATGCGCGCCATGCAGTACGCGGCCACCTTTGGCTACTCGGTCTGGCTGCGGCCGCAGGAAATCCACCTGGGCAAAGGCGTGGCGGCTAGCGGGGCGCTGGCCACGCGCCTGGGACTGAGCGGTGTGCCGGTGGCCGCCGAAACGATTGCCCTGCATACGATTTTCGAGCTGGTGCGCGCCACCGGTGCCCGCGTCCATCTGTGCCGGATCAGCAGCGCGGCTGGCGTCGCTTTGGTGGCCCAGGCCAAGGCCGAGGGCTTGAACGTGACCTGCGATGTCAGCATCAACAGCCTGCATCTGACCGATGTGGACATTGGCTACTTCGACAGCCGCATGCGGCTGGACCCGCCGCTGCGCCAGCAGCGCGACCGCGACGCGCTGCGCCAGGGCCTGCTGGACGGCACGATCGATGCGCTGGTGTCCGACCACACGCCGGTCAATGAAGATGCCAAGACCCTGCCGTTCGCGGAGGCCGAGCCCGGCGCGACCGGCCTGGAACTGCTGCTGGGCCTGGCCTGCAAATGGGGCCAGGACAGCCAGGCCGGCATGGTCCGCGCGCTGGCTGTGCTGACGAGCGAGCCGGCGCGCGTGCTGGGCCATGCGCTGGGTACCTTGCAGGCCAGCGCCGGGCGTCTGGTCAAGGGCGGCGTTGCCGATATTTGCGTTTTCGATCCGCACCGCGAATGGACCGTCGAGCCGGCGGCGCTGCGCAGCCAGGGCAAGCACACGCCATTCTCGGGCTACGCCTTGCCCGGCTGCGTGCGCTACACCCTGGTCGGCGGGCAGGTCGCTTTCGAGCAAGCCTGACCAGTGCGGGCCAGCCATTGCTGCGGGTTGCCAGCACGCCTGCAGGCGCTTTCATGAGGCAGCTGACCGGCTGCTGGCGCATGCTGCGCGTTCTCGGCCACATCCTGGCCGGCTTGTGGATTGCCGCCGTGCGCCTGCCGCGCCAGCAGCCCTCCCAGCAAAGCGCGCAGGTTCAGGCCTGGGCGCTGGCGCTGCTGGGTCATGCCGGCATTGCGCTGGAAATACGCGGCCAGCCGCCCATCACCGGGCCGATGCTGCTGGTGTCCAACCATATCTCGTGGCTTGACATTCCGGTCATGCATGCAGCGCGCCATTGCCGCTTTGTCTCCAAGTCCGACGTGCAGGACTGGCCGCTGATCGGAACGCTGGCCACGGCGGCGGGAACGCTTTACATCGAGCGCAGTTCACGGCGCGATGCCATGCGCATGGTGCATCTCATGCGGGACGCGCTCAGGGCGAACGAGGTGCTGGCGGTGTTTCCCGAGGGCACCACCGGGGACGGGCGCTTGCTGCTGGCGTTTCATGCCAACTTGCTGCAGGCCGCAGTCTCGGCCGATGCGCCGGCCCAGCCGGTCGGCCTGCGTTTTATCGACAAGGCCAGCGGCGAAACCAGCCACGCCCCCAGCTACAGGGGCGACGAAACGCTGTTCGGCTCGATCTGGCGCACCCTGTGCGCGCCGTCGATTGTGGCCGTGGTGCATTACGGCGAACCGCAGTGGGCCGAAGGCCGCGACCGCCGCGCCTGGAGCCAGCATTTGCGCAGTACGGTGGACGGCCTGCGCCAGAGCTGAGCTGCGGTTTTGGCCGTGGCGACGGCCTGCCGTTTATCGGGCGGCCATCATGCTATTGAATGTATAGCTGCTTGCGCTTGATGGCCGTGGGCTAACAGCGGTTTTGATGCTGAAATGGCGTCAGGCTTCTCGCACGAAGGTCACCACATGGTCGACTTCTGCCCGAATGCCGACCCACTCGCCGACGGCATGGTTGTGGTGGCTGGGCACATGGGCCAGCACCGCCTCGCCGCTGGCCAGTTGCAGCGTGTACAGAAACTCCGATCCCCGAAAAGCCTTGCGGTCAATTTTCGCCTTCACCGGTGAAGTGTCATCGTAAACGATGTCGTCAGCGCGCAGCAGCACATCGCATTCGCCGCCCGGGTAGCTTGACGGTAGCGGGCATTCATCCTGTCCTACCAGGTCGCCCAGCGGGGTGCGCGCCACCACGCCGCTTTCCTGGTGCATCAGCGTGGCAGGAACAAACACACCGTGCCCGATGAAGTCAGCCACAAAACGCGTTGCCGGCCGGTGGTAGAGCGCATAAGCGTCTTCCCACTGGTGCAGATGGCCTTCATGCATCACGCCGATGCGGTCGCCGATGGCAAACGCTTCGAGCTGGTCATGGGTCACGAACAGGGCCGTGGCACCGGCGGCTTTCAGGATGCCGCGCACCTCATGCGCCAGCCGTTCGCGCAAATCGACATCAAGATTGGAAAACGGCTCGTCGAGCAGCAGCAGGCGCGGCCCCGGTGCCAGTGCCCTGGCCAACGCCACGCGCTGCTGCTGCCCGCCCGACAGCTCGTGGGGAAAAGACTTGTGGGCATGGCCCATGCCGACCAGCTCCAGCACCTCGTTTACGCGCTGGCTGCGCGCGGCAGCGTTCAAACGCGTGAGGCCAAACGCCACATTGCTGGCCACGTTCAGATGCGGAAACAGCGCGTAATCCTGAAACACCATGCCGATCTGGCGCGACTCGGCCGGCACATGGACCTGCGGGCTGCTGACGAGTTGCTTGGCCAGACGGATGGTGCCCGCATGGGCGCGCTCCAGGCCCGCGACGGCGCGCAGCAAGGTGGTCTTGCCGCAACCCGAGGGGCCAATCAGCACGCCAATCTCGCCAGCCTGCAGGTTGAACGACACACCATCGACGGCGGCGTGGGCGCTTCCTGCGTAATGCACGCCCAGTTGAGAGACTTCCAGAAACATCGGTCGATTGTAGATGCTTACAATTCTCATTTACAGCAATCGGCTGCAAACACCACGGCATCAGCGGGTGGGGCAGATGGCCCACACCGGCAACAGCCTTTTTTCGGGTTTCCATGCTCCGCCGTCTCTTTTTCCGTTTTCTTCCTTCGGCCATTTTGTTGTTGCTGGTCGGCCTGCTGACGCTGCCGGTGCTGGCCGTGGCGCTGTCCTGGCTGGAGTTTGACGCAGCAGCGCGCTCCATCCTGACCCAGATGCTGCAGACGGTCTTGCCCGACTACGCCTGGACGTCGCTGCTGCTGTGCCTGCTGGTCGGCGCTGGCGTGGCCGGTATCGGCATGGCAACGGCCAGCGCGGTAACGCTGTTCGAATTTCCGGGCCGCCGCGTCTTTGAATGGGCCTTGCTGCTGCCGCTGGCCATGCCGGCTTATGTGGTGGCCTATGCCTATACCGACTTCCTGCAGTACGGCGGGCCGCTGCAGACCTGGTTGCGCTCGGCCTTCGGGCTGCAGGGGCGCTTGCTGCCCGAGGTGCGCAGCCTGGGCGGCGCGGTGCTGGTGTTCACGGTCGCGCTGTATCCGTATGTGTACCTGCTGGCGCGCACCGCCCTGTCGGAGCGCGCCGTGCACCTGATGGAAGCGGCCCGCCTGCTGGGCGCGCCGCTGTCCCGCCGCATTCGCCAGGTCGCCCTGCCGCTGGCGCGTCCGGCTGTGGCGGCCGGCGTGGCGCTGGCGCTGATGGAAACGCTGGCTGATTTTGGTGTATCCAGCTACTTCGGCATCCAGACCTTTACCGCCGGAATCTACAAGGCCTGGCTGTCGATGGACAACCGCATGGCGGCCGCGCAACTGGCCACGGTGCTGCTGATCTTTGTCGCCGTGCTGCTGCGCATTGAGCACAGCGCCCAGCAACGCATGCGCTTTTCTGCCGGCCGGGGCGCGCGCGCAGGCGCTGCCGATGCCGCGCCGGTGCAGCTGCGCGGCGGGCGGGCAGCGCTGGCCTGGGTTGTCTGCGCCGCGCCGATTGCGCTGGGCTTTGTGTTTCCGGTGCTGTTCATGCTGCGCCCGCTGGTGCTGGGCTGGGACAACCTGCTGTGGGACCAGTTTGCCAACTGGACGATCAACAGCGTTTGGCTGGCCGGCCTGAGCGCCGTGCTGGCCACCGCGCTGGCAATGGGCCTGGCTTTTGCGGTGCGGCGCAAGCCCGATGCGCTGACACGCGGGGCAGTGCAGCTGGCCAGCCTGGGTTACGCCGTTCCGGGCGCCGTCATCGTCGTCGGCCTGCTTTTGCCCGTGGGCTGGCTGCAGGCGGCCGCGCCGCAAACCGGCGCCGGCTACTGGATCACCGCGACCGTGCTCGGCGTGGTCTGGGCCTACCTGGTGCGCTTCAGCGCCGTGGCGCTGCAAAGCATCCAGAGCGGCTACTCGCGTATTCCGGCCAGCTTTGATGACAGCGCGCGCATGCTCGGCACCACCGGCGCAGGCCTGCTGGCGCGGGTGCACTGGCCACTGCTCAAGCGCTCGGTGGCGGTGGCGGGCTTGCTGGTGTTCGTCGATGTGATGAAGGAGCTGCCCGCCACGCTGGTCTTGCGTCCTTTCAACAGCGACACCCTGGCCGTGGTGACCTACCAGCTGGCGCGCGACGAGCGCCTGGGTGAAGCCGCATTGCCGGCATTGGTGCTGGTGCTGGTGGGCCTGCTGCCGGTGGCCTTGCTGAGCCGCACCCTGCGCTCGACGTAGCCAGCTTCACGCCGGCCCAGCCCGGCTGTAGGCATGAGACTACGCATTTCAAACCTGCGGACCTACCTATTCCTTGCGGCGCCGTCGCTAGTATTTGTCATCTGTCAACGGGGCCGTCGTCTTTGCGGCTTTCCCCGGAACTTCAAGCAGATTTTCAATATTTTCGAGGAGAAAACATGAACCAAGATCGCGTAGAAGGCAACTGGCTTCAATTCAAGGGCAAGGTCAAGGAGCAGTGGGGCAAGCTGACCGATGACGACCTCGATGTCATCGCCGGCAAGCGGGACCAGTTGCTGGGCAAGATCCAGGAGCGTCACGGCATCACGCTGGAAGAGGCTGAAAAGCAGCTCAATACCTGGCATGAAAAAAATCCCACCAATTTCTTTGAGCGTTACTGAGCCGACGCTCGCGTAACCCAATAGTTCAATCTCTCAAACTACCAAGGATCCATTATGAAAACCAAACTGCTTATGCTGACCGTCGCCATGTCCTGTGTTTTTGCCGGCAATGCCATGGCATTGACCAAGGCCGAATACAAGACCCAGAAAGACCAGATCAGCGCTGACTACAAGGTCAATCGCGACAAGTGCGGCACCTTGAAAGACAACGCCAAGGACATTTGCGTGTCCGAAGCCAAGGGCGTGGAGAAAATCGCCAAGGCTGAACTCGAAGCCCAGTACAAGTCCACGGCCAAGAACAATCAGAAGGTTGCCCTGGCCAAGGCCGACGCCGCTTATGACACCGCCAAGGAAAAGTGCGATGACCTGGCCGGCAATGCCAAGGATGTCTGCGTCAAGGACGCCAAGGCAGCGCATGTAAAAGCCCAGGAAGACGCCAAGGTCGTCAAGGCCTCGGCCGATACCAGCAAGGACAAAGCTGAAAAAATGACCGAAGTCAAAAAAGACGCGAATGCCGAAAAGCGTGAAGCCGAATACAAAGCCGCCAACGAACGCTGCGACAGCTTGGCCGGTGCTGCCAAAGACACCTGCCACGCTGACGTCAAAGCCAAATTCGGCATGTAACTGACGTTCACGGCTGCCCGCTCGTCAAGGCGGCGAGCGGACAGTATGCTCTGCAATAAAAATCCCGGCCCTGCTGCCCTGCAGGCCGGGATTTTTTTTGGCAGCGCTTTTAAACTCAAGGGGTTTTTGTCGCGTGGCTCAAGCGCCTGCCAGTCCAGGCGCCGTGCCCATTTCACTTTCTCACCCTCACTTTTTACCCCAAGGTCTGCATGAATCTTCAGGATGGTTTGCCCCCGCGCGAACGCGTGCGTGCGCTGGTGGTGATCATTCTCGGGATTGTCATGGCGGTGCTCGACGGCACCATCGTCAACCTGGCCTTGCCCGACATCGCGAGCGAGCTCAACGCCTCCGCCGCCCAGTCGATCTGGGTCATCAACGCCTACCAGATCGCCACGCTGGCCTTGCTGCTGCCCCTGGCCACGCTGGGCGATATCGTCGGCTATCGGCGGGTTTACCTCGTCGGCATGGCGGTCTTTGCCGCCGCCTCGGTGGCCTGTTCTCTGGCCGACTCGCTGGGCACGCTGGCGCTGGCCCGGGTCGCGCAGGGCCTGGGTGCGGCCGGCATCATGAGCGTGAACGCGGCGCTGGTGCGGCTCATCTATCCCGCGCGCCTGCTGGGGCGCGGCATTGCGATCAATTCGATGGTGGTGGCCACGGCTTCGGTGGCCGGGCCGTCGATTGCTGCGGGAATTTTGTCTGCGGCGTCCTGGCCCTGGCTGTTCGCCATCAATGTTCCGGTGGCCTTGTTGAGCCTCTGGATGGGCCGCAAGGCCTTGCCGAAAAACCGTGTCAAGGCCGAAGGTGCCCGGTTTTCTCCGCTCGACGTGGTGTTGAACGGCCTGATGTTCGGGCTCGTTTTTCTGGGTGTCGACGGGCTGGGCGTGCGGGTTGATGCCAGCGCGGGCGGCGAGTCTGCAACGCCGCTGTGGCTGGCACTTTCTGAACTTTTGGCCGGTCTCGCTGTCGGCGTGGTCTATATGCGGCGCCAGTTGGCCGAGGCGGTGCCGCTGTTTCCGCTGGACCTGCTCCGCATTCCGGTTTTTGCGCTGTCCATGGGCACTTCGGTCAGCGCGTTCTGCGCCCAGACGCTGGCCTATGTCGGGCTGCCGTTCCTGCTGCTGGGCAGCTATGGCCTGAGCCATCTGCAAGCCGGCCTGCTGCTGACGGCCTGGCCGCTGAGCATTGTGGTCATGGCGCCGCTGGTGGGCCGGCTGATTGGCCGCTACCCGGGCGGGCTGCTGGGCGGCATCGGGCTGGCCATGCTGTCACTCGGGCTGATTGCGCTGGCGCTGTTGCCGGCGCAGCCGTCGAATGCCGACATCGTCTGGCGCATGGTCTTGTGCGGCATCGGTTTCGGGCTGTTCCAGTCGCCCAACAACCACATCATCATCACCTCGGCGCCCGCGCACCGCAGCGGCGGCGCCAGCGGCATGCTGGGCACCGCCCGTTTGACCGGTCAGACGCTGGGTGCTGTGCTGATGGCCATCATTTTCAGCTTCCTGGAGGCGAACGGTGCGCGGGCGCCACTCGTCGCTTTGTGGCTGGCGGCCGGTTTTGCGGCCGTAGCCGGAGTTTGCAGCGCGCTGCGGATCAGGCAGTCCTGAGAGGCTGGCAATCACGCTGCAAAACGTTCCTGCTCGGCATATTCAAACGACGAAGGCTCGGGCAGCAGTTGTTCCAATGTGCGCGCGATGCGCTGCAAGCGCGGGTCATCCGGGTGCGCTTCGTCGCAGGTGTCATTGAGGCAGAAAAACGGCAGCGTGCCAAAGTCGTTGAGCAGCGCATCAAACTGCTGCACTGCGTGCGCGTCGCCGGTGCTGATGTGCAAAGGGTTCAGCACCAGCTGCTCGGCGTAACCCCTCTGCACCATCCAGCGCGGCGCCAGGTCGGGCACGATGGACGGAATGCGCCAGGAACGAAACTCGGTGGAGCGGACCTGCGCAAACC